>CEVA01143718.1_pt1 | contig 17885 bp, 14 predicted proteins | sample 361521 | NCBI WGS metagenome assembly CEVA01 (sample SAMEA2622823, study PRJEB7988) | marine metagenome | isolation source: saline water (ENVO:00002010), including
GATGCTCTTGAAGAAGGCGGCGGGAATCATTTCCAGCAGAGCATCGAACTCGGGGCCGCGCTGGTAGTCGGCGAGGATGCAGGTGGCGGCGTCCAGGACGATGGGGGGTTCGTCACCGCCTGGAATGGCGAAACAGATGGGTGGGTTCCCGAAGTACCCGAGCTGGTGGCTCCGGCCGTCCTGAGGGGCTTTCCCCTGTTGCCGACCCTGGACGCAGAATCCGATACATCCGGCTTCCGAGCACATCCGGGCGTAGTGACCGGCGGAGCCGATGTGGCCGTGATGCCGGGCGAGTCCTATTCCCAGTCCAACTTCCTTCGCCTTCGCGATCGCCTGTTCTGCGGCCATCGTCATCGGGAGATAGCCAAGGGTCCCGTCGGCATCCACAATCGACGCGGTCGCCGTCTCCTGGATGATACGAGCATTCGGCCGCGTATTCAGGCTACCTGCCTCGAACGATTTGCAATAGCCGTTTACGGCGCGCGTTCCGTGGGTTCGAACCCCTCGCAGGTCGCTGTTGACGAGATACCTGCTGATGAGCGCCGCGTGGGTGTTGTCGAGGCCGGCCTCTTCGAAACAGCCAGTTGAGAACGCCAGCAGGCTGTCCTCCGTGACGCGGACGAATTTTTCTGGAGGGGTATTCATTGCAAAACCTTAAAGTGCAAAGTGCAGCAACCGACACTCCGGAAGACCTTTGAGCACAATTCACTTCCCACTGTCAGTACCCCTTCTGTTTATCCACGACGTTGCGCATCTCTTCGCCTTTGACCCAGCGATTGAGATTGTCGACGAAGAGTTCGACGCCGCGCTCCAGCCCCTGGTCGGAGGCGCCGGCGCTGTGAGAGGTGAGAATGACGTTCGGCACGTCCCAGAGCGGGCTGTCCTCGGGAAGAGGTTCCTCGTAGGTGACGTCGAGACCGGCGCCCGCGATGCGTCCGGACTGAAGGGCGTGAATCAACGCTTCCTCGTCGACGACCTTTCCGCGACTGATGTTGACGAAGTAGCTGTCGGGCTTCATCCGACCGATCGCGTCAGCTGAAATGACTCTGTGGCTTTCCTTCGTGATCGGGCAGCAGGAGACGACGACGTCGCTCTGGGCCATCATTTCGCCGATCCATTCGGGTTTCTCAAGTCGCTCCACGAAGTCGGGTTTTTCGATCGGCTCAGGATCCACGGCCAATACCCGCATTCCAAAGGCGTGCGCGCGATACGCCATCGCGGTCCCGATGCTGCCGAGCGCAACGATGCCCATTGTTTTCCCGGCCATCTCGTAGCAGGGGATCCGCTCCCAGTGCTTGCGTTTCATGAAATCGTGCTGATCGAGGACGCGGCGGGTGAGTGCGAACAGGAGGGCGAACGCGTGTTCGGAGATCTGCGTTCCGGCCTGGCCCTTGCAGTTGGTGAGGACGACGTCGCTGTCCTGGAAAGCGGGATACATATGCCGCTCGACACCGATGCCCGGCTGATGCACCCACTTCAGTGCTTTCGCGCGAACGAAGTCGTCTTCCTCGATGACGCCCCACAACGCCTCGGCTTCTTCGAGCACGTCTCCGTAGGGATCGCCATCGGGCTGGATGTGAAGATCGACCCCGTCCGGAATGTCGTGGAGCAGCCCTTCGAGATCAGAGCTGCGGGACGCGATAATGACCTTTGGCATGAAAACCTCAGAGCGAGTTCAGAATGATGAGTGCAGAATGCAGAGTTCAGAAGGCACCTCATCACTCTGCAATTTGCATTCGGTTCCTAGTAGCCCTTCTGTTTGTCTACCACTTTCTCCAGCGGTTCGCCTTTGACGTACCGATGCAGGTTCTCGACGAAGAAACTGAGCGCTCGTGGACGCACGTACTGCGAGGCACCGGCGCTGTGAGAGCTGAGAATGACGTTCGGGATGTCCCATAGCGGGCTTTCGGGGGGACAGGGCTCGATATAGGTGACATCCAGTCCGGCGCCGGCCAACCTGCCCGCTTGCAGGGCCTCGATGAGGGCCTCTTCGTCAACGACTTTCCCTCGGGTGACGTTGATGAAATAACTCGAGGGCTTCATTCGGCCGAACACGTCACCGTCGATCATCTTGTGACTCTCGGGCGTGGAGGGGACGCACGAGAAAAGGACGTCACACTGGGAGGCCATCTCACCCAGCCATTCGGGTTTCTCGAGCCGTTCGACGTAGTCGGGCTTCTCGACGTCCTCGATGTCCACGGCCAGTACCTTGCAACCGAAGGCGTGGGCTCTTTTGGCCATCGCTCGACCCACACCGCCCAATCCTACCATTCCTACCGTGCTTCCTGACAGTTCGAAGCAATCGATCCGCTTCCAGGTCTTTTCTTTCATGAAATCGTGCTGTTCCCGAATCGTCCGCGTGAGCGCCAGGAGCAGCGCGAAAGCCTGCTCGGAAAGCTGCGTGCTGCCCAGGTCCTTGCAGTTGGTCAGGATGACGTCGCTCTCCTTGAGGGCGGGATACATGTGTCCTTCCACGCCGATCGAGGGTTGCTGAATCCACTTGAGCGAGTCGGCGAACGGAAAGTCGGCTTCGCGCACGGCGCCGAAGACGACCTCGACGCCCGGGAGATGGTCTCTCAGCTTGGCGGCCTGCCCGACCATCCTTCCCTCGTTCGTGGGAATGGCCTCTTCCATAGGCAGGAAACGCAGCTCCGCCTCTTTGGGGGCATCATTCAGGATCTCTTCAAGCTCAGGATTGTGGCGTGCAGCAATCAGGACGACTGGCATTGAGTGTCTCCTCTGCCGATGCAATCAAACTGTGGCGACGATGAACAGGCGGCGGAACGGGTACAAGGTCCGACCGTCGGGTCGCCGGGGATAGGCCACTCTCAGACGCTGGCCATAGTCCTCAAGAAAGGCTTCTCGTTCCCGATCCGCCAGACCTTCGAGGATAGGGCGGAGACCGGTCCCCTTGACCCATTCGAGAACAGGATCCTCGCCTTCAAGCACCTGTACATATTCGGTTTCCCAGATGTCGAGATGGGAGGTCCGACCCACCAGCAAGTCGTAATAGACGTCGGCATCCTCGACCCACTTGCGCCCGACCTTTCCGCGAAGCTCTTCCGATCCGAGCGGGCCCTCGTTGGCCAGGGTGTCGCGCATCAGGACGTGGGAAGGCATACCCCAACTGAGGGGCATCTGGACGGCGAGGGCGCCTTCGGGACTCAAGAGGCTTGCAAGACGAGGGAACAGATCTTCGTGGGCTTCGACCCATTGAAGGGTGGCGTTGGAATAGATGAGGTCGGGGGATGCGTCGGGTGTCCAGGTATGGATGTCGGCGTGGTCCCACTCGATCGATCCTTCGCCTGCGCCAGCCTCTTCGAGCATCTCCAGTGAGTTGTCGATACCCGTGAGATCGGCCTTCGGCCATCGATCAGAGATGATGCGTGTGATGTTTCCCGTTCCACAGCCCAGGTCATAAATCACCGAAGGGGCCGCGATAGGTACACGATCAAGGAGCTCAAGGGCCGGCCTGAGCCGGTGATCCGAGAATTTATGATACTGATTCGGGTCCCATTGACGCGTGGAGGGTCGCGTACTCAACCGTGGTGTCCAGGAGAAGAAGGAGTCCGGGGGTGTAGGGTCACGGCCCTCCTATGCTGAAGCTCCGGTGGACAAGCATGCGGCGACCCAACTGGAAGAACATCACGCGTCATACGGAATCTCAAGCGCATAGTGCGCATTTCGCCAGAAGATGCCTTCGATGTCGTCCTTGGAGAGTCCGGCTACTTCGGCGGCCTGTTTCATCGCGAGGAGCTGTTCGTAGATGCAGAGAACAGGACGCGCATCCGTGTGAGCAAAGCTGAAGCCAGCGTCGTCGGGGTAAACCTGATACCAGTAACGACCGAACGTGACGTATTTGCCGTGGAAGTATGCGGAGTCGATACCGTCCGAGCCGTAAAACAGTCGCTTGAGATTCTCCTTCTGGAAGAGGGTGATGAAAGGAGGAAGCGTGGTCACGGCAGAGAGGTCATACCAGATGTTCGGCAGGTCCTTCAACGTGTCGATCGCCACCTGGATCGGGTAATACGTGAAGCTCCGGGCACAGTGCGCGAGGATCCATTTGATGTTGGGATATCGCTTGGTGGTGTATTCCGTGAGGTCAGCGAGGTTCTCGGCATCTCCGCAGCCCTGGGCGCGCGACAGGTGCATCGTGACCCATAATCCTCGATCGTTGGCGAGCTCCATCTGCTCGTGGGGGAGGAACTCGTGAATGCGACAGTTGTTGATGTCGCCGGTGGATGAGAAGATTCGGTAGGGCTTCAGACCGATGAATCCGTGCTCATCGATGTCGGCTTCGATGTCCTTGACGTCACAGGGCGGTGTGACGAGCAGGTTTGAGCGTGACGCTGGATCCTTTTTCATCTCTTCGCCCAAGGCCGCGTTATGCTTTCGGACATCCGTCCCGACCCTTGGCAGGCCGAGGACCAGGAAGTTCATACGGCGACTCGGGAAAATGGCCTCACCCCATTCGAGAAGGTCGGAGATCCTGGCCTCTGTTCGGGGCAGGTACTCGACGTCAGGCAGCATGCAGTCATTCCAAAACAGATGGCAGTGTGCGTCGAAAACACGATCGGGGATAAAGTCGTCGAGCTCTTCTTCGAAAAGGATGCGATCCTCTTCGCGGTAATCTACTGGCATCGTCAGGGTACCTCGGAAACCACACCACGAAGTCGCGAAGACACGAAGGGAGGCCTGTCGGAGCCAGACGTGTGTGTCTTGGTCGAACTTTCGAGGCGTTGGCGATTGGCGGTGTGTCTGGCCATCAACCGTCAGGCCAGGTTGCGGGACGAATAGTTCATCAGAACAGCGCGGCGATCGATGTCGCTCTTCCAGGGATATGCGCCGTGGGTCTGGGCGGCGGCGAGGAAGAGACAGACGTCGCCGGCGTTCATTTCTACGTGTTGGACGAGATGCAACTCTTCTTCGCACTGGATCATCGGCTCGGTGATCGGGTACCGGGCTTTGTGGCTGCCAGGGATACAGATGAAGCCACCGTCTTCGACCGTCACGTCCCGAAGTTGCCAGGCGACGTTGATGGTCTCCGCGTAGGTGCGGCCGTTCTGGAGGACGTAACTGCCGGCGGGTCGAAAGTTCCCACTGCCGCTATGCAAACCGTGACCCGAGGTGCCCTTGACGGAGCAGATGGCACGCGCGTTCCGGAAAACGAACCCGCTTCCCATCATCCAGTTGAGGCGATGGACGACGGCGGGATGAGCGAGCATCCGTCTGAACGGCTGGCAGTGGGGTTCGGGGAGCTCGAACAGGTTGCGAAGGGAAGGCACCCCGGTTCCGGCCAGCACCTGCGATCCTTTTGCGGCGTCCCCACCGACCTCGATTCTGTCTTCACAGAAGTCAATGGCCTCGTTGGCTGTGGCGAGCCAGTTGACGTCCATCACGTTTCTGATGACGAGGTGACCGCAAAGGTCCCAGAAGTAGAACTCGGTCTCGTCGATCCCGCTGGCCGGATCGGGGCAAAGTATGGAGGGATGGTGAACGCCCCGTTCTTCGCCCAGCGTCAGCGACGTGCCGTCAGTGATGAGAACGGGGGACCTGTCCGGCCGTCCGTCGGGAGCAACGACAGCCCGTTCGACGGGAGTGAGCTCATCCGCCCAGTCTGGGACGGGTGCGCGGGTGGTACCGTTACGCTGGGACTGATCGGAGACAAAGGTAAAGGAGAGCAATCGTCGCTGTTCGGCGGTTGTCCAGGGTTGCGCTCCGTGCAGAAGAGATTCGACGCGCAGGAGCAGATCGCCACCCTGGAGTGGAATTTGACGGACGAGGCCGAGGTCGTCTGCACCGTCGAGCAATGAATCGGGCGATTGAACTTCGCTCTTGTGGCTGCCGGGCACGAAAACGAGGCCCCCGTCGCCGGCGTCGATATCCGTCAGGGCCCACGTCGCGACGAGGCCCTGGGAAAAGTGCTCGCCGTTCTGATGGGAGTAGCTGCGATTGGCGATCCGGGGTTCGTTGCCCCCGTGAAGGCGGCCGTCGGACCGCTCGGGGTCGACCAATTCCGGCGGGCCGTCCTGGTGATAGCCGTCGTACGTGAGTTGATCGAGATACCGGGCGAGCACGGGATGAGCGACGAGTCGCACGAGGACGGTCGGCAGGTGATCCGGATCCTCGAGGCCGCCAGCGTCGATCGCCGCATTGGCGGCAGTCAGCTCATTGGCCTTCAACACGTTCGGAACGACGATGAAGCCGCCGACGTCGATGGCGAAGTTTTCTTCGGGTGTGAGTTGTTTTGGTTCCATATCGGCTCCGTGCGGAAAGCGTGGGAACCACAAATGAACACGTGCCTTCGCTGAAGCTACGGCAAGGCAGGAAGATGAACACGAATGGGTCGTGGGGCGGATGACCGAGGCCCTAATCGGGGACCGGCCGTATGGGTACCCAAGGAGAGTATGATACCGCGAAGCGATGTGGTGTCGGAACAGGAAATCGATGTGCCTTCCTCCTGACTGGAGAGCGAAGGAAGCTGGTGCTATCTTCTCATCCAATCTTGTCATCCTGGCGATTTGTTGAGCCGGGATCCATCTTGACCTTCGGGATATCCAAATGACCCCCAGAGAATCGACGAAGCTGACTGAGCAGGAGTGGGAAGAATACCAGGAAGAGGGCTACACGCGGCTGGGTGTGGTCTATCCGGAGGAGGCCATCGATCGACTGTGCGAGCGGATCGATGAGATTATGCTCGGAAAGATCCAATACGACGGAATGTTGATGGAGAAGTGCCCGTCATCCAAGGAAGAGGCGGACGAGACGCTGAACTATCGAAAGATCCAGGACCTCGAACGGGATCCGGTCTACCTCGCCTACATCGAGCATCCGTTGTTTCGCCATATCACGCGGGAGCTGATCGGTGAAGACATCTCCGTTTTTCGGTCGATGTTCTTCAATAAGCCGGCGAACGGGGGTATTCCTCTGGTGTGGCACCAGGACGGGCGCTCGTGGAACGTTGACCCATATCCTGTGATGACGATTTACACCGCTCTCGACCCGGCAACGAAGGCCAACGGTTGTGTTCAGATTATCCCACGCTCGGACGATTGCCCGATTCACACGGTCGAGCAGGAGGAAGACATCGCCCGATTTGCGCCGCCGGAGAATCGCGTGTTTCTGGAGATGGAAAAAGGCGAGGTGGTGATGTTCAAGGCGCGGATTTTGCATTCATCCCTCGTGAATACGACCGACCGACCTCGCCGGGCGTTCAGCATCGGCTTTGTCGACGCTTCTACGACGCATCGGGAGACGGGGAGGACGTATCCGCGCGTATTCGTGTGATGATGCACATTGGGTGTGCGGGGCCACGGGATGCCCGCCAAAGCAGGCGGCCGTGGTCCTTTTCACGTCTTGTTCAACAGTTGAAGCAGGCAGTCGTTCTCGAGAGGCTCGATGGGGGCGAAATCACGATGCGCGATCCACTCGGGGCGACTGAACTTGCGGATGTGGTTGTCGACGTGGCAGAGGCTGAGGTATACGATGACGCGGTCCCAGGGACTGATGTTCGGAGCGGAGGCGTGGACGAGGTTGGAGTGAAACATCAGGACCGATCCAGCTCTCCCTTTGGGTGCAACGATGCTGTGCTGGTCGGCAAGCCGTGCGACAGTATCCTTGTCGAGTGACCACAGGGGATAGGACGTCGTGGCCCTGTCGTGGCCGGCATCGATCACGCCCTGGGTGTGGGTGCGCGGGATGAGGTAGAGAGGGCCGTTGAATTCGGTGACGTCGTCGAGAAAGAGAGCTATGTTCATCGCACGCGGCTCGGGCATTTCGTCGTCACGCGCCCAGGTGCCGTAGTCCTGGTGCCACTGCCAGACGTCACCCTCGAAGGCGGCTTTGGCGTTGATCTTGTACTGATGCATATAGACCGGCCCGTCCAGGAGCAGTGTGACCGGTCCGATCAACTTCGGATGGCGTCCGAGTCGTCCGAACGCATCGTTGAACCTGTGAGCCGCGAATACCGTCCGGACGGCTCCACTCGTTTCCCGCCAGATTTCCTCGCGTTCCTGTTCGAAGATCTCCGAGAGCTGCTGCTGGAGAATGCCCACTTCGTCGATCGAGAAGAGATCGGGCAACAGGACCCAGCCCTCGTCGCTGAACTGCTTCAGCTGAGGTTCGGTCAGTTGGATAGGGTGGCTCCTCGACGTTTCAGAAGATGGCCGGAAGCGTAGAGTGGCAGGTCTTCGACGAGACGGCGGATGCGCCTGTTTTCGTGACGCAGGAAGACGTCGTGGGGCTGGAAGATTCGGGCTGTGTAGCGTTTGAGAGAGACGAGCTGATCCCGGTCATCGGGACGGGCGGCGAACTTCATCGCGATGTAGCGTCGATTGTCGGACCCACCGTAGGCGGCGTGCCAGCAGCAGTGGTTAAAGAGGATGACATCTCCTGGTTCAACCTCGAGCGCCGCCGCAGGAAGATCGGGCCCGTCGACGCCGAACGGGTTTGAGTCTCCGTTGGTTTCCTGATCGCCGAGCTCATCGTGATACGGCATCCGGTGAGATCCGGGAATCACGCGCAAGCATCCAGTATCGCGCGTCAGTCCCTGCAGGTAGATCATCAACTTGATCTGGGGATAGTCGATCCAGTGGCCTTCGCCCTCGCGATAGTATTTCCGATCGGAGTGCCAGTTCACCCGTTGCCGGTTGCTGATGTTGCCCTCCGAGCCGACCCAGATCGGATCCTTACCGACGAGCTGCGTGATGACGGGGTAGATGCGGTCGTCTGTGACGAGTCGGGTCAAATGAGGAGACCGCTCGAAAAAGTAGGTGACGCGGACTTCCTCGTTCGTCAACTGGGTTTCGTCGGCCGACCAGATGGCTTCCGCAGATTCGATGATGTCCGCCATCTCGTGGGCGGGAAACACGGAAGGTAGGAGGAGAAAACCGAAGGTATCGTAGTGGGCTTGTTGTTCAGGTGTGAGCATCGGTAACCTCGAACTGCGAAATGCGGAACCACGAAACACACGAAAACGACCACGGAATACACTTGCCTCCGCAGCAAGCTGCTTCGGCAAGGCAGGCGGAACACACGGAAGAGGGCAGGCCCTGGACCACCTCGGTCATCTCGAGGCGCAATGCGTAGTCATCAGCGTTACTGTTTGGGTGATCCGAAAATGCGCCGAGAGATCCCTCGTCGCGGTTGGAGGAGCCAGGGTATTACTCCCACGACTCCTCTGCACGCCGGAAGGGATCCCTCATCGTGTGGCTACTCTTCGCCTCGATATTCCCAGACCCCTGACCGTCACGATTCGGGATGACAGTGCCTTACTAACGGGTATTGTGACTGATCCTAGCCACACCCGCTCTCCAGCACTCCCGTTCCCCCTGCCCTGTTTTTTCATCGCCTGATATGCGGCGCCTCCATTACGACACGCTGCTCTTCCGACATTTCTTCGATGTAGTCCGGATAAGATACTTCGTGGGCGCCTGAACCGTAGGACTGGAAGCCGGGGCTGAATTTGTAGAGGACGGCACGGCGTTGGTGATCGGCGGTCCAGGGTAGGGTGCCGTGGGTCAGGGTCTCCGTGAAGATGACGGCGTCCCCGGCCTTCGCGTTGACTTCGACGACGTGATTCTGGTGTTGCTCCCAGTTTTTCATCGACATGGGACAGTAGAGATTGGCTTTATGACTGCCGGGGATGACGGCCACGCCTCCGTCACCGGGGCCCTCGTCCGCGAGGAGATACTCGACAACCGTGAGTCCCGTGTAGATTCGACCGGCTTTGAAGAAGTACGCTTCCGAGAAGCTCTTGCGCTCAACACCACCCCCGTGAAGCGTCCCTCCCTCACAACCCTTGTCCATCGCGATCAAACCGGGACCGTGATCGAGCCGGTAGTTTTCTCCAAGGATTTCGTTCAGATACGGTTTGACGCGAGGGTCGATCAGGAGCTCTCGCCAGGGTTCGCACCACGGTTGCTCCCACGCGAGCATTCCTCCCAGACCGAGTCTTCGAGACGTGCCGGCGAGCGCCTTCGAGTCGCCGGCAAGGGAACGATCTATCGGCTCGATTTCGTCCCCGTGATGGTCGATGCCTTCGTTCAACGTGACGACCTCGTCCGCGGTCAGCACGTTTTCGAGCACCAGATAGCCCGTCAGGTCGAAGAGGTATTTCTCGTCGTCGGTCAAGGTTGGCTCCATTCGAGGCGAAATGGGTCGAGAAGCTGGATGGGTACGATTCTTTTCCAGGACGGGTTTGTCAACATCGGAAGAGACCGAACGATGACGGGAAGAAATTTGAGTTTCGGCTCCAATGATTGGAGCCTTCATTGGGACGCCAGTGCCGATGGAGGTATCTCCGAGAATGTCCAAGACAGGCCAGGAGAAGGATCTGACCGATGATCGTATTTCCAACACAAGATGGTGTCATTTTTGTCAAGAACGTGATGGTACCGATGAGCGACGGGACACATCTGGCGATGGATCTGCACGTGCCCGAATGCGCGAACTGGGAAACGACTCCCCGCCCCTTGTTGCTTGAATACATCCCGTACCGCAAGGACGATTCTGCTCCCTACACCCCTTACCAGAATGACTTCGCCACCCACGGCTATATCGGCGCCCGACTCGACTGTCGGGGGACGGGGAGCAGCGAAGGGGTCAATACAGACGAGTACACGGAGCAGGAACAGCTGGACGCGGTCGAAGCGATCGACTGGATCGCCGGGCAACCGTGGTCGACGGGCAAGATCGGAATGGTCGGGGCGTCTTATGGCGGTTTCACGTGCGTGCAAGTGGCCGCCCATCGGCCGGAACATCTGACGACGATCATTCCGATCTACTTCACGGACGATCGTTACACGGACGACTGTCACTATCGAGGCGGCGCGTGGCGTTGCTATTACGACATCGGGGCCTACGGGATCTCGATGGTGGGAATGAACGCGATGCCACCGTATCCCGATTACAGCGGGGAGCGGTGGGCGGACGTCTGGGAGCAGCATCTGGAGAATAACACGCCTTATATCCTGGAATGGCTCGGGCACCAGACGGACGGGCCCTACTGGCGGCCGGGCAGCATTCGAGGACGTTATGAAGACGTAAAGTGTTCTGTCTTTATGATTGGGGGCTGGCGGGACGGCTATCCCAATCCACCCCTCCGATGCTTCGAGCACCTGACGGCACCCAGACGTATGCTGATCGGGCCGTGGAATCACTCTCGACCAAATGTCGCAGTTCCGGGACCTCGTATCGACTACATTGCCGAGGTCGTGCGTTGGTGCGATCACTGGCTCAAGGGCGAAGACAACGGAGTGATGGATCGACCGCCGATCGAGGTCTACGTCCAGAGTTATGATGAGCCGAACGCCGATCGCCTCGAAACATCCGGCTACTGGCGGGTTGAGCAGGAGCTTGTGCCTGAGGGAAGCAGCGAACTCTCTCTTTCTCTGATGGGCGGTGGACGGTTGTCGGTGGACGGGGTAAGTGGAGATGGTATCGACACGTATGACTATCGACCCACCGTTGGGATCGCAGGCGGATTGTGGAGTGGGGGGGTGCCGTTCGGTTTGCCGTCGGATCAGCGAGTGGATGAAATACACTCGGTCAACTACACGAGCGATCCGTTGGACGATCCGATCGAGATCTTTGGGCGACCGAAGCTGAAGCTGTTCGCATCCTCGACTGCGCCGGTGATGTGCTTCGTCGGGAGACTGTGCGACGTGGCGCCCGATGGGTCGAGTGCCCTGGTATGCACGGGCGTGCTCAACGCGACGCGTCGAGATTCGCTGGAACATCCCGAGCCGATGAGGGAAGGAGAGGTCTACGAGCTGGACATCGAGCTGGATGCGACAGCGTGGAGATTCAGACCTGGTCACCGTATCCGGCTTTCCATCTGCAGCGCAGATTTTCCGAACCTGTGGCCTACACCCTACAATGGAACGAATGAGATTCATCGCGGATGCGAGCGCGAGTCGAGGCTGATTTTCCCTGCAGTCCCGGTCCGGCCAGCCGGAGAGAGCGAGTTACCGGACGATGAGATCAGCTTCAGAGATGGGGAGGAAGGTGCGGTCTACGAGGAAGGCCCAGGCGAGCCGGTGTGGCAGATTCTGACGGATGTACTCGGAGATCGCACGGGCCTGGAGACGTTGCAGAAACGTCCCGTGAAGATCGGGACCGATCTCGAGATGACCTACGAGCGAAACCTCGAGCTCTGGGCGAGCAATCGGGATCCCGCAGACGTCGTCGCGCTTGGTAAGCACCTTCGCCACATCGTTCGACGAGACTTCGAAGCACACGTCGATACGTGTTGCACGTTGAAGAGTACTGTCGACGCCTTTCACGTCACCGTGGATCTGGACGTTACGTTCAACGGGCTAAGGCACTGCCAGCGGCGGTGGGTGAAGACGTTCAGGCGAGAACTACTTTAGAGGCTGAACGGGAGAGCGGGGGAAGAGAGAGCGGGAGATGCCGTTGCCCTCCCGCTCTCTTTCTCCCGTTCTCCCTCTCCGTCCTTCTATATATGAAAGATGTAGAGGTCCCGCTCTTTCAACGGGAGATCGATCCATCCGCCGCCGGCGCGATGACTCTCGGCGACGGCGATGGTGGCTTCGGTGATGTGGTGGGCGACATCGACGGGGCCGAGGGTGGGGCGCCCTTCCTCGTAGGCCTTAACGGTGTCCTCGAGGCAGGTGGTGACGTGGCTTCTTGCCTGAACAGGCTCCACCGGCACCCCCTCAAAGCCCGCCCGCTTTCCGTACATCCTGCCAGGCTTCCGAAGTGAGATTCCCTGACCGTTGTTCAGTGATCGGACACTGCCTTCCGAACCGAAGATTTCGTACTCCCAATTGCCCGCGGGTACGGAAGATCCGTAGATGCCATTCTTGAACATCAGCTGATATGTTGCATCGGGATCGGAGGCGATGTGGTTGTCTTTGATGACCGTGTCGTGGGGGATGAGTTCGCCCCGGATCGAGGCGATGCCTGGATCTCCGAGGAGGAAGGAGAGCGTGTCGATCGAGTGAATGTGACCGTGCATCAAGTTGGATTTGGCGAAGTGGACGATGGAGGTGACGTCACCGATTTCGCCCTGGGCGACGATATCTCGCACCTGGTGGTAGTGTTCGTTGTACCGCCGTAGCACACCGCAGTTGAAGACGGTCGAGTTCTTCTGTACGGCCTCCAGAATGTCGTCGGCTCGTGCGACCGAGCTGGCCATCGCCTTCTCGACATAGAGCATCGGGACGCCGGCGTTGGCCAGACTGACGGTCAGGTCGGCGTGAGAATCTCCACGAAAACTGGAATCGGGGGCTTCCTTGGCCGGTTTGAAGAGGCCGGATGCGGTGGTGCAGACAGCGACCAGGTGGAGATCTTCCTTCTCGACCATCTCCATATAGTCTTCGTAGACAGCCTCGACACCCCAACGTTCCGTGAAGGCCGATCGCTTGTCTTCCTGTAGATCTGACCCCGCAACAACCTCCAACTGATCCATCTCCGCACAGCACGCGGCGATCGAGTAGGGTTTGATGGCGTGTTGCTCGTCGTCGATGGTGCTGCCCATTCGGCCGAGACCGATGATGCCGACACGATAGGTGGTCATGGTTTCCTCTGCTGTGATTTGCGAAATGACGTGGTCACCCTGAGCCCTTCGGCAGGCTCAGGATTAAACTCCGTCGAAGGGCTCAGGGTGACGGATCAGTGCTAAACGAATTGGTCTACAACCGATAAACTTTCGTTGCCGTCCCTCGAAACAGATCGTCTTTCTCCTCCTCGCTGAAATCCACGGCGACTTTCTTGAACGTGTTCCACAGGACGTGATAGGAGACCGATTGCTTCTCGACGGGGAAGTTGCTCTCGAACATACATCGGTCAGGACCGAAGCATTCGATGGCGTGAAGGTAATACGGCCTCTGGGCGTCCGCGAGTTCGTCGGAGGTGGGCGGCAGATCTCGTTCGTCCCAGCCGAAGCCGTTGGTCGTCATCGCGATCCCCCCGATCTTGGCGAACACGTTCGAGCACTCGCTGAGGGTCGCGTAGTTCTCGGACCATTCAGCGAACACTTCTTCGCGACGATTCGCGTAAGGACCGATGCCGAGCGGGCCTCCCAGATGGTTGACGACGATGGTGGTGTCGGGAAACGTGCGTGCGAGATCGGTCAGGTCTGAAAGTTGCGTGTGGTAGAGCCAGGATTCGAAGCTGAGTCCGAGTGGGGCCAGGTGGGCGAATCCCTCGTGAAAGTCGTCTTGCAGATACAGGTGCTGGACCGGGTTGTTGCCGGCGTTCGGGATGAGATCGCTTGCATCCCAGGTGCAGGATTGGCGAATCCCTCGAAAAAGGCCATTCCCGGCCTCGATGTGTGCATTCAGGACGGCTTCAACTTCATTTCCGAACCGGAAGTTGACGTGTCCGATGATCCCGCAAACCTGCGCGCCTTCAACTTCGGCCGATTGAGCGGCCAGATCCGCAACGAATCGCGTCTCTCCGACAGGCGCTTCGATCTCGGGCACACTCTGATCGTACTCGGCGCGGCATTCGAGGAAGACCGTGCGCTCGATCCGGTGGCCGCTGTTCGTGTCTGCCCATAGGTCGTCGAGCAGATAGCGACCCCACCGACCGCTTTTCCAGAAGTGATGGTGCGGGTCAACGATGGGACGGTCTGGATCGACGATGTCTTCCGTGACCTGAGCGAGCCATTCTTGATTGACGGGCATTGATGATCCTTGGTCGTGGGTGACTCGTCTCTGCGCCAGCCAACACAAACAGCCGGCAAGCAGGAGGTAGTCACGAATTCTTCGTTGTAGCGCAAGACAATGTCACCCCGGTACGGTTCTTAGTCGGGGTCCATTCTGTGCGTAGCCTCGCCTGTTGGAAAGTCCAAATAGATCCCGGCCAGCAGGCACGCCGGGATGACAATGTGTAGCCTTCTCTGATTTCTAAAGCCGATAGGCTCGCACCGCACTCCCCCGGAAAAGGTCGTCTTTCTCGCCATCGGTGAAGTCCGCCGCGATCTTCTTGAAGGCATTCCAGAGTACGTGGTAGGAAACCGACTCCTTCTCGACGGGGAAGTTGCTTTCGAACATACAGCGATCGGGGCCCAGAACTTCGATTGCGTGGAGATAATAGGCCCGCTGGTGGTCCGCGATTTCGTCGGAGGTCGGTGGGAGATCTCGATCCTCCCAGCCGGCGCCGTTCACTCCCTGCGCAAGGCCACCGAGCTTTCCGTAGACATTGGAGCACTCACCCAGAGCGGAATGGCTCTCTTTCCACGTCTCGAATATCTCTTCACGTCGGCCGGCATAGGGCCCGATACCGATGACACCGCCGAGGTGGTTAAGGATGATGGTCGTTTCCGGGCAGGCCTTCGCCAGGGCGACAACCTCAGGAATCTGGGGGTGGTAACACCAGGCGTCGAAGCTGAGGCCCATTTCACCTAATTGACGTACGCCCTGCTGAAAACCTTCGGAGACGTAGAGATGCGGTGGCGGTTCGATGCGTGAATTGGGGACGTCAGGACTGGCGTCCCAGCTCGCGTGATGGCGGATTCCGCGGAACAGGCCGTTCCCGGCATCTATGTGTGCTTCGAGGACAGGCTTGACGTCCGCACCGAGGGCGATATTGGCGTGACCGACGATTGCGGCTACACTCGCCCCCTCATCTGCAGCAGACCGTGCGGCCAGGTCGGCGACAAAAGGCGTTTCGCCCACGGGTCGCATCTCTTCCGAACCGTCTTCTCGATAGTCTGCTCCGCACTCGACGAAGACTGTCTGGACGATGTTGTGTCCGGAGCTCGTGTCCGCCCACAGATCTTCCAGCAGGTAACTGTATCCACGACGCGGGTTATCGTGCCAGAAGTGATGGTGCGCATCGACGATCGGACGATCGGGATCGATGATGTCTTCGGTGATCTGGGCGAGCCAGTCTGATCTTGGGGGCACGGGGGAAACCTCGTGGTGAATCGGGCAATACTTCGGTGCGACCGTAATAACGGCCAGTACGAAAGACGTGCGGTATAGAAATCGTGAACGGACGTTCGCGCAAGCTCAACGCGAAAGGCTGTCGTTTACTCTATGAGGTGCTGAGCTGGTAATGGGTTGGATGTTGGATCGTGGTCCGGTGGGAGCAGCTTCCAAGCTGCGAACCCCACTCTCACACAATGCGTCCCCGTGCACAGCACGAGGACGAGAGCGATGAATGATGGCACCCGGGCGTGCGGGAGCACGCCGGCTTATGTTAGGGAGGCGGCGATTTCGCGTTATAGCGTGGTGCCCTCTTGCGTCATCTGGGCGTTGTTTTGTCGAAGCTTGCCACAGAGGGACTGGAGCATATTTCGGTAGAGTTTTCGCTCGAGGTCGATGTCGTCCTTGAGGAGAGCGTCGAGGCGCAGCTTCTGGATTTCGAGCAGGACGGCATCCTTGGTGACCAGGATGGTCGCGGAACGTGGGAGTCCGGTGATCAGACTCATCTCACCCGCGAGATCGACGGCCTCGAGCGTCGCTAGGATCGTCTCTCCATCCTTGATCAATAGCTCTCCACCAAGCAGGACCCACATCGCGTTGCTGTGTTCGCCCGCTTTACATAACCGGTTCCCGGCGTCCATCGATCCGAGCTTCCCGGAATTGAGTACGCGATTGACCTGATCGGCGGAGAGATCCTTCAGGAAAGGAATCTTCTGAGCGATTTTCAATCGGTGAGATACCTGTGCCTGGTCCAGCATTGTGGCCCCCGGTGTTGCGAGATTCGCACGACGGGATGCGATTTGCAACCAAGATAAGGAGGGTGGTGGGGATCGCCAAGAGTTAGGGGCATTGGGAAACTGGCGTACTATGGAATTATGGAATTGGAGGCGAGCCCGTTTGCCATCCCGGTGGTGTTCTGTGCCGGGTTACATATGACCTTCCTTGTCGGCAGCAGTATAAAAAGAGCCCCCGTCTCTCAATGAGAGAAGGGGGCTTTGTGTTGCTTCCGGCTCCCGCTCGCCTCAGCGCTATCTGAGGAACTTCACATAAATGATGTAGCTCGCGAGGCCGACCATCGTGGCGGTGCAGACCCAGAGAAGTGTGTCTGCCTTCCACGTCGGAGCGATACGTTTGTCGAGATGGTAGTAACGGAGGTAGATGGTGGCGAAGGCGATGAGGGGGAACTTCACGGCCTTCAGGATCTGTCCGACTGTGAGCATCCAAACGGGGTTCTGGAAGTAGAAGTAGGCGGCGGCGACAACGGTAGGGGAGAAGATCGCCCAGCCACGGAGGACCTTAAGGCGTGTTCGATAGTCGTTTCGCTCGGTGAGTCCCAGAACGGCCATTCCATCGCCGAACACCCGTGCGTGCCCCCCGAGACCGGAGACCGATGTCGAGAAGAGGACGAAGAAGGCGCCGACGATGAAGAGCCAGAAGGCCCATTCGCCGAGGGTCGTGGTATACATATTCGAAAGGACGGACAGGGTTTCGAGTCCGTTCGGGCGAGATCCGAGGCGATATAGAACACCAGCGCCGAGCATATAGAACGGGACGGTCGCGCAGGTGAGCAGGAGAAGCGTGAGCTTCACGTCGGTCTGCATCACGCCGATCCAGCCTTTCGCTCTTCGAACCCAGTCGTCCGAGTCGTCACGCGGGCCGGAGAACCGGGCGTAGCCTTTCTCGACACACCAGTAGGTGTAGTGCATCTGTTCGGAGGTCCCGACCCCGGTGCCGCCGTACATCGCGAGGGCGGCGGGAATCGCGATGATGGGGAAGCTGAAGGTCAATCCACCCATAATCTCGTCCCAGGTGATCGCGTATTCGGTCATCTGAAGCAGGATGGCGCACAAGACGGTGATGAAGGTGAACGTGACGACGAGGATCGTCATAAACCGTTCGAGGAACGGATAGGTGCCGGAGAGAATGATGGCACAGGCGATCATGGCGATGAGGATCGTGAAGTACTCAGACCCGATCGACGGGAAGGCG
>CEVA01098324.1_pt1 | contig 17851 bp, 13 predicted proteins | sample 361521 | NCBI WGS metagenome assembly CEVA01 (sample SAMEA2622823, study PRJEB7988) | marine metagenome | isolation source: saline water (ENVO:00002010), including
GCCTAACCCACACACGCTTCATACAGCTACTTTACTTCCGAATGGAAAGGTACTTATAGTTGGTGGAATTTCTAACGACGGAGCCCTAAGCGCTGTAGATATATTTGATCCTGAAACAGGTCACTGGTCTGAAAAAAAACCATTAATCAAAGCGCGAGGCAGACATACAGCTACTCTTCTAAAAAATGGAAATCTCCTAGTCGCTGCCGGTGCGGAAATGAATCAATACAAGTCGGCTGAAATTTATGACCCAGTAGTTGACGAATGGTTTGAAACAGGAGAGCTTAGCTTGGATCGAGGAAACCACAGAGCTGTCCTGCTTAATAATGGAACGGTTCTGGTTACAGGAGGGCATCTGGGAGAAGCAAGTACAGAAATATACGACCCTACGAACGGCTCATGGGAGAAAGGGAACAAGACTGAAACCCAACGATCGGGACACACTATGACTGAATTACCTGATGGAAGAATATTGATCGTTGGTGGAGGAGAAGAGGAAGGAGCTAGAGACGGGACTGCTGAAATTTATGACCCTAGCAAAGAACAATGGTTCCCGGTAGGCAACCTATTAAGTGGACGTATAGATCATACCGCAACTGTACTTCCGGATGGTAGGGTTTTGATAGCCGGAGGAGTAGATGATGATCTGCCTTTCGATACAGTGGAATTCTTTAACCCTTCTACTAACAGGTGGATCAATGAACTTTCTGAGACCACGGATTCATTATGGTCAACCCTGCCAGACATGAACGAAACTCGTGCGGAACATACCGCCACACTTTTGACGGATGGACGTGTACTCGTGGCTGGTGGACTTTCACCAGACTTCCTAGACCTAGATAACCAACAGATTATTAGAAATTTTCGTAAATCAGCTGAAGTGTATGATCCTATTTCCAATACATGGATTCTGACTAATAATATGAATTTTAAGCGTGCTGGTCACACTGCAAATTTACTGCCGAATGGATCAGTACTCATCGTTGGAGGTGCTACTTCAAATGAACTGGAAGACCAAAATAGCCTGATGACCGTATATCACAAAACCACTGAAATATTTGATCCAGATTCTGGGTTATGGACATTGGCAGGCAAAATCAATGAGCCCCGATGGAATCACTCTGTAACATCCCTTGTAGACGGAACTCTACTCTTAGTTGGGGGACAAAATAGTGGTGGGGTTGTTAATTCCGCGGAAATTTATAATCCGTCATCAGATACGTGGGAAATGACAGGAAGTATGGAAAAAGGACGCACGGAACATCTGGCTACATTACTCACAGATGGAAAAGTGTTAGTTGTAGCAGCAGGTTCTGCAGAAATATACGACCCATCCTCGGGGACATGGTCCCCAGCTGGTGAAACCACTGCTAGATTCTTACGACCAAGTGGTACAAGCCTATCGAATGGCGGAGCGTTAGTAATTGGAGGCTTCGAAAGACGAATGCCTGGTCGAGCTGCTGAAGTTTTTGAACCATCTTCCGGAAATTGGTTTCAAATAGAGAACATGACTCAGCAACGTATGGGACACACTACCAGTATACTTAGTAATGGGTTCCCTTTAGTCGCTGGAGGATGGAATACATCCGTTGAATTCCTTGATCTATCAACAGGGCAGTGGATAGTAACAGGAAGCCTAACTGATGCTCGTCAGGAGCACACAGCTACAATACTAAATGATGGCACTATTATTTTTGTTGGCGGAAGAGCTAGAAATTCTGAATTGCTGTCATCTGTAGAACGTTTCACCTTTAACTAATATAGATGCATGAAGGGGTTGACATCAACATAGTTATTACCAAAAAATGTATTTACATCTTAAAAATGTTGAGAATAAACGCTAAAATATATCAAATACAGTTTCCATTATTTAAAATAATCACGTCTACAAACTTTCTGATTGCAGTAAGTGTATCCATGTTATTTGTAATCCTAGCGTGTTCTGCTGTACCTGAAAATCCCTCAGAGGATTCATTTAAAAGCCCCCTATCTAGTTCTGTAACACTACCTACCCCAACGCCATCCCCAACCCCTACAGCCGTCCCTAGACCTGTTCAAAAAAGGGTTACAAATGAACGCAATATGAATTTTGCGCGCCAGTCTCATACAGCCACCCTTCTAAAAGACGGTCGCGTACTAGTTGCAGGTGGATCTGGAATTATCGGACCTATCCCAGTCTCTGAAATATATGATCCTTCAACGGACATGTGGGTTTCAAGCTCTTGGATGTCATATTCTAGATCCTTCCACACTGCTACTCTGCTACCGGATGGGACGGTACTTGTGATAGGCGGAGTGAGCGATATCGAAGGTCTAGACACAGCGGAAATATATGATCCTGCCAGTGATACATGGTCTATTGCCGGACGTATGAACAGCGCACACACACTCCACACAGCTACCGTACTTCCAGACGGTAGAATACTAGTGATCGGTGGGGTGGACGCTGAGGGTGCTCTAAAAGGGGTGGATTATTACGACCCAACTACCAAAGAATGGACAACAGGGAAGGACATGGAACAGCCCAGAGGCGGACACACGGCCACGTTGTTAAATGACGGGCGTGTGCTAGTAGCAGGAGGTGCTGATGGATCCAGATTGTTTAGAACAGCTGAATTGTACGACCCCAATGCTGACACATGGGAAACTGTAGGAAAGATGGAAAAAGAAAGGGGGAATCATAGGGCTGTATTACTAAACAATGGCCAAGTAATGGTAACTAGCGGAATGCTAGTTTCTGGTAAATGTGAAATGTTTGATCCCGATACAAAAGAATGGTCACCGGGCCCATCCCTCCAAATACCACGCCGCGGCCATACTCTTACTGTAATTGGCGAAGACAAATATATAATTGTTGGCGGGGGTGGTACTTCAAATGAAAATCGTGCTTTGGCAGAAATATATAACCATTCCGAAAACAGGTGGGATCCTGGCGGGAATATGACAACGGGCAGGATAGACCACGCCGCAACACTACTACTAGATGGACGAGTCCTCATTACGGGCGGTGTCGACGATGGAGGAGCATTCAAATCAGTTGAGATATACGACCCCGAACAAAGCAGGTGGACATCTGGAATCCATCTTGGATCTTGGAGTACTGGGTCCGGCATGTCCGAAGAACGTACCGAACATAGCGCAACTCTTCTTCAAGATGGTACTGTCCTAGTAATTGGGGGTACTGGGAGATTGATAGTGGATCAGAAAACCGCTGTTGGCACCCGTGATTTCAAGAGAACCGCAGAAATATATAACCCCTTGACTGATATATGGTCACCCATAAAAAACATGTCGGAACGTCGCGCCGGACACACTGCCTCACTTATGAAGGATGGTCGCATACTCATAACAGGCGGGAGGGAAGTAATTGATACCAATTCGGGTAGGAAAATCGCCAGGTATCACTCTAGCGCCGAGATATACAATCCTGACACGAATTCGTGGTCTAGTATAGACTCCATGAGTGAGCAGCGTTGGGGTCACGCTTCTGAAGTGCTCCCTGATTGGAGGGTCTTAATAACTGGAGGCCAAAATCAGAAAGGACTAATATCTAGTTCAGAAATATTTGATCCGATTTCAGGAGAATGGACTACTGTAGCACCTATGGAACATCCTCGTGCTGGCCATTCATCTGTACTTACAAACGATGGATTAGTCTTAGTCGTAGGAAGCAGTATTAATACAGAAATATACAATCCTGAAAAAGACTTGTGGGTCTCAAGTGGAGATTTATCACAACGATTAATACAACCCGAAGTAGTGATACTTCCAAATGGTAACGTGGCCATAGTAGGAGGTTTTGGGGGCCTTTCCATGAGCAAAAATGTGGAAATTTGGGATTCTGACAAGTCGGTTTGGATCGTATTAACTAATATGGAAAATGGACGCATGGGGCACACTGCAACAAGAACTGCATCGGGACAAATTCTGATAGTAGGAGGATCACTTACAACTGCAGCTGAACTCCTCGACCCAAAAGAATCTGAATGGCTACCAGCAGGCAACCTTACCTCATCTAGAGAAGGTCACACAGCTACACTGTTGGAAGACGGACGCATCTTATTTGTAGGTGGGCAAGGTACGGACGGAGGAACTCTCTCTACAATCGAAATTTACACACCATAATTTATTTATTAAATCTGTCCATCGAAGCATCAATACCATCCACTAAAAACATCTCCACCGCTTGCGTTGCAGAACACAAGGCTTGATTTATTCTTTTAAGCTCATCCAAACTTGCTTCGCTCAATACATGTGAAATGTTTTGTTCTGCAAATTCTGGTCTACCAATACCTATTCTAAGTCTAGGAAACTCAGTGGTTCCAATAGCATCGACGATAGATTTCATACCGTTATGGCCCCCCGAGCTACCTCTTGCCCTAAGACGCATGCTTCCCGCCGGTAAATCCATGTCATCGTATAAGATTAATAAATTTGCTGGTGAAACATTATACTTAGTCATTAGCGATTGTATCGCACGACCACTTTCGTTCATAAAAGTACGACTTCTAGCAAGAATAATTTTCTTATTCCCGATGTCCCCTTGCCCGAATTCAAAATAACGTTTTTTTTTATTGATAATGATAGAGTGTGCATCTACTATCCGATCCAAGCACCAAGATCCAACATTATGTCTAGTGTTTTTATACTTAACCCCAGGATTGCCTAAACCAACAACTATTGTGAGGTGATTTGACTCTGTTGCAGATGTTATACGTCTGAAAAAATCAATCATTTCCAACTCTTACATTTTGGAATAATGGAAAATATACTGTAATAAATAAAGTATGTAATCAGAAACCTGTTTGTCACCTGTTCCTATCGGCTTCAACTTCATTAATTGTCTTTTCTAGCGACTCCCGTATAACACCAAGTGACACTGCCTTATTAACGTCAGACATCACCTCAAAATCTCGTCCCATCATAGCTTTCACTACTGCACGGTTTGCATATGCATATCCATACTGTGGGTCAGAATTGATGGCAAAGTTAAAATCTTGAATTGCGAGAGCATATTCGCCACGTTCGCGACGGATTATTCCACGATTGTTAAAAGCTTCTGGATTATCCTTTTTTAGACGAATAGATTCATCATAATCTTGCACTGCTAATGTGTACTCTTTCATCTCTTTAAATGCGTCACCTCGATTGATGTACAGCCTATAATCATTAGGAGTGAATTCCAATGCCTTTGTAAAATCTTTTATACTTTCTTCATATATTCCCATAAGACTAAATACCAACCCTCGATCAATGTAGAACCCAACACTATCTGGGACAAGAGCAATAGCTACGTCATAATCCTGCAAAGCACTTATATAGTCACCCATCAAAGTAAAGGCTGTGGCTCTATCTGAATACAAACGCGCATTTTCGGAATCTTCTTCGATGGCTCTAGAAAAATTTCTCACGGCCTGTAGATGGCTATCCAGTGACCCAAACGCGGAAGCACGTCTTGAAAGCAATGTCGCATTTTTTGGGTCTATACGTATTGCCTCGTTAAGATGTCTATATGCATCCTCATACATACCAATCTGAGCGTAGGAAGATGCTCGATCATAATATGAATCTATATCATTTGGAGCCAGGTTTATAGCTACACCTAGCTCTTTTACAGCTTTATAATGGTTCCCTAAAGTGGCGTAAGATCGTCCTCTATTTGAATAGTATTCTGACACCGTGCTATCGAGTTCTATAGCCTCTCCATATTTTTCTATAGCTTCGTAATGGTCACCTAATTTGGCATAGGTATCTCCTAAACTAGAATGATACTTGGCATTAGCTGGATTAATCTCTATAGCCTTTTTGTAATCCTTCGTAGCTATACGGTACTCTCCACGCCTTATGTACGCAGCTGCTCGGATAATATAATTTTCAGAGTTTTCAGGGTCTAAACTTATCGCATAGGTATAATCATCGACCGCCTTACCCAAATCCCCTCTCTGTTCGTACGCGGAACCCCTATCTAGATACACTGCAACACCCTCGGGATTCAATTCAATGCTTTTATTGAATTCTGATATAGCTTGATCTACAAGTCCTTCTTCAAGAAGTGCTATCCCTTCCGATTGATACATATTGGCCTGCTCAAGCTGTTCCTCATTAGACCCTGAACATGCCAGGAGTATTAGCGCTGGCAGAAAAAGGAAAGAAATTTTGACTGCTACATATATACATCTAGATGAGTTCAACTTGAAATCCATTCCTAAATTTTCAACTCCTGTAATTTAATACGTCAATTCCGGTAAATAGTATTTTTTCTATGCTGATGCTCATTCAATAAAGTCGCCACTTGAACCCCCAGTTTTTTCTACCAGCCTAATCTTATCAATGGAAATTCCTTTATCCACCGATTTGCACATATCATAAATTGTCAGTGCTGCCACAGATACAGCCGTCAGAGCCTCCATTTCAACACCTGTTTTTGCAGTAGTGCTAGCTGAACCAAAGATTACTAATTCGGAATTATCCTCACTAAATTCAAATTCAATTTCTACTGAATCTATAGGCAATGGATGACAGAGCGGTATTAGTTGTGAAGTATTCTTGGCACCAAGTATTCCAGCTATCCTAGCTGTAGACAATACATCTCCTTTCTTCATTAAATGTGACTTGATAAGCTCAAGTGTTTCGGGCAACATTCGAACCGACCCACTAGCAACTGCTGACCGTTTAGTTAATGCTTTTTCGCCAACATCAACCATTCGCGCTTTGCCAGACTGATCTATATGCGAAAGAGGTTTTTCTTGAATCCCATTGACTTTTTTTGACTCCCCATAGGCCAATCTATCAGCTTCTTCATTTAAGGGGTTACCAGAATGCCCTTTTACCCATTCCCAATTTACAGATCGATTCTGAACCACTGTATCTAATCTTTCCCAAAGATCGGTATTTTTATTCCTTTTCCAATTCTTTGTCATCGTATTAATCACATACATACTGTCACTAAATACTGTGACCTCCGAATGCATTGGAATGTGTTCCAACCCTTTGAGCACAGCCAGAATTTCCATTCTGTTGTTGGTAGTGTCTACTTCTCCACCATGAAGTTTTATGGTTTCACCACAACCAACAATTAATGCAGCCCAACCTCCTGAACCAGGATTTCCAGAACAAGCACCGTCAGTATATATATGAATCATATTAACGTCCCATCACAACAAATAACTATCTAATATATTAACTATTGTATAAACCTATTTCTATCCTCCTATATGATACATTTCAACCTTATCTTTTACTGGCACACTAAGATAAGCACGGTCTTCAGAATAGGTATCTTCACGACTGCCCCATACACCATTTATTATCCTGATAATATCCTCGTCACTAACTCCTGACCGTAGAGGTTCTTTTAAATCAATTCCTGCATTTGAAAATAGACAAGTATAGATAGTACCTTCCGGAGACAATCTTAGCCTAGTGCAATTCCCACAGAAAGGCTTAGTAACAGACGCTATTATGCCAATTTCGCCAGACCCATCGCTGTAACGATATCTAAGAGCTACTTCTCCAGGGTAATTACTCTCAACTGGCTCAATAGGCAACTCACTGTTAATTATCTCAAAAATTTCAGCAGCAGATACAACTTGATCTAAATTCCATTTATTAATAGTTCCAACATCCATAAACTCTATAAATCTGACGATATGACCACGTTCTTTAAAATATCGTGCTAAATCCAGAATGGTGTGCTCATTAACAGCTCTTTTCACTACGGCGTTAATCTTTATTGGCTTATACCCTAGTCTCTCAGCTGCATCTATACCTGCAAAGATTTTTTTATTGCTAAAATTGCGTCCATTCATCTCTTTAAACACATCTTCATCAAGAGTATCTAGGCTTATAGTTAACCTATCGAGACCTGCAGCCTTCAGCACATCTGCCTTTTCAGCAAGCATATACCCATTTGTAGTCATCGCAAGATCTTTAACGCCATTGATGGATGACAAAAGCGAAATAAGTTCCTCTATGTCACTTCTAACAAGAGGCTCACCTCCTGTTAATCGAATTTTTTCTGACCCTAACCCAACACAAATACGTACTAGTCGAGTTATTTCTTCAAAACTAAGAAGGTCTTTTCTTGATAAGAATTGATATCTATCTCCGTATATTTCAGCAGGCATACAATAACTACACCTGAAATTACATCTATCAGTGACAGATACTCTCAGGTCTTTAAACGATCTATTGAATTTATCTTTGATCATTATCCATTTAAGCGATTCTGGAGTACTTCTACAACTATTCGAGCGGCCTTGCCACGGTGGCTAACTAAATTCTTTTCCTCAGCAGAAATTTCAGCTGTAGTCCTGTCAGTCCCTTCTAGCAAAAATACGGAGTCGTATCCAAATCCATTACTCCCGCGAGCAGATTCTAGAATATACCCACTACATTCACCCTCATAAAGTTCTATAGATTTCCCTGGGTCCTTCAATGCTAAAACGCAACGAAATTTAGCTGAACGGTCCTTCCCAATCACTCCGGTTAATTGTTCTAGTAAATACTGGTTTCTCTCCGCATCAGTAGCATCAACCCCTGCAAATCGTGCTGACAAAACACCTGGGGCTCCACCTAAAGCATCAACTTCAAGTCCAGAATCATCTGCCAAGGTCAACATTCCACTTTTTACAGAATATTCATTCGCTTTAAGCGATGCGTTTTCCTCAAAAGTGACTCCTGTTTCCTTTACTTCATCTACGATCCCCACATCCCTCAGAGAGAAAAGCTTATATCCTAAACCAGAAAACAATTGTCGCAACTCAGATATTTTGCCAAGGTTATTGGTGGCGATAAGGAGTTCAGGTTCAGTATTAGTCACGAAAACACCATTTTTACCTTTAGGAAGGATTATCATTTTCCATAGAAGGTTCATACATGCCTCTAGTAGCGGCACTTGTGAGACGAGCACGGTGACGAAAAGCCTGCTGAAGTTTATCATTTCTATCACTCATACCTCTCCAGGCTTTTAGGGGTGCTGCCTGAAGACCTCTCCCGAAAGAAAAACTAAGTTTCCAAGGAGCACAAGAAGATTTGGCCCTCTGGTTGATTGCATTCAGATTAACCGTGGCTTCTTCATCACTTTGCCCGCCTGATAAGAAAACCACCCCCGGCACCGCGGAGGGGATTGTCCTCTTAAAGCACGTTATCGTTCTCTCGGCAACATACTCAGCATCGGCTCTAGTCACGGCAGATTTACCTGAAAGTACCATATTAGGTTTTAGTAAGGTACCCTCCAAATGCACGCTATGAAAGGCGAGTTGATAGTAAACTTCCCTCTGAGTAGCTTCTGTCGCATCAAAACAAGCTTCTATGTCATGGGATCCGTCCATTATTACCTCGGGCTCAACAATCGGCACTAGGCCTGCTTCCTGACTAAGAGATGCAAATCTAGCTAAAGCATGAGCATTCGTATTTATCGCATATCTACTAGGAGTATTGGAACCTATTTTCAAAACAGCACGCCATTTAGTGAATTTCGCACCAAAGTCACGATACTCTGCCAATCGATCACCGAGACCATCAATACCTTCCGTAACACTTTCACTTTTGGTGCCAGAAAGATCCTTCAGCCCAGCATCAACCTTGACACCAGGAATTATACCTTTATGGGTTAGGATATCGATCAGTGGGATACCACCTGAACTATCCTGTCTAATCGTTTCATCATATAGAATAACTCCACTAATAAATTCATCCACTCCCTCCGTACTGAAAAGGCATTCACGATAATTACGGCGGTTTTCTTCCGTAGATTCAACTCCTATAGATCCGAATCTGTTCTTCATGGTTCCTGAGCTCTCATCTGCTGCAAGAATGCCTTTACCATCTTCTACCAAGGCATTCGCCGTATCCTCAAGTATCTGAAAATGCATTGATTTCCCTTTCAGTCAATTCACAACTGGCATTTGACATATTCACTAACTTGTCATTATCTCCACCGTTCTGGCAACAATATCTTTATTGCCAATTATAAGTGGTGTCCGCTGATGAAGCGACTTTGGTTTAATATCTAAAATTGACATTTCTCCTGAAGAAGAATCTCCACCCGCATTACAAGCAATAAAACTCAATGGGTTAGCCTCATACATTAATCTGAGTTTCCCCGTAGGATATTCAGGATCAGTCGGGTATACAAAAATCCCCCCGCTGATAAGATTACGATGAAAATCTGCTACCAGAGACCCCACATACCTTAATGAATAATTATTCCTCAGATCAATAATTGCTCTCTGCATTGGAGGATCCAATCGGGGAAAATTGCCTTCGTTAGTACTGTAATATTTGCATTTGTCGGGGATTAGTATCTCTGGATGGGTTAATCTAAATGTGTTATCAGTCGGATCCAGTGTAAAACCGACCACTCTACCCGAAATTGCAAAGACTAAAACTGTGCTGGATCCATAGATAGTGTACACAGCAGCTACCTGTTGATTCCCAGGTGTTAAAATTGAATTATCCGTACCCTGCGAATTATTATCTGTAAACCAAATCCCGAATATAGATCCTATACTTACTGCAACATCAATATTAGAGGATCCATCTATAGGATCCATTAGAACTGTGTACGAACGATTACTACCTGACCCAACTACTTTGAGATTTTCTAGCTCCTCACATCCCACCACAGAAACATACCCACTATTTTGCAAAACGTCCAGAAATATATTTGTGCCCTCTACATCTAATTTTTGAACTTGCTCCCCGTGCAAGTTGATCCCACCTGTTGCCCCTAATGTGTCCTCAAGTGCTGAGAAACGAATTTTGTAGTGAAGCTTAGTCGCACCAAGAGCTATCGCAGAAATTATTCCGTACAATCCATCTTGGTTATACTGCGTGCCCAGGATGGATTTAAGACAAACTTCAAGCCTCTGACCGACAATATTTCCATTGTTATTCATATCGGATCTGTAGTGTATTTGGGGAAAGTCAGAATCCTCATTTGTAGCTAAAACACCTTGTATCTAAAGCAAGTCTAGCAACGAGGTGGAGGTGCGTCAAGCTAAGTAACCCCAAGCATGTTTCTTTGGTAAAATACCACACGCTGACCGAACCGAATTGTAGATTTTGCAATACATTCGTTGAATTAAAGAGTACTATATGGACTCAGTGGGTAAATAGAGAAATTTCGGACACAGCTAAGAATAGATACAATACGTTCCACTGACAATGATATCGGTTACCAACGTACCTCGAACTTGACACCTATCGGTACGGATACTATCGTGTATCCGTACCGAACCGACCAAGTTTATTATGGAGGTGTAGCAAATTGGCTAAGTTAAATGGTGGAGCTATGCTACTAGCAGGCTTGGTTATGGTAGTGCTAGGAGCCCTACTACAGTCTGGCTTAATGAAATTTCTATTAGACATAATTGGATTTGTAGTAATAGCGGCAGGTGTTATCTTCGGCATAAGCGGACTAGTCAAAATTGTATCTAGCAAAGGCAATAAATACTAAATATCTATATCGCTTGGATAGATGAGCAGGGGGACACTATGGGAATGCTTTCAAGAATGTCGACCGTTGTAAAGTCAAAGATGAATCGTATCCTAGATGCTAGCGAGGATCCTAGGGAAACACTGGATTATTCCTACGAAAAACAGATGGAGAATCTACGAAACGTGAAACGTGGTGTTGTCGAAATGGTAACCACCAAGAGACGACTAGAACTTCAAGCATCTAAGGTCCAAAATAATGTCTCGAAGTTGGATATGCAGGCAAGACAAGCACTGGACATCAAACGAGAAGATTTAGCCAGACTAGCCCTAGAGCGTAAACAAGCAGCAATCCATGAACTACAAGGACTTGATCAACAAATATCTGACTTAGAAGTTGAACAGGAAAAATTAACTCACGCCGAACAACGACTACAGGCTAAAGTTGAGGCGTTTAGAACTCAAAAAGAGGTGATCAAAGCTCAATATAGTGCCGCGCAAGCTCAAGTCAGAATAGGTTCAGCCCTCTCTGGTATTTCAGAAGAGATGGGGGACGTGTCTTTAGCCGTAGAGCGTGCAGAAAGTAAAACTGAGTCTCTCAAGGCAAAGGCAGGTGCTATAGACGAACTCGTGGTTACAGGCGTACTTGATGACCCAGGATCAAATACATCCTCCTTAGACCAACAGCTGAAACATGCTTCCGTTTCTGCTAGTGTTGAAGCGGAACTTGCTGCACTAAAAGGTGGAGAAGAGCAAGAAGATAAGAAAGCACTTGAGGAAGGGAAATTATGATCGTACGCATACTTACAGAAAATCAGTACAATCTCCCTGGAATCCATGTGGATGACTTAAATAAAATCGATAATAAGCTGGTGGAAGTCGTTGAACAAGGAGACCAAGATGGATTCGAAAGACTTCTGAAATCAATGCTGGATTTAGTAAGAGAAAAAGGGTCACCTTTACCAGTAGACGAACTAGTTGAATCTGATGTGGTTCTACCAGAACCAGATATATCATTAGAGGAAGCAAGTAGATTGTTTACCGGAGAGGGATTGGTACCAGATTAAAATACTGACTCAACGCACTTAACAGTCAAGTTCACGCCATACTTCTACTAAAATAATGGATTATGGACTATATGCCAACATCCAGAGCACTAGCTACAGTGTTCATATCCTTATCCCCTCTGCCACTCAACCCAACTAAAATCACCTTGTCATTTGAGAGGGTAGGTGCTAATTCTGAAACGTAATATATCGCATGTGCTGGCTCCAAAGCTGGGATAATGCCTTCTGTACTACAAAGAAGTTGAAACCCCTTCAGGGCCTCGGTGTCAGTTACCCCAACATACGAAGCTCGCCCAATATCTTTCAAATAACTATGCTGCGGACCCACACCTGGATAGTCTAATCCAGCTGAGATGCTGTGAGTTTCCATGACTTGTCCGTTATCATCTTGCAAAAGATATGTCATAGTGCCATGTAAAACACCTATTTTACCTTCCGCCAAAGTGGCAGAATGCCTGGTGCCGTCTAATCCTTCCCCGGCTGCTTCAACTCCAACCAATGAAACGGTTTCATCTCTCAAGAATTCATCAAATAAACCTATGGCGTTACTGCCACCACCTACGCAAGCTATAGCATAGTCAGGCAAAGTTCCTTCAACTTCAATCAATTGTTTTTTTGCTTCTCTACCAATCACTGATTGAAAATCACGAACCATCATTGGATACGGATGCGGCCCAATTGCACTCCCAATTAAATAGTGCGTATTCTCAACATTTGTTACCCAATCCCTTATACATTCATTGATCGCATCCTTTAGTGTTTTACTTCCAGATTCCACAGATCGGACCTCAGCCCCTAAAAGACGCATCCTGAATACGTTTAGAGATTGCCTAGATATATCCTCAGCACCCATATACACGACACATTCTTGACCTAGCATTGAGCAAACAGTGGCAGTGGCTACCCCATGTTGCCCTGCACCTGTCTCAGCTATAACACGAGTCTTGCCCATACGCTTGGCAAGCAATCCTTGACCCAAAGCATTGTTAATCTTATGAGCACCAGTATGAGCAAGATCTTCCCTTTTTAAATATATCTTAGCCCCACTAAGTTCAGCACTCAGATTCTCCGCAAAATATAATGGCGTAGGCCTCCCAATATAATGCAACGCCATTTTGGCAAACTTGGCACTAAATTCCTTATCATTTACCGATTCTAGATAAGCTGACTCCAACTCTTCTAGTGCATGCATAAGAGTTTCCGGAACAAAACGTCCACCAAACTGACCATAATGTCCTGTCCTATCAGGTGATGTCTTCATATTACCCTTGCTCCGAACATACTGCGAAATGATACTCGATCTTTGAATATAATTATACCTGAATTAAATCAATGCATATGCTTTTTAGCTGCAGTGGTAGAATTAATAGATCAGTTGATATTTTCAAACTAACCGTAGTGAGCTTGACAAGGATCCGTCCGTAAATGACACAAGAAAACATAGTTGTACGAGGGGCCAGAGAGCATAATCTGAAGAATGTTGACGTATCAATACCACGTAATCGCTTGGTAGTAATAACTGGCGTGTCTGGATCTGGCAAAAGCTCATTAGCATTCGACACTATTTATGCTGAAGGTCAGCGTCGATACGTGGAATCTTTATCTGCTTACGCAAGACAATTTCTAGGACGACTAGACAAGCCCGATGTAGATTACATTGAAGGACTATCTCCTTCTATCTCAATTGACCAAAAAGGGGTTTCACACAACCCAAGATCTACAGTAGGTACAGTCACAGAAATCTATGACTATTTAAGATTACTCTTCGCCAGAGTAGGAAAACCCCACTGCTATAAATGCGGAAGGGCTGTCCAACAACAATCTATACAGCAAATAGTTGATTCCATCACCTCCATACCAATTGATAGTAGGATCCAGATCTTGGCTCCTAAAATAACTAGGCGCAAAGGAGAGCATAAAGATGTTTTTGATGAAGCCCGAAAATCAGGATTTGTCAGAGTAAGAGTGGATGGAGAAACGTACGATTTGTCCGAAGATTTCAATCTAGATAAAAAGAAATGGCACAATATAGAGATTATCGTAGACAGGCTAATTATAGGGAAAAGTTCGGAAATAGATAGAGTATCGGATTCAGTTGAGAGTGCACTTAAAATAGGTAATGGGACCATCTTAGTGGATGTCATCGGTGGTGAAGAAATGCTCTTCTCTGAAGAATTCGCTTGCTTAAATTGCAATATTAGTCTAGAAGAATTGGAACCTCGAACATTTAGCTTCAACAATCCCCACGGAGCATGCCCTAAATGTACTGGACTCGGATACAAACTTACAGTGGATCCCGAATTAGTAATTCCAGATGACACCCTAAGTCTATCTGAGGGTGCTATACGCCCATGGGTACGTGCCAGATCATCTAGCCCATGGCTTTCTTCTACCCTAACTTCGGTCGCCAAAGCCTATGACATACCTACACACATCCCCCTTTCTCAACTATCTCAAACTGACATTGATATATTACTTTATGGAAGTTCAGGGAAGGCAATAGAAATAAGTCACGAAACTAAGCTTGGACGCACCTATAAATGGAACACAGTATTCGAAGGTGTGATAAACAACTTGGAACGACGCTACAAAGAAACTAAATCTGACTATGTCAGATCAGAAATTGAACGATATATGGCCCAACAACCCTGCAGAGGTTGTGAAGGCAAAAGGCTCAAGCAGGAAGCACTGTCGGTTACAGTATCAAACCTCAGCATTATAGATGTCACAAAAAAATCAGTGGGTGAGGCGATTAAATGGATTCAGCATATTTGGAAAGCCTCAGACAAATCCGAAGACTCAACAACTAAATCTCACAATGAACAAAAACATGTCTCTCTCTCGGAAAAGGAAATAGCTATAGGGGCGCAAATACTTAAAGAAATCTATACCAGATTAAAATTTTTAGAAAATATAGGCTTGGAATACTTAACTCTTGACCGGAGAGCCTCCACTCTAAGCGGTGGGGAAGCTCAACGGATCAGATTGGCTACTCAAATTGGATCGGGATTGATGGGAGTACTTTATGTGTGCGACGAACCCTCTGTAGGCCTCCATCCTTTAGATGATCACCGGCTAATTGGTACTTTGCAAAGATTACGTGATCTTGGCAACACAGTGTTAATTGTTGAACATGATGAAGCAATAATGCGAGCGTCAGATCATATTATAGACATGGGTCCCGGTGCCGGACAACATGGCGGAAATATAATAGCGACCGGCACTGTGAATGACATTATGAAAACCTCTGCCTCCCTTACAGGACAATATTTGAGCAGAGATAAACAGATACCACTACCCACTAAAAGACGACCATTAAGCAATCTATACATATCAGTTAACGGTGCAAGAGAGAATAACCTAAAAAACATAAATGTAAACATCCCACTGGGCCTGCTGGTATGTGTCACAGGAGTGTCAGGATCCGGTAAAAGTACGTTGATATATGAAGTTCTTTATAAAAAATTGGCTCAATACTTCTATAAATCTAAAGACAAGCCAGGAATATGTAAATCAGTGGAAAACCTTGATCATATAGACAAAATTATAAATATAGATCAATCTCCGATAGGCAGGACACCTAGAAGTAATCCGGCGACCTATACGAGTACATTTACGCCTATACGAGAGTTATTTTCATCTATACCTGAAGCTCGGGCTAGAGGGTATAAACCCGGTCGCTTTTCATTCAATATAAAGGGTGGACGTTGCGAATCTTGTTCAGGGGATGGCTATAACCAAATAGAAATGCAATTCTTGCCTAACGTAACCGTCCCGTGCGAAGTCTGTAATGGAAAACGATATAACCGTGAAGCTTTACAAATTCTTTTTAAAGGCAAGAATATAGCTGAAATTCTCGACATGGCCGTGTCTGAAGCTTTGAATTTTTTTTCAAATATACCGCGTGTGCGGTCTAAGTTACAGACAATGTCAGATGTCGGCCTTGGCTACATCCAATTAGGCCAACCTGCTACCACATTAAGTGGAGGAGAAGCACAAAGGATCAAATTGTCAAGCGAACTTTCTAAACGATCAACAGGGAAAACGCTATACATCCTTGATGAACCCACCACAGGACTTTCTTTTGAAGATTGCCACAACCTCCTTATAGTTCTACAACGACTTGTAGAGTCTGGTAACACCGTTGTACTTATAGAACATCACCTAGACTTAATAAAATGTGCTGACTGGGTAATAGATTTAGGCCCAAACGCTGGAGATAAAGGGGGCTATATCGTAGCTGAAGGTACTCCGGAACAGATATCGACTTTTGAAAATTCTCACACTGGAAAGTTTCTTAAAACACATCTGCAAACTACATAATTCACTTCACGAAAATAAAATTTCCGAACTCTGCGCTCTTTAAGATATAACCTGAATCATTAGCATACTCAATTTATATGGTAAGGATCGTGGATCCTTTTTCTGTTTTAATAACTTCTATTCGATCTGGAAATGAATCTTTAACATCTTGAATATGGGTAATAACTATTATCTTTTTAAAGTCTCCCTGTATAGACTGGATTGCTTCTTTCAATCGCTCCTGGCCAACCGCATCTTGAGAACCAAATCCTTCATCAATAAATAAAATCGGCAACGGCGCCCCAGATCTTCGTGCCAGAAGCTTCGATAAAGCTATACGTAAAGCAAAATTCACTCTAAAGGTTTCTCCTCCACTAAAGGTTTCATAGCTCCGAGTGCCAATTTCATCTGAAATTAATATTTGCAACTCTTCGGATGGGAGTCCCTTAACCTTCCTGCCCTCCTGTAATTGAAGTTTCATCGACATACGATTTTCTGTCAATTTACCTAACAGTTCATTTGAATCTTCTTGTAATTGAGGTATAGCTGTTTCAATAATGAGTGCCTGCACACCATTTTTGCCAAAAGCTCTAGTCAAATCATCGTAGGTACTTTGTTCTTCTATCAATTTCCTTCTGTAGTTATCCATTCTCCGCAGTTCTATCTCAAGTTCTTTGAGCCTTTGTAGCTGCTCTGTAATAACCTGACGTTCTACTCTATATGTCTGGAGTTTTTGTTCGACAGCACTTAAATCAATCTTGACCGAAGACAGTTCAGATTCTATTTCTGGAAGGGAATCTATCTTCTCTTCCAATACTTTCTTACGATTAACGTCATCTTTATGATTGTTTTGACGTCTCAGCAACATTTCCTGAGATTTATTTAATGCTTTTTGTTCATCAGGTAACGACGCAATGGCATCGAGGAGTTTGTTGTATAAATCCGAGTATTTACTTAGTGAATTTACCTGATGTTTGATTCGTAAGTGCTCGTCAGTACTGTATCCTAATTTTGCAATTTCCCTTTCCACCACACTTAATCGA
>CEVA01000828.1_pt1 | contig 17850 bp, 16 predicted proteins | sample 361521 | NCBI WGS metagenome assembly CEVA01 (sample SAMEA2622823, study PRJEB7988) | marine metagenome | isolation source: saline water (ENVO:00002010), including
CCAGGGGCATAATCACCCTGCACTCATGTGTAAAAGGCTTCGAGCTGTTGAACCGGAGTGGCTAACCGGTGATTTACCCACTACGCCGCTGGTGTGTAGTGCCAAGACACGCTATCGACAGGATGACCAATCCTGCGTAGTCAAACAAGCGTCTCACGACACCATAGACATTGAATTTAATATTCCCCTACGCGCGGCAACACCAGGCCAGGCATTAGTGCTATACCACGAGGACCGCGTACTTGGCGGCGGCACTATCGACCAGATCGACTACCCGATCGACGAGTAAGTAACCAAAGGCTCACTTTGCGTGTGCCCTGACCAACCCGTCGCATGGCTCGGTTGAAGACCCCGGCATGTGCGATCAACTTAGCATCGGCCGCATTCATCGATTCGGGTGCAACCCGTTGTCTTAGCTTCAAAAGTGCCTGGCGGTCCGCTTCACAAAAGCGCCGGAACACCCAGCCCCTTATAAAATTCCAGCGAGCCCCGGAAAAAAAACAACTCACAAAGTCAATGACATAAGGTGTTTGGTCTGGACCCACTAAGATATTAGACAGGCCACGGAGATCACAGTGTGCGACTCCTTGAGCATGAATCTCACTCAGCGTATTTTCCAGTTCAGCTAGAAATCTCGGCCAATCAGTCTCTTGAGCCAAGGCTTCCTTAATCGATATACCACCCAACCACTCCATGTAGATTGCGCGCGACCCGGGTTGCCCAAGCAAACGTGGAACACCTGCCACTGAATCGAGTTTCAAGAGTGCACGGGCTTCACGCCGGGTCAGCAACTTCCCCAGTAACGCGGCAAACAAAGGATCACAGCCAGCATGATCTTTCAGTACTTGATCTTCACCGTCCCGATGTATGCGCAATACATTAGCTCGACTGCCTCCGCCATCGCGCAGGACTTGGATCACATGCCGATCAGCGACATTGCCCATCAGAAACTATTTTCCTGTCTCTAGATACATTGTCTTTCGGCCTGCACTTTTCTTATCGGGTGGTATTCACCGCGCACACGAATCATGCGGGAGACACCATCTACCACCGTGTCATGATTCTAGCCCCTATCGAATAGCTAAGCGCCCCGACTTGAGCAAGAAACGTGCTCCGAGCAATGTTGCACTAACAGTGAGTCCGAGAATAAGGCCGAGCCAGAGCCCAAGGGGGCCTCGCTCAAGGTACATGCCCAACCACCAACTCGCAGGGACGCCAACCAACCAATACGCCCCGCCGGAGATGAACATAGGTACGTTCGTATCCTGCAACCCACGTAATGCACCGGCAGAAGTGATCTGAATGCCATCAGAAAGCTGAAATAAGGCCGCACAAACGAGAAGCACGGCAGCCGTCGCAGCCACACTGGGATCGGCTGTGTAAAGGCCAATGATTGCTTGCGGAAACATCACAATTACCACTGCCGAAACTACCATCGCTCCCGACGCCACACCGATTCCGACTAACCCACGAAACCGTGCCTCAGCCACTCCAGACTCTCCCATTGCTTGACCGACACGCACCATCAACGCATTAGCCAATCCCACTGGGATCATAAATAGCAACGTCACATAATTCATAACAACGTTATGCGCTGCCAACGCAGTCTGACCCAACGACCCCATCATCAGTGCAATTGCATTGAAAAATCCAGCTTCCAAGATAAGTAGCCCCGCGACCGGGAGTCCAAGCCGTGCTAGCTTACCGATCTCGATCAAACTGGGCCGCGAAAAATCACGAAACAACTTAAGATGATGATAGCGACCTGCTGTAGCTACGTATACCAGCAGCAATCCGGCGGTAAGCCATAGGCAAATGGTCGAAGCAAGCGCCGCGCCGTTGACTGCCAGTACAGGGAATCCCAATTTTCCAAAAATAAAAATCCAACTTAAAACAATGTTAATCGGTAAAACCAAAAACTGGATCAACATCATGGGCCGAGCATTGCCCGTCCCCTCACAGAGAAATCGGCAAACAAAATAGAGGCAAACGCTGGGCATACCCCACGAGGTTATCTGAAGATAACTCTCAACTAGTGGAATGACTGAGGCCTCCACTGACATCAGCGACATCACACCACCGATATGCCGCATTATCCACCAAGAACACAGCGCAACTAATGAGGACAACCAAAGTCCCTGTTGAAAAGTATTCCTAATCTCCGCAGATCGACCTGCCCCAAAACCACGCGCCACCACCGGCGAAACCACTATCAACACACCGAGCGTCGCGAGAAACACCATGACCCATAAAGATGTGCCTAAACCAATTGCCGCTAACTCTAGAGTTCCAACACGCCCCATCATAACGATGGCAACGAACCCATAACTCACTTGGAGCAACTGCGCAATAACCAGGGGGACTCCCAATATGAGAAGGTGCCCTAATTCTTTCGTCACTCGCGCTCGCAAAACTCTCATGTGGAATTCATCAAACTCTGTAAGCCATCAACAATCGGCCTTGATTTCATCCCAACCGCTCGCAGTAATCTATATACGCTGCGGACTAAACGCATCCGTAAATCAAACACACGAGAACGAATCGCACTGAGGATTACCCAGCAAAGCCCGTCAAATCGATTGCAACCACTTCCATCTGATATTCAGTAACATACCGCATTCTTAACAGGAGCCGTCTTGGGCACAACTTTCCTTCTAATCTCGCATACGCAAGCACACCCTCCATTGATCCCCTCACTAAAATTGATCTCGCACTTATTCTTGATTTTTCCTGTAGCAGGCGTCCATGCTATTTAATTCCTATTTATTTCTCCTACTTTTTCTTCCTCTCAGCTTTCTGATCTGTTTTGTATCGGCACGGCTGGGAGGACGCGCTCTATATATATGGGCCCTCTTCAGTGCTTCACTAATATTTTACGGTTGGTGGCATCCGCCGTATGTCTTGTTACTACTGTTTAGCATAGTCGTCAACTACGCTTTGGCTAGACTGCTTGACCATGGGACGTTACGAAATAAGCGGACTCTCCTTATCGGCCTTACATTTAACTTGGGTTTACTGGGTTACTTCAAATATGCTGGATTTCTTGCAGAGAATATGCTGCAGAAGTTAAACGTGAGCGTCGACGCTTCGTCAATACTTCTCCCGATTGGTATTTCTTTTTTCACTTTCCAACAAATTGCTTATCTAATAGATGTTTATCGAGGTATAAAAACTCGATATAGTTTTTCCGAGTATGGATTATTTGTCAGTTTCTTTCCCCAACTCATCGCCGGCCCAATAGTTCATCATCGAGAAATGATGCCTCAGTTCTTAAAACTGAACTGGAAAGGCGCTGGTTTAAGAACTGCAATCGGATTGTCATTAATAATTTTTGGATTATTTAAGAAAGTTATCCTAGCCGATAATATCGCAGAATACTCAACACCTGTGTTTGAAATGGCCGACAGCGGAGTGCCGATCACATTATTGCCAGCGTGGATCGGAGCACTAGGATTCTCACTGCAAATCTATTTTGATTTCTCCGGATATACTGACATCGCTCTCGGTTTAGGAACGCTTTACGGAATTAAATTACCGATAAACTTTTTTTCGCCATATAAAGCCGATTCGATTATTGACTTTTGGCGACGCTGGCACATTTCGCTATCCCGATTTCTCAAAGATTATCTGTACATACCACTTGGCGGTAATCGTCGCAGACAGTTCGTGAATATTGGCATAACTATGCTACTTGGTGGTTTGTGGCATGGTGCAGCATGGACTTTTGTAGCGTGGGGGGGCTTACATGGAATCTTCCTCGTCATCAATCATACATGGCGCAAACTCTGGCGATCAAATGCTCACTTCGGTTTCGGCTCATGGTTTATGACGGCCATTGCGGTAATTTTTGCGTGGGTTCCGTTCCGAGCAGAAACATTTCAAGTAAGCTGGGATATGTGGCGCGGCATGCTTGGCTTCAACGGAGTCTTGTTGCCCGAAAGTTATCGCCATTGGCTGCCAGACACACCTCTCACCCAATGGTTCCTATCTCTGCAAATGGACACTAGAGAATTCCTGCGAGAATCTGCATACAATGAAAATCTCTCTTACATTAACAATTTTGATTATGCGAAAGAATTTGTACTCTTACTATTTATCGTCTTATATCTACCCAATACAATGCAGATTTTTTCCCGATATAGTCCATTTTTGAGTCAACGTGGCCTTCTTGAAAGCACACATACACAGCCTATATTTTTGTGGAAACCGAATCTTGTATGGGGCGTGATCACATCCATTGCAGCTTGCATGGTCCTATATAGCCTTAATAACGTCAGTGAGTTTTTATATTTTAATTTTTGATGACAATGCTGAAACTGCTTCGACAAACAACGTCATCTAACATAATGTTGCACAACTGTTTGTTGGCCATGGTCATTATTGGTTTTATTTTGCCCGCCTTGACCCTTGCCCTGACTGCTAACCCAATTGTCGGCGACCTAACTCGCCTGGGGTACCTCCCTGAGGAAGAGTTTGGCTGGCATAAGCCTCAGGTCAGATATGAAAAATCCCACTTTTCAAAGATTTTTCCCAAAAGACAATACGACATCATTGTACTCGGAGACTCATTTTCGTTAGACGAAAAACGAAGTTGGGTGAACACATTAGTCAGCCAAACTGGCCTATCGGTCGGCGTAAGCCATCATCGAAACCTAAACCTTTTTGACCTGGGTAACGCCGATGAAATAGGGAACCCCAGATTAATTATTTTCGAAACAGCCGAACGTCGACTTCTGGATAGAACTCAGTTATGTGAGCAGCCCCTTGTTGTCCATAATAGTGCCGCGCACATAGCCGGAATAAGCATCAAGCAGGTACTCAAGTCGCCAGCCACAACGATTGAATACAGGCCCGTGAAGGTTGACTTTCTGAATATTCCTTTAGGTTATTACGTGAAAAAGATGTTCTCGCCATACCTAGATCCGAATCTACAGGAAAGGGTGCAGTTGGTTACATTAAAGAGCAACTACTTTAGCAACTCACGATCAAAAGAACTACTTTACTATTCAGCTGATAACAAAAAGAAGCAATGGCCGGCAACAGCGCCGCAAGAAATTCAATGTGGTGTAGCAACAATGCGTCGGTTCTCGGCCGACGTACTTAAGGCTAATTTCCTTTTGATGGTAATGCCAGACAAATCTAGTATTTACGGAAATTATGCCGTACGCAAAGGGATATCCTCTAGTCGCTTAGAGGGTTTGTTTGACGAATCTGATGTACTCTACGTCGATCTTTACGCGGAGTTGAAGCGATTAGTACAGCAAGGTACCGTTGACGTTTATTTACCCAATGACACACATATTTCAGGGCGAACTCAGAAGCATGTAGGAAATCTGGTGGTGAAGTATCTAATGTGGAACGGTGTACTAACTAATTTCGAGTAACACAAAAAAATATTGGGCCGACTGACGTCGGCTATTAAGGCCCGACACTTCAACGAACTACCGTTTTTGACCGAATGCCGAAACCTAGTGCATGTTAGCCTGACGCGATCTAAACTTGTGTTGCAATGGTCAATCTTTATCCTTTTCCAGTCTGGAGAATTTGAGTGGTCGCAATAGTCACTGGCTCTGCCGGGCTAATAGGTGCTGAAGCAGTTCGATTTTTTTCCAACAAGGGCCTGCAGGTCATAGGGATCGATAATGATCTGCGTGCCTATTTCTTTGGGGCCGAAGCAAGCACTAGTTGGAATAAAAAACGCCTTCAAGACGAGATTTCTTCTTACCAACACAAGGATATAGACATCCGTAACTTTGACAAACTGGAGGCGCTCTTCAAGCAATATGGCGAAGCAATCGATCTCGTCCTTCATACCGCAGCACAACCCTCACACGACTGGGCGGCAAAAGAACCCCTAACCGACTTTACGATCAATGCAAACGGCACTCTAAACCTACTCGAACTAACCCGAACACACTGTCCGGAGGCTGTTTTTATCTTCACCAGCACCAACAAAGTCTATGGCGACACGCCTAACCAGCTACCGCTAGTGGAATACGAAAAACGCTGGGATATCTCACAAGAACATCCATTTTATAACCGTGGTATCGATGAAACCATGAGTATCGATGCCACTTTGCATAGCCTTTTCGGTGCCTCTAAGGTGGCCGCCGACGTGCTTGTGCAAGAGTACGGTCGGTATTTTAATGTTAAAACAGCATGCTTTCGCGGTGGATGTCTAACTGGACGCGATCACTCCGGTGCAGAACTCCATGGATTTCTCGCTTACCTCGCAAAGTGCGCCCTTACCGGGAAGAACTACACCATTTTTGGCTATAAGGGAAAACAAGTGCGAGACAATATTCACTCTAACGATCTAGTCAGTGCATTCTGGCATTTTTTCGAACGACCCCGATTTGCCGAGGTGTACAACATTGGCGGTGGTCACTATGCCAACTGTTCCATACTCGAGGCTATTGATCTCGCGCAAGAGGTAACTGGTCGCAAACTAAACTACAGCTATTCCCCGATCAACCGCCTCGGCGATCACATGTGGTGGGTAAGTGATATCTCGAAGTTTGAAAGCCACTACCCCACCTGGAAGATTCAGCATAACATCACAGACGTCATGCGCATTGTCATCGACGGCCAAGCCGAACGTTTAGGCTGAAGTATTATCACCACCACTTCCGATGACGCTAGACCAGAATAGCGCGACACCTGTTGTCCTAGTCTGTGGAATGCCTCGCTCTGGCACTACATTGTTGATGTTGATGCTGGATTCTCATCCGCAAGGCCTTATGCCCAGAGGCCGGGTACTCCAAACGACCGCTGACCGCTGGATCCTCGGCGTCTCCAACTACCATGAACTCGATAAATTTCTCGATCAACTCTATACATCTGATTATCTACACAGGCCGCCGCGTTCGTCTCAACAAGACTTACGTGCCGTTCTCCAACCCCACTTGCCGCTGACTTATCAGTCATTGATCGAACGACTTAACTTTCACGATGCCTCCATCCAGCCAGATAGTGATTTCTTCTGGGGAGAAAAAACGTCCGAATTGATTTGGAAATGGGACATTCTGAAAAGCACCCTAGATAATCCACGCCTAGTTATTGTTTTACGAGATGGTCGCGCAATTTTATCTTCATTATTGAAGGCCCACTCCACCGCCGGGCTGGAAACAAACCTTTATCAATGGGCAACCGATTACAACAATTTCTCAAAGCGCGTTGTCGCTCTACTGAACGAACCAAACGTGAACGTTATCCGTTACGAGGATCTCGTAAACCAACCACTCCCAGTCCTACAGAACCTTTCCTCCTTCCTTGGCATCCAGTACCACTCGGATATGCTCCGTTACACCCACAAAGCAGGGCGATTCACTAACGATCCGAAACGCGGAATGCACAAACTAATCCAAGAAGATCCTCATGCCGGAAGAGGTATTGCATGGCAACAGGAACTATCTCCGCATATTATTCGCATTAGCAATCATTTGATCCATGAATCTTTGGCTACGTGGAACTATTCTGCACTACCAACGCTATTAAAAAAATCAACTATCCGCGTGAAAATTGAATCATTGCAATACAAAACAGCATTAAACTTATATTTGGCCCTAAAATACAAAATGCCTAGTAGTCGATCATCTCGATTTTTTCTTAGACTAGAAAAATTCATCGGGTATCATGTCTAGCGCACAACAAACATACCGGATATGGTTACTTCAATTTTACTTTTTCAGAAATCGCGGCAGCAACGATCCGATTCCCCAATTTGGTCATGTGCACCGGGTCAGCCAACATGTCGCCGTCAACATTTCGGGCACTCTGTCTAAGGTCATAAATATTGTTGTAGCCTTTTTCGATAATTTGATCGGCAACAGCATCGTAATATCGAATGTAATCAGGCGTCTTCATGTTCACATAGGAGTGAATCCGTGATTCTGCATCGGTTAATGGAGTCTTGTGTCCGATGAATGGTTGGATGAAAAATTGGCAGGGTACATTTTTTTCTTCACAGAACCGTTGCACCTTTTCATAGGTGACTAAATACCTTTCGACGCCTTTATCCACTAACGGAGAAAATTCATTCATTGGAATTTCTCCGCCACCAACATAACCGACGGTTAACTGCGCCCTGCTAATGTAATACTTGGCGGTCTGGACGATCTCGAAATCGGACAGCTTGGAAAGAAGCCGCTGGGCGACATTCGCACGAACAGTTAACTGGGCTGTGTTATCGATAAATATCTGATCGGCGTTGGCATCGCTTAGTTGCTCGTCTTTTTTCGATTGATTAATTTTCCAACCTAAATAATCGGTAGGGAGATCATTCACTCCATCATAAAAAATGAGATGGTCATAGACGACCTTTGGAAAAGTGCTTTGCGCTATTTTGAGCTCGCTGGATAGACCGACCGCCTCAATCCCCAAGTTATACACTTGTATCGGTGGAAAGTCAGGATTCGCGATCGATAGAAACTGTTCAAGATACGCAGGTACCGTTTCTTGATTGGTAACCCACGACCCCCACGTCGTTGACCCACCAAAAAACCCAATGCGATATTCTTCGACTAACCTTTTTTTAAATTCTCTCGTTCTATACCCGTCCTGATTTACATAATATGAATCGGTTTGCGCGGGTAGGTATCCCTTCAGACCTTTCTGTTCATCACGATCCGGCCGATTGCTTCGATACCAGGCAGTGTCTTCCATATATTGACGCAGGGACTCAATCTCACCGTACGCAGAAAAATTCCGGTTTAAAACGCGCCATTGATCATTTCGCTGAGTGTAACCAAATATCGCTGTTTCGATCCCCAAAACAACCAATACCGGAAACATCATGAGTATTAAGTTATAACCAACAACACGCACTCGCGAACTTTTTCTAAGGGAATTTCCAGGGCCAAAAAACAACAGTCCACTGACGATGGCCCCAAAACAAGCAAATACACTATATACGACAATCCACTTGGTATAAGAAAGGGTATCGAGCAGCAGTATCCGATCAAAAATATAGAAACTGGCCACACTAACGAAAAAGATCAAGATCGCGACTATCCGCATTACCATCTCAACTCAATCCACGCTTTTAAGTTTGTCGAGGTAACCTGCTCGGTTTTTCCATACTAATAATCTGATAGGCCAATGCATTTCGCGACTCAAATCGACCTGACTACAGCTTGCACAAGGATCACGATGCGACTTGAATTGGAAAAGCTCCTTCCGCCACTCAACAGATGCCTGATTTCCCCAAATATCAAGTAGCTCCCCATCCTGTCCGATGCGACCCAGCACATATTTCTTGTGCTCCGGGTGATCACCGCGAAGATTGCAGCACGGCAAGACAGCACCATCAAAATCAATGGTGACGTTATAGAGAACTAACATACACGGATCTCTTCGCGCATACTCGTCTGGGATAACTTGCCCCACACCCAAGCGAAATACACCCTCGAGATCATAATTCACCGAATTATAGGTGATCGCTAACCCCGGCCACTCGATGACACCTTGTATTTTATTCGCGGCATAGCTTTCAATACTTTGTTCAATCTCGAGCCGATCGAGAAACTTTTTCGCAAAGTGACGCGCCCTAGGCAATGTCCAGGTCTCCTTCGCCGGCAAATAGATGCTCACGTGAAGGCGGTCTAAGCCCGCTTCTATCAATCGATTCATCGTACTAGGATATAAATAATCACCATTACTGATAATCATTATTTCCGCATTAGGGCACCTTCGCTTAGCTCTCGAAATCATTGCATAAATGGAATCCAATGCGAGTGGCTCCGAATATCTTGCAAACCTGATTTGCCCAGAAAAAGAAACTTTCTCCAAAGTACTGAGAATCGACTCAAAAACAGAATCTGACATGGCAATCTTATGCGTTCGTCTGTCAATGCTGGAATTCCCACAAAAACTGCAAACTCTATTGCAATAATTGTGTGGCTCGATCTCAACGATCTTAACTGTATCCCTAAACAACGCTTCAAGTGTCGACTGAGTTGAAAGCGTTTTAAAATATCTTTTTCCGTCTGCATAGAATGCTTTCCATCGAGTCACTTCGGCCGCACTTTGCCTCGCCCAAGTCGCGAATTGATTAAGCATTTGATCCAAGACCTCGAAGCAAACCGGCAGCCTTACCCCAAATTGCGAAAAAACTGCTACCAGCGTATATGCCAGTTCTGTTAATCACTATTAGGCCTTTCCGGCCATCCGGTAATCATGGAAAGTCGGCGCGTTAGGAAAAAATTGGAGATATATTCTGACAAATACCTCAATAACGGGGCCACAAATGGGATCTGGATGCGCCACAAGATACTCTTCATAGTAAACATGATGAAATTGTAATCCGACCAACTATTCAGTCTATATCCGACCGCCGCAATCTCCTCTGCCCGCTGCCATCCACCCGTCGCTGTTTTTGCCTGATGATGGATCAACAAGTTGCTCACAATATGGTCATTGAAACGAAATGTTGTGCTCTTATCCGCCAATATGCGATTTATATATTCCCAGTCCATTACATAGTGTAAGTCTTCACGCGGGAAACCTACCCGATTTATCAAACTACGTCGAAAAAATACCGAGGGCTGAATAAGGCACATACTGCGCTTGATGGTCTTTTCCGTGTCTGTATTTGGCAAGACCTCTTTTAGAACTCTTCCATCTATCGAAACTTTACGACCACCACAAGCGAATAAATCTGGATAATCATTGTTGACGATATCAATCCAAACGCCAGACAGCACATCAGGATAATACTGGTCATCTGAATTTAACCAGGAAAAATAGACCCCGCGCGCTAAGCGAAGTCCCTTATTAATGGCTTCGCTCTGACCACTATCCTTTTCAGAAACGAAAACATCATAAAGATTTGGATGACGTTGCAACAACTCCTTCGTGCCATCGGTACTACAGCCGTCAACAACTATAACTTCCACGCACAACTCTTGATCACGCAATGAGCTTAACGCCTTAATTAGAAACTCTTTCTGATTAAACGTAGGAACAACTATTGATATCAATGGTTTGTTTTTCACAACTTGATTCGCTCCAGCGCAAGACTCATAGAAGTCCACACAGCCAATTGAGCATCTGATGCTCGTGGTAGTAAACAGCGATGGCCATCGACTACCAAGCCCTTATTCTGTGTAACAAGACGATAGGGGCGATGTGCGCTCAGCTAAGTTCTTTCCCACTTATTTCCCCCCGTACAACCATTCAACAGTTGACACAGCTGATGTATCTTCTGTTCTTCAAGTTCCGGGTAATTCCCTATATACCAACCATATGAATGGATATGCTCTACTTCTGGGAATTTCTTCCACTCATCAGGCTGCACGATGCCTTTAAGGTACGGCTGTCGCATTTGATTACCACCACCTGAACTACCCCGACGGAACTCAACGTGATGTCGAGTCAGCTCTCGTTCTATATGGTCACGCAATGACATATCCGGCTCATTCAAGATGACATTGAACGCATAATTGCTGCTGCCCTCAATAGCAAAATCAGTACGAAATACGTTGGGATCTAGGTGTGACAAGAAGATTTGATGATTGGCGTTACGGCGCTGATTATTTGCATCGAGGGAACGCAACTGATTACGGCCAATAACCGCTCCTATTTCAGAATTTCTTACGTTGTAACCAGGGAAAGCGAAAATAAAATCGGGGTTTAGAAACGGATTGGCCGCTTGGTATTGTTGCCGCGTTTTAGAATTGGTGGATTCTCTCACCATACCGTGAGAGCGATACATTCGCAGCATTTGATACAGATCTTCATCATCCGTGCAAACCATTCCGCCCTCAATAGTACTCATGTGGTGTGCGTAATAAAAAGAGAAATTAGACATCAACCCAAACGTTCCTAGCTTTCTATTCTTGAACATCGCGCCGTGGCTTTCGCAGACATCTTCTATCAAAGGGATTTTTCTTCTTTCGAGGCCATCTAACAATTCATCAGTTAGACCATTTAAGCCCTGAACATGCGTGAGAAAAACACCCCGTGTCGCGTTGTTGATTTTATTCAAAGTCGGACCCGAAGCTAGCGCAAGCGTTCTGGGATCAATATCAACAAACACGGGTGTGTATCCGTTCACTAACGTAGCCGTTATATCTGATACCCATGTCAGCGGCGGCACAATCAGGTCACCCAAACCCGTCTGGTGCCTCAACACTGCGAGGGAAATCAGATTCGCAGAAGAACCACTGTTTACATAAACGCTGTATTTAACCCCTAACCATTCGGACCACTCCGCCTCGAACGCGGCCACCTGCCCACCCTGAGTCAGCCGAGGATCCTCCTCACTCAGATATTCGATTAACGTATCTAAGTCAGAACGCGAAATATTGTTCGACATCAACGGGTGATTTAGCTTATTTTTCACTATAGAAATCACCATACTCTGCGAGGATCGTCGAACGTCCATCGGTCCGCTCATAGGCGTACCGGTATGCTGGAAGTATTTCTGCAGGATCTTCAAGCGTAACAACATCTGTGTTGTTCAGCATCATCGCAATTGCTTCAGAAAAATCACCAACGTGTTGAGATTGCGGATGCAGTGGTCTCTCAGAGCCAATACTGGTTCGAATAATAACTTTGGTTGGGTAACCATTATTCGAAATTTGCGGCATCCGATCTAAATGATTTATTAACTGGTTCATACCTAAAAGGAGGAAGTTCCATCTAGGGAAAATACTAATCGGCACAAATCCATCTATGGCTAGACCCACCGAGATGCCCATCTGCATTTCTTCTGCCACCGGGAGTTCGATTAGCTTTTCCGGTGCGAGCGTCTGGAGGGTAGTGGACATGGCCGTACCAGGCACCGACACGGCCTGCCCCAAAAAAAGCGTATCTTCGTGGTTAGCTAGCCATGTCATGGCACTTTTTAATTCGTCAAAATACACATTCGATCTCAATCAAAACTGAACTCGAACACCCGCGCCTGCATGCGGATAATCCGTGTCATACCTGTAATACACAACATTAGAGTCATCGGTATTGCTGAAACTTGATGACGTCATGCCCCATGCGGCCAAAGTGTCAGTACAAACCGATTTTCCATTGTCTTCAATAATAAACCGAATGGGGAGATTCAGATTCCTTGAATACTTCATACACTCATGGGCAATCCCAGTCTCAGCCGTCATATCGCCTATAAAACAGTGCACTCGACTTTGAGAATTCTTTCTTTTGATTGAAATACCCAATCCCGTTGCGATAGGCAAGATGCCGCCGACAATCGCTGAGGAAAAAATACGGTGCCTCGGGAAACACAGAGAAATTGAGCGCCCTGCTATGATTTCATTAAGAAGTTCATCTTCAGGAACTCCTTTCAATAAACACTGATAGTGACTCCTCCAAGAACAAAGAACCCAGTCATTGTCTTTTATATCGTCGAAGACCTTGATCATTTGCCGTTCATTACCAGAATACAAATGGACCGGTGCTCGAATGTCACCTTTATTAAAGATGTCGGCAACTTTTTTTTCAAAACGTTGAAGGTCTTCAACGGACCAGATTTTTCCTGCCATCATTTATTCCAATATCGCTCTTTTCAGTTTGATCTTTAACATGTCTTTAATATTGTTAACGGCTACTGCTCCGAATCGCTGTTGGACTTTGTTGAGATATCTGGTCCCCGTGTGATAAGACAAAAACGCATTATCTCGAAACTCCAAGACCTCTTTAGCGGATAGCGCGTCTGTAGGTAGTGGCAACGTGTCATATCCATGAAAGGAGTATGCCTCGTAACTTTGCGGCAAGGCATATCCATTCTCAACAGCGGTCTTGTACAAACCGCTACCCGGTAGTGCCATCGCAGGATAGCCATTCCACGCGACAGTGCATAACGAGTGACTCAATTCTAAGGTTTTCTGCATCGATTCATGAGTATCGCCCGGCAAACCAAAAAGGTAATTTGCAATCACGTCGATATCATAGGATTCGATCATACTAACTACCCCATGTATGTCTATATCTTCAAATTTTCCCTTCGTCACCTCTAGGCGCACCTGCCTGTCACCACTTTCTATGCCCAGCGCGAGCCACCGGATTCCTGCATTCCTTATTAATTGCAAGTGTTCCGGATTGCTAATGGTATCGATCCGGGAATACGCCCACATGTTGAGGCGATCACCATAACCGCGATCGCATAACATCTCGCAAAACGGTACAAAATACTTCTTGTTCAAGAGAAACATCTCATCACTGATGCGAAGAGTGCGAACCCCCATATCGAGTAATTTCTCGACCTCTCGCACTACGAATTCCGGTGACCAGAACCGCATCTGCGCATAATTTGACGCGACGCCTATTTCTTCGTTATCGGTCCGGTTTAACACATTGATCATGCAGAAATTACATTTAAATACACACCCGAGCGATGTGTAGATCGCGGCAAATGGAGTACGCTTTTGATGGTCATATTCGGCATGCCAAAAATGAGCGCGATATAAATCTAAAGGGGTTTCCCTGTAAGGTAATAGATCCCACGCATAACCCGGCAAATCAAGATCCATTCTGTTCTGCGGAACGATGAATTCAGGCTGAGTCAATGTCGGACGACCATCGACACGAAGACCTATGCCTCGCACATCTGCGAGAGTGTGAGGATTAGAGAGATCATTCGATAAGAGATTGCGCAACGCATAAACCCCTTCATTACACAATACGTAATCAAACGAAGGTTCCGTCTCCAACACTTGCAACGGTAATGCCGATACATGTGAACCAACCGCACAAATCGGCATAGCGGTGCCGTCAACCTTTAGAGCATTCGCTATAGCAACAGCACCACTCATATTGACCGTACCTGAATTTGGGTTCTGACCGTAAATGACAAAACAAATCAACCGTGCCTCAATGGCTTGGATCTTGTTGACCGCCCCACTCACCGAAAGTCGTTCCGCATTGACATCAAGAATTGCAGGCCTATACCCAACTGAGCGGACAGACTCCGCCAATAACAATGCCCAGGTTGGCGGTTCAATCGCAGAAAAATCCTCGGCTAAACCCTGATAAATGGCCCTAGGGTTTCCTGGATTGACAAATAAAACGTCCGTTTTCATACGGCAATTTCACCAAACCATGAGCTTATGTTCACCCGCAGGATATGTATTTCCCCAATCCCGCAGAATTCTACATAGAAAAAGAACAACATTCGCATCTAGCGCTCGTTACAGTTACACAATCGTCCTTGTCGTATCACTGGTTGGCCTCAGTGTATCGATCACTTACCGATAGACCGACGCCTTTCACGATCTTCATAGCGTTGCGCATCATCTTGGAATATTATCTTAGTGCCGGCCGTGTCAAAACTGAAAGGAACGTAAATCAAGTCTGACAACGCATCCCTTACATCAGCTTGTTGCTCAAGCGGAACATACAGCAACAACATCCCGCCCCCACCAGCACCCGATAATTTACCGCCAATTGCACCGGCCGACTGCGCTACTGAATAAAGCGAGTCAATCTTGGGAGTCGAAATCTGCGGAGCTAATGATCGCTTCAGCACCCAAGTCTCATGCAATAATTTTCCGAAGTCGTCTAAGTTGACGTCTCCAACCAATATGTCGATCGCATCATCAACTAGTTGATTTAACCGATGGAGCGATTCGCTGCGTTTATTCAAGTCGGACACATAAGTATCTGCAATCTCCGATGCTGTGCGAGAAATCCCCGTGTAGAACAACATCATACGATCGCTCAGTTGATTGACTCGATCTCGATCAGCCGCTATGGGTCGCACCACAATTTCCCCATCAGACAAAAATTGAATCCTATTCAAACCACCATACGCAACGCTAACCTGGTCCTGACTGCCAACTTTTTCACCCACTAATTCCTGTTCTATATAGATACTTTCTCGGGCCAATCTATGCGCACCGACGTCCTCGCCCTTAAATCGATAGAGCGCATTTAACAATCCGACAGTAAACGCCGAACTAGAACCAATACCGCTTCTACCCGGAAGATCACCATCGTAATGTATTTCTAGGTCGTGCTCGAGACCCGTGAATCGCAGGGTTTCCCGGGCAGTGGGATGTATTAATTCTTCGAAGCTCTGGCACAGTTCTTGCTTTGAATAAACCAATCGCAGTCGATGATCAAAAAACGGTGGTAGATAACGACAAGTGATATACAGATACTTGTCAATAGAAGTTGCTAAAACTTGCCCACCATGTTGCCGATACCAACTCGGATAATCAGTCCCTCCACCAAAAAATGAGACTCTATAAGGTGTACGCGAGATTATCATTGGTTCAGAGTCACCTTAGATTTGAAGACGGAGACGTGCAAAATTTAAAAGAAGTCGGATGCCGCTTTTAATGAGGACGGTGTCCCTATATCAATGAACTTGCCGCCCGCCTCAAAACCATAAACACCACCTGCAGGCACTGTCGGCAATACGTCTCGCTCTAGAGAAAACTTGACCGACTCAAACTCCGTTAACAAATCGAAAAACGACCGCTGTACCAAATAAATACCTGCATTAATCAAAGCGGGATGATCTCCTGTAACTGCAGTTTTTTCAACAAAACTGTTCACCACGCCATCCGGGCCTAATTCAACCGTACCGTATCGACTCGGCTCCGCCGATGGCGTCACAACCATAGACACTATTCCACCCTTATTGACATGCCAAGCACCAAAGTCACAGTAACTGACATCCGTGTAAGAATCACCATTAAGAATTAATACCGGATCCGATAGTTGCTGCGCTTTAACTAATCTTAGGGCACCCCCTGTACCCAGCGGGAAGACCTCTCGAGAATAGGTAATATCAAGGTTTCGATATTGGGCCCCCAACGCTTCAGATATCTGCTTCGACCTATATCCAACGCACATGATGACTCGCCTAAAACCCGCACCAACCAACTGATCAAGCAGATAAAAAATAAACGGACGTCCATTTATTTCTGCTAATGCCTTGGGAAGATCTGAGACCATCGGCCTCAGACGAGTCCCGAGCCCGCCGGCCAACACAATGGCATTAACATCTCCCGCGTTTTTAATCATTAGATGTTAGAAAAAATATTTGGTCGAATTATTTGATAACCTTTGATCAATTCCTCAATACCATCATCCAAACTATAACTAGGCACCCAGCCACAACTCTCCATTTTTTCATTACTCACCAAGTAATCACGTTTATCTGGATCTTCTCCAATCTCAGCTGAGTGGATATAGGTTTGCGGCAGATGCTCTTTTATCTTTTCTGCCAATTGACGTTTAGTAAGATTGGCAGAACTCAGTCCGACATTAAACGCCTCACCCTGCATGGATGTTCTATTTTCAAGACCAAATAAGAAAGCCTTAGCAACGTCTCGAACATGAATATAATTTCTTCGAAAATGTTCTTCGTACAGCACCAAAGTTCCTTCTTTCAAAGCTCGATATACGAAATCATTTACCAGCAAATCCATGCGCATCCGTGGACTCATGCCAAATACTGTGGCCAAGCGATAGGTAATCGCATTACCTTTTTCAAGCAACGCAGCTTCTATCGCAACTTTTGTTCGACCATACTCGGAAAGCGGTCGCAGAGGCGATTCTTCTGTACAAAAAGAGTCTTTTTCGCCTATGCCATAACCACTGTTAGTTGTTGGAAATAAAACGAGTTGGTCGCTTGAAACCAGCTCAATAAGATTCATATACGCATCATGATTGACCAACTGAGTCAGTGACGGATTACGTTTACAAGCCGGCGCCCCCACTATCGCAGCCAAGGACACAATGACATCGAACTTTGGCGCTAGAGCCGTCATCAATTCGGCGTCACAGATGTCCCCCCGAATAAAAGTGAAATTTTGATCAGCGCAACAATCTAGCAAAGGAGCCTGGTTAAAAACCAAGTTATCCAGCACTGTAACCTGATAGTTCCTTTGC
>CEVA01140285.1_pt1 | contig 17761 bp, 22 predicted proteins | sample 361521 | NCBI WGS metagenome assembly CEVA01 (sample SAMEA2622823, study PRJEB7988) | marine metagenome | isolation source: saline water (ENVO:00002010), including
AACTTTGAGCGGTACAATCGGATAACCATCTTTGCCCAAATGCGGTATGTTCGACGTATTCCAGCTAATGCTAGAAGGCGTGTCATGCTGATACTGAATGGGGCCTAGGTTAAGATTGCCCGAAGTCACCGACACAAAAACTCCTGCGTCTCCACCACCCGAACTGTCCGTGCTATCATTGCACGTTGCGTTCGAGTACATGTTAACGACGTCTTGCTCGGCGTACTGTCTGAATGGTAGTAGTCTTAGTGCCATAGTGTTAGTACTTTATAGTTAAATTGTCTTGGTTAAATGCTGATTTGAAACGTTGCCGAAGAGTATCTTCCTCTTGGCTAATTTCTTCGTTAGTGTTTGGAATTGTAGCTGTAGCTTGATCGGCATTATCCAGGGCTTGGTCAACAACCTCTTCCTCGCTTTGAGGTTCGGCGGTAACACTAGCGCTTGATTCCTGAAGTCTCTTTTGGACTTCTTCGTCAATTTGCGCCTGAATCTGTTCTTGGGCGGCTGCAACAGCCTCCTTACTCTTATGTTGCCATACTACAGCAAACTTTTGCTTGTATGCCTCAAATTCGTCATCGTCTTCACCGAGAGCGTTAACTTCGGTGGCAATAACGGTTAGATCTTCGTCTGCCAGCTCATAAGCTGCATCGATAATAGCCATACGCTCGTTAAAGCGTTCCTTGGCTTGACGCTCCAGCTTTTCTTGTTGTAGTTCAGCTAATTGGTTTTCCGTGGCAGAAAGCTTTTCTTCAAGCTCACCCATGGAAGCCTTTAGTTCTTCTTCGGCTCTGAGGAGTTCATTCTTCTCTGCCAAGGCTTTTTCCTTTTCCTGAACGTATTCATCGCTTTTTTGACGAATGGCCTCAAAAACGAATTGTGAAACGCTGGCTACGGCCTCTTCAGTGTTTACAGGAGTATTACCCTCTTTGGGTTCGGCCTGACGTTGAAGAAGTTCTTCCAGTTTATTAATGATATCTTGATTTTCCATAGCTTGCCTGTTATGTTGAATTACATCGGTTTCAAACGAATGTGAAATTTTTTCTTCTAAATTGATAAGTCCTCTAACAAAGCATTTATCGTTAATGCAAATTATCCCCCCTTCTTTATGCGCGTCATCTTCTTGTATGGTGACTGGTTTTCGACTCTCCTTTTCTACATACACGCCCTCAACGTCGGCGGCGGGACTGGCGGTAAATGCTATACCGAGAGGGTAAATTTCCCCACTCACTAATCGTTTTACTGCAATGCCATCTTGAGTCTTTCCTTCTCCTCCATACGCCCTAAGGTATTGTTTGAATTCTTCGATCTGTTCGGGTTTAGTAATTATTTCAAGATTGTTGAGATCATCCGACTCGCCCATTGCAATAGAGTATTTATTAAAGCCCAGCTCCCAACTGGCGGAGATTACCTTATCCCAACCCTCTTCCTCTGCCTGGTCTAAGGCATGGGCAAACTGAGGGTTAACGGTCTTGTATACTACAGCCCCAAGGGCAATATTGAAGGGCCCATCTAGTGCAGCCGCCTCCACGTCAGTTATAATTTTATTTTCACCAAACTCACTAAAAGCTGCGGAAACAATATGCCCCACTACTTTTTGTTTTTGATGCTCAATGTTGGTAGGTTTGTTGACAAAGTAGTCTTTAATGGCTATCGCGGTTTTAGTATCTATTGCGTCATCATTTTTATTAAACCTATTAACTACGGCCGCATTAAACGCAACACCAATGAGATCTATATTCTTCTTTAAGTCAACACTCTCAGGAATCAAACCCTTTAACTTGTCCAGGGATGCATCGCTAATGTTCCATTCTTCATTGTATAAATTAGTAGAAGCTAGAACTTCATTCTCAAATTTAGCGGTATACTTATAAGACATTATTCATCCCATTTTTTTGGCAACGACCCTTCGCATCCCAACTTTTTTGCACGAGAGGTTAGTTTTCTTTTGAATGTCTCAAAGCTCATGGGGCCTTTATACATTCCCCAAGTACTCACGGCATCCTTTACATCCTTGCAGGACATCACAGGAAATGAACGACGCTTCGGATCAATAAAATCGCTATCCTTTAAGGCGCTCCTTTTTTTACCACCAAACCTTTCGGCTCCTTCCGTTAGATATTTTGAGTAGTCCATCACTTATCCTTTTTTTCGGCTTTCTTGTCTTCCTTAATGTCTTTCTTTAGGTCCTTGATTTGTTTCTTGTCATCCTTAACGGCGTCCTTCTCATGCTCTTTCTTTTCTTTTTTATCATCTTTCTTGAGTTCGTCCTCGTCGGTCTTCTCCCAGGGTTTTCCTGCCTTACTGTATTTAATTTTATCCTCTTTATCGAACTCCTGATCCTTCTTGAGGTCATGCACTTCAACCGACTTCTTGACCGAAGGCTTTCCCTTCTTGAGTTTGTTAATCTTAGATTGATCATCCTTAACTGCATCCTTTTCGTGTTCTACCTTTTCTTTTTTAGAATCGCGGTCCAGCTCCTTCTTGTCGATTTTTTCCCACTGCTTTTTGGTTTTTGCCGCCAGTTGGCCAATATCCGCCTTTAGGTAAGAGGAGTAATCTTTTTCGGCAGCCTCCGTGTCATAGTAGGGCTTGCCATCTACTTTTGGGTCCAACCAATATCTTTTGCCAAGATGAGAGTGTTTTAAGTTTTCTTCTATTTGTTTTTGTTCCTCGGGGGTATACTTAAGAAAATCCGTCCCACGTTGAAAGGGAACCAAGTCAGCTTTTTGCTTCTTTTCTTCGGCTATGGCCGCATTTGCTTCTTCCTCGCAGGGACAGTCTGAAGATGAAAGAGTGGTCTGGGGGGTCGTGATTACAGTACCTGGTTGACCTCCTGGTTGACTATTAGCCATTGGGGGAATGCCGAGGGCAGGATAACCTTTCTTTAGATTACCTTCTTGATGCTCCAGTTCGTCTTCTTTCATCTTTTCTAAAAACGCAGCGCAGGCGCCCGCAGCTTTGACAGAGGACATTCCTGCCGTATCAGTTAAATACTCCGCATGAGACATGCACTGAGCATAGGTACTAGGGTAGCCTAGATATTTATTGGCGTCTGCCTTTTTTAACTCGACTTCGGCACCACGGCCATCAGCACGAAACTCTATTTTTAAGGGTTTATCAGTAGGATTTTCTTTTTTCATAGTTGACACTTAAAGGTTCAACTAATTGTTACACCTACCTATTCCGCTTGAGAATCTTTTTTGCTATGATACAGAAGTGCGGCGGGATATAAATCCAACTCATGCTCTGAAGCAATTTCCATTACATCATCCAGCGTAGTAAGCTTTTCAATTTTATCTATATTCTTAACGCAGGCTCTCACCTCATCCTCCCAGTTGTCCCTGTTTACTGAAACGACTACGGATTTGCATAAGTCCTGAGCAAGTTCTTTTTTCTGTGCGGACATTCTTTTTATCTTGTAATGTTTCTTCAACTCGGCGACTGCTAAGTTATTTAATTCCTCCGTAGCATAAACCACATCTTGAATTCCTTTGCGGGAATATAATTCCGCAACACTCCCGTAGGCCCCCTTATCCCCTGTACTATCAGCGCCTGCAGGGCGCCCAACTTCTTTTTTCGGGGGTCGTTGAGAATTAGGCCGCACGGTCTTCACAGTATCTTTAGGGCCTTTTTTGGTAGGTGTAGGAGTAGTTTTTTCTTTAGGGGTGGGGGTAGTGATTTGTCCTCCTGCAGCATCCTTTTGGCTATCGGATCCTTCTCCATCCACATCCATAACAGGAACGCCTCCCACTAAGGGATTATAATAACCCTTTTCCCTTTCTTTGGTAAACCTATCTTGAGCGCCAGTAAGTTCAGTAGGTGGCGGATAGATTCCAGTCTTAATAGCATTAATACCTTGCTCGGGAGTAAGTATCCCTAATTCCATTAACCTGACAACAACCCTGTTTAATTGTACTTCGTCCTTTAGGTCAATAGTTTCAAATTCAGCAATAGGATACTTGCGGAAACCCATGGCCTGGCAGACTAATTTAATTTGGGGATTTAAAAAGTTATTCAGAAAGGCTCGTCGCGACTCCTGCAGCCTATCTAAAAAGATTTGAGCCTTAACCTGGGTATTGTTATATTTTTCTGAACCGACCACTACATTTTGCAGGGCCTCCTTGATGTCCTCATTAACTACTTTATATTTTTCGGGACCCAATACCTTGTCGAGCTCAGGAATAACAAATTCCGCCTTTGTGGTATAGTCACTGACCAATACGCGCCCTATGCTTTCGTTTTTAAATAGGTTTTGCATTGCATTAAGGTTGAGAGGATTAACTCCCCCCTTATCTGGAGCAGCGCCCATCGTGATCAGGAGTATAACATTTTCGACTGTTCTGCAAATGGCTTGATCCATCTTCTTCAGCTCCATCTTCCAATTTAAGTCATCTAGAATAGGAAAACCAAAAGGAATGGCAAAAGGCTCATAATCCTGTTTTTTATAAAAGGTATAAATTAATCTATTGGGATCTAGATCCACTAATACCCCATCTTGCGTCCACTCCCTGTTTTTAATCTTATCCTTTGTCTCAGGAGCTAACGATTCATAAATTGCTTCGTCTTCTGGCGTCTTGGGATCTCTTAGGGACTCCAACTCATATTCAGAAAGTATTTTTTGATAATTGACGAAATTAAAACTTAAAGCCCTCCTTACCGCAATTTGATATGGATTTATCATAATATACTTTAAGGGAATCTTGCCCTTATCGATCTGGTAATGAGTTCGGCGCTTTAATGGATTTCCTTGGGGTATAGGCCCCACTCCTGTCCAGTCTGCACCAAACAAGGTGCTCATCTTGTGAAAGTCTTTCTTTTTAAATTTTCCGTCCAGTCTATAAATAAAGCAGTTTCCACTCCTATAATATTCCCGAAAGAATTGATCCTTTAAGTCCCATAAATTAATTTTCTGAAACCACTTATCCAAAAAGACCCTAGCTTTTTCGGTGCCACCGTGGAGATATAAATCCGTATTTGAGAATTCAGCCATAATGTCTATGGCATTTCTAAAGATAGCTATATTGGCATAAGCCTTTTGGCAGAGGCGAATTGTGGCCCTGATGTCTATGCCGCTGTTGCCAGTATAATTAAAGGGCAGTATCCCCTCTTCAATATTAGCAAACCTATCCATCCTCCGCCCCGTAGCGGCCGCGTTTTGCCTATAACCTGTACTGGAGCCACCCCCTACTTCTTTTCGACTATATGACTTCATGGCCTCTGAGGTATAATACGGAGCACCTGCAAAATCAGGCTCCCACGTTTCATTACCCTGACTAAAAACTTCATTCAAGGGTTTCTCGTGAGCCTTTGATTCAAACTTTTTCCAGTAATCCGATCTTTTAGTATACTTGCGCTTTGCCATGTCAGATATTACACGCAACATCTGCAAAAGTCCATCAAAAGTTAAAAGTTAACTTTAAAGACTTTTATTAATAGGGAATTACATCCTGCTCCCAAGGTCGCGGAGATCCGTGAAAGATAATAATCTTATGCTTATCCTCATCGTATAGCTTTCCCGAGCTTATACCTTCCCTAAAGGAAACAATGGCTGAAGAGAAATCCTGCCACATGCCGTATTCCCTTATTACCTCCATTATATAGTCTTGATCGCTGCGCAGTCTATGCATGGGTCTGAGGAAAGCGGGGATCGCCCTGCAATCCTCCTTAAACGAGTTATAAATATATGAGGCATCACCGCTCCAGTACAAAAGAGAAGACTGTAGCCATCCCTCTTTTCTGCTCCTCTCATAGTCGATAAGATCCCCCAGGATAACGAAGTCCTCTTTTTTAATTTTCTTAATAATCTGATTAATGTTCCCCGTTATTATAGTATCCAGGTCCAGAAACAATAAAGGCCCCCTAATCTTAAACAACTCCATCTTGGACCACCAACCAGGCCAATCATCGACTAAAGGGATATCATAACTTTCCTCGACTGTATCAGTGAAGCAAATAAAGTTCTCATGGGGAACATAATTCTCTACCATGGTTTTTATTTTCTCTACGTGAGAGCGATTATAGTCGCCCCCCGATTTTAATACTACAGCCACCTTCATTACAAATTTGCGGCGGGTAAATATTCCATAAATTCATTAATGGGAGAATTTGGGGTGCAGGAAACTAATTCAAACCCATTATACTTAACTATATCTTTAAGGAGAGACAGTGCATTAGCTATAGCATTTTCTTGCGCCTCTATGTCGTATTCCTCTTTATTGTATTTTGGACCCGCTGCAGAGAGCTTATTACTTCCCCCCATATCACACCCAACCAAATATATCTTTCCAATGCCCATCCACTTCAATATGCTCATTGCCACAGAGAAGGTACATCCTTCATATAAAAAATCCATATAAGGCCGATTTGAGGCCAACCCTTGTAGTTCTGAGGGGCTTAACTTTATTAGGTCTGTAGCGCGCATTACATTAAAAAAATGCATACCCGCCACTTCCTTGATCGGTTGCCCCTCATACCCCTCCCTCTCCCATGCAGAGTTATAGAATTTATCAAAAGAAGTGTGCCACAAACTATCGGCAAACGCCTCGGGCTCATCGAATCCAATCCATATGTCAGGTTTTATTTTTAAAAAAGCATTATTAAGTCCCACGATTAATTTTTTAGATTGCTGGATTTTATCTAATGGCGACTTTTCCAGGGAGGGGCCCGTACAGCATAATATAGCCTCTTGTCCTCGTCGTGAGTTGTAAAAGGTAACATCCCCAAAAGACTGGGTGGGAGAATGCCACTTTCGTAACCCCATACTACTTAATAAACATGGGGGTAAAGGTTGACTGAACCTCTTCAATGTTTGCGTTCATCATGTCATAATAAACCTTTATCATCCAATTTCCAAGCACGAGTGCGGAATAAGAGTCCTTGCGTGTCTTATCGGGGCCAGTCTGCCTTTTAAGCATTTGAGGTAGGTCAAATGTTTGATGCCCCTGGGGGGACGTTGTAATCTGGACAAGAGCGCATTCTGTTTTAGTAAGATTAATCATGTCATACTGATGCTCCACAAAATCAATCATCATGGCCTGATTCGAGGACTTTCCCAGTGCCTCCGCCCCATTATCAAACTTTAAGGATTTTATGGGAATTTTTTTATTAATTTGTTGGTGGTAGGTATCACCCAATGCTCTCCCTCCGAACCATATTCTTCGGTGGTCAAAATTAGCCTGGAGCAACTCATTCGCCAACCTTATCCAGCCACTAGTGGGTTTTTGGAGGAGGCAGATTTTTTTGGTATCTAGATTGTATTCTAATTTCCCCGTCTTAATGGAGTCGTTGTAATTTACGGGATTAGAGAAATCTGTCTCCAGTTGGCCGAATTGAATCTTTTCTTTTTTAAATACGTCGCTTTCATTTACTGCGTTCAAAAATTGCACCCCACCCATATAATCTCCAATAATGGCAACGATATTAAAGCTATGCCATAAATAATGAAAGTAAGCAATATGATCTTTTAGCTTGGCCCCAGAAAGAGCGTAACTATGGACTACGGTTCCCCACTTGTTACCATCGTCTAATTTTAACACCTGAATAGCAAAATCGTCAGAGCTTTCACTTTCGGCCCAGCTAGGGTCAAAAGCTAAAATATATTTTGCACCAGGAGCACCCTTTACTTCTATCGAGGGATTTTCCCCGTCATCCACGGTGCATCGCGCCATAGTAGACACCTTGAAGTAGCCGCTACTATCGTCGGTAAACATAGCCCCAAACTCCCGATCATATTGGCTTTGGCTCATGGAGGCCCTAGCTTGATCGATAAGGTTTTGATCATACAACATTTTTGGAGCCATATCGTAACTAAAATGCATTATGACCCTGTGCGCATCACTTGCCTTTCGGTCCTCCTGTCCATGGAGAATTAAATTCTCAAAGTTCTGATAAACCTTATATAAATACTCAAACTTATAGCTGGCAGACGACAAGGCAATCAATTTATTATTAGGCCATACATATTTATCCTCTGGCCTCATCTTCCCTTGTGCGATTAGCTTATTCTCTGCTTGATCTAGATCCTCCCTTTGGGTGGGGTTTTCTACAACAGACAGGAAGGGAATTATAACCTCATTATAAATTCTTTCGGGCATTAGCAAAAACTCGTCAATAATAATTCTTTGAAACCTAAATCCCCGCAACTTTTCACCATCACCCAGCGGGAGCGCATGAATTTTAGATCTTCCAATTTCCATAGTCCACTGATCGTTAGTCTTCGATGTTTTGTTAATGCATTGCGCCAAAAATCTTGCGCCAGGCTTATTGGCAATATCTTCGATTTTTTTAAAGATTAATTTAGACTGCCTAAAAGATTTACTCAGAATTCCCGTTTCTACCCCTTGATTTAAAATAGCGTCCAAAAATGCGTATATACCCGTGGTGAAACTTTTACTCATTCCTCGAGACCAAATCCCTAAAAAATAATCCGTCTCAAACATAGCTTTTACAGCCATATGTTGAAATGGAAATAATTTCACCCCACTCAAGAGGTCTGTGGAAAAAGTGATATTCTCCCTAAGAAATTCATACAGCAAAAGCTTAGCTTCTTCTTCCTTTATGAAACCCTTCTGGTTTAATAGGAATTGATTGAAATCCTCAGGCCTGGCCCGTGAATTCTGTATGCCTGTATCCCAGCTCATTTTTTATCTAAATAATACTGAATGTCTACATTCCAGAGGGGTTCCCCTATGGCCAGGAGCCTTGGAATGATTTTCTCAGAATTTCTTCTGTTGCCACTAAATACAAATTGACATGATCTGGCAAAGTCATGTGAAAGCACACGCATATTATGCCATATATATCTTAAATTAGAACGATGGGGACAAAAGTTATTATTCTTCTTTATCTTAGGGATAGAAGACTCTACAACAATATACAAATAACTATTAAAATCCTTGGCTCTTTGTAATTCTCTGCGAAAGCGATCAAAGCCCGTGGAGAGGGTAGACTTAAAGTCGGTCTCGCTTTTGCGGTCAACATAGGTATGGGTATAGTCATCCCCTATGGATGTGTAATCCCCGAAGTCTAATTTCATTTCTTGTGAGTTATTAAACTTTAACGGCTGTTGTTCTCGGGTATCTATGAATATTCCTATGTTTTCAAATTCTTCGACGGGAGCATAAAACTTCTTTATTACTCCTTTATTATATAATGGTTCCACTCCCACTTCTTCACAAGCGGCGCTATAAGACCCGTAGTGCTCCCTAAAAAGCTCTAACGGCGGCAACTTGTTCAAGAGTACCTCTAGGTGATTCGGGGCATATTTTAGCTCTTTTGTTTTTACTCTATGTTTTAGTTCTTTTAAGATATAAGCTTTAACCTCTTCTTTTGATGCTTGGTTGCACCACTTTAACATCTGCTGGTAGGTTGCAAAATCCTTTGCAAAATAATCCGCTTTATTTTTAAATGGTAACGGCTCTTTAGTTAAAAGATTATAACGCGGAAAATGTTTAGTATAATACTCGCCTAATGTCAGGGAATGCTTTTTTAAGTGAGCATGTAGTGAACGCTCCGATTTAAATTCCTGACCGCACTCTTTGCACTTATAAGACATCGTCCTGGCCTATTCCTAACACTCTAGCTTTCCAATCAGGCATATCTTCTATTTTCCTTGCTTCTTTCCTTACCGCCTTCTTTTGGAGCTCCGCAATCTTAATCATAAGACCCCTCTCCTTCTCGTCTTGAAATAACTCTACCAAACTCAAGATGCTGGCAGTCTGCTGATGCCTATTGGCTATCCTTTTAGCCCTGTCCCCATTAAGCCTGTTAATTAAGGATTCTTGACGTTTTTCACACTGATTATATTCCTCACTCTTAGTCTTGAGTAGCTCCGCCAGTCGGACCGTCATTTCCTGCTGTCCTTCTGCATCATTAAAGAGTCGGTTTAGTTTTTCCATGTGATTGGAAATGTTTTTAAGATTAATGTAGTCTACGCATACATTAATGTAGAGATTGATTTCGTCGGGGGTTAAGTCAGGCTTGTCCCAAGTTGCCCGAACAAACTCTGCCTCAAATAGGTCTCTGTCCTGTTGGTTGGTATAGTTGTTTATTACAAAACTTAACCGAGGGGATTGTATATACGCCATTAACCGTTCTATGTTCTTTTTTTGTTGAACGTTTAATTCGTCAGGGTGAATCTTCTTCCCTAACCATGTGTTTATTCTTTTAACCATCACTGGCAATGACCCACAGGGCTCCCATTGCTTGTTTAAGGCACTATCCTCTGGTGCCACATTATCAGGCATCGCTTCTTTGATATAATCTGCAATGACTAAGGTTTCCTTGCTTAAAGGGCTGAGGTTTTTGTCTGGAAATATAATTTGAGCAATTTGGAAGGCGTTCATTTGGTCATGAGCATATTCTTCCACAAACTCTTTTTGCTCAGGAGTTAATTCTACTTCTTTTACTTTTTCCACCTTAGTGGTCTTGTAGTCTAGCTCTTGGCGAGTTAGATACTCCCTTACCGCCCTACCCTCTTTAGTTCTCCCATCTAGAGAGTTATCCATAAAGGTTGCCCTGGTGAGCTCTATCAAGTCAGGCATTTGAGAGAAATTCTCATCAATAAACTTTTGCTGGTCAGTAGTGAGGTCCATCAGTATGAAGGAAGATGTCTTTTGTATTTAAAATCTTTTCAGCTTTTTCCTTGAACATCTTTTTTAAATTTTTAATTTGCTTATAACCCGCCTTTCTCCCCTTTTCCGTAGTCTTGTAACCCATTTGTCTTGCTACGTCCTCCTCTTCTAAATGTTCCACAAATAAAAGGTGGTATATAGTATACTGTCGCTCATTAAGCACCTTTTTCATCTCAATGTGTAATTTACGCTCTGCTTCCTCAATGGGAACATCATCAGTAGGCTGCCTGAAAACCTCTTGAGAGTGATGCTCTAGGGTTAGCGCCATTTTAATATCGTACGCTGATTTTTTAGTTTTCTCCCATTTTTTATATAAGGGACAGCTACTATCCTGCGCCCCTGATTTGGTAAAACCACAAAGACCTGAAGATCCATCCTCTCCCCCACTTTGATTGAATGGGCAATTAACACATGGCTTTACAAAATTAGAATAGTTGTTCCTGAGGATGTTTTTAATTTGATTAGTAATAATTTTATTAATCCATGGAGCCAGGGCGCGCTTTTGGTCCCAGAGGTCCCATTTTTTATGTATGTGTGCCCGAATAATTTGACATACGTCATCGTAATCCATCCACGTCAGGGAATGCAAAAACCAAGTGCCTCGCCGCTTGACTAATTCCTCGTCTATTTGTCGCGAGCAGTCTTCGTAGGTAAGGGGGGTGGATTTACTTTCGTCTTTTTTCTCCACCTATTTCGTGACTAGAGTTTCCTATGCTTTTGCACTCCTGCACGCTTTTCACTAAAAATTCTTCTCTAGTTAATTGCGGAGCTTTCTTTTTGGTGCCTCGTCTCCCTTTGCGGTTCTTAATGCTAGCCTCATCCGTATCCACCTTCTGCATGGCGAGCTCTTCAAATTTTAGAGTTCTCGATGAGGCTCCCTCATAATTAACGTCATATTCAAGCTTAGAGAGCTGAGGAACCCTGTCTTCTGCGACGGGAGCTTCCGTTACTTGCGCTTGCGCTTGCGCTACTTCTTGGCGGGGAGCTCCACCACCCATGGGGGTTCCACACTTGGAGCAAAAGTTTGGAGGAGCAAAATTATACTCCACTTTATTTCCACAGGATGTACAAAATTCACTTTTCATTATATTATGATAAATTTTTCTCTTTAATAATCTACACTAGATAACCCGCTATAATACGAGCTTGTTCTTTTAACAGGGCAATGGCACCCTTAGGTTTTTGGGTGAAACCAATTTTTCCTGCCGTGCTGGGAGTCCGAACGTAGTCTAGCCCTAAAATGCCAATTATTTTCCCATTGAGAGTTTTTAAGGAAACGTTATATATGCTTTGTACGCCCTTCTGCTCTAGCAGCTTGGAAAAGCCATAGTCTTCGATGGTCTCTAGCTCACTATGGGCAAAAACCCCATCCTGTACTAGAGTATTGATATAGTTATGAAAGTTTGATACTCTGTAATTCTGTGACTTGCCCGCTTCTGCGCTAATACCCTCCCTGACTACCTCATAAGTACAACTGAATTTCTGTTGCCCCCTCCCTGAGAAATAATGCTCGCCATTATGAAACTCTAGAACATAAGCTCTGTCCGCTCCACTCTCCTCTAATGTAAACTGAAGGGCTGTATAGACGTTCGCGTTTTGCTTCATCTCCTTTTCGAGAACCTCGCAATGGTCCTCGCAGGTTAGTCTATGACGCAGCCAAACCGCCGCCAGTGTTGCGGCAGAGGTAAATAGGGCGGTTAAGAGATATACGAATTCTTGGCTCATTTCTGCTGCAAAGCATCGTAGTCAGCCTTGCTGCAGAACTTGGTCAATTTGGTTCCATCATCATCCACGGCGCTAAATGCATATCGAACGGATAGATTACCGTTCTTGGTTTTTCTCTCATAAACTTTTTTCTCTACCTTAGAGGAAGATACTTGTACCTTCGTTTTCTTCTTGACGTTATAAAATTCTACGTGATTCATAATTCTTTTTGTGTTACTTTGATTAAAAATGGATATTCCCCTTCAAACTCTAAAGACTTGCCTTTTTTACTTTTCTTTTCCAACTCTTTCTTTCCCTCGACTGGCAGATCTTCTATCTCCTCCATGTTGGGAGCTTTTACAGTTTTGTCTATAGCCCATAAGATAGAATTGTCTGCGGCCCATTTCTTCATTCGCCTTACGGGCACCATTAGATTGAAATTTTCTCCAGCCCCCCTAACAAGCATTCCTACATACCGACCGTCCTGTAGATATACTCCTCCGCCACTTGATCCTGGAAAAGCTGTAACCGTAGTTTGATCAAACTCTACTTTACCATGAATTCGTCCAACTTGGGAAATTATTCCGCTCGTCATACTGTTTGCACCCATTTGACCCAAAAGAGAACCCACATGGAACAGTTGGGTTCCAATGGGGATAATTGGCTCTTTTGAGTCTAAATAAAAATCAGTACCTTCCTTTCCGTAATCTTTGGCCCTCACCATTAATAAGGCCAAATCATGACCATGATCCGCATCGCTGTACTTAATTACTTTCGCATCCATTTTAATTTCCCCAACTCTTCTACCGTCCTCAACGAGCTCTTTAACAATTTTAGGATCTTTAAATTCCACTAGCTTGCGAGTGGCACCCTTTTCATCTACAACCTCCCTTACTGACCGCAAGTTATCTACAACGTGGGCCGCAGTCCAGACAAAGGTTACTTCCTTTCCTCCAATCTTTCTTACTAGGAGTACTCCTGACCCTTCGGACTTACTATACCGCCCCTCGGCCTTTATAGTTACCGAAATGTTTTGAAGATGATTGGCGACCTCGCGCCTAGTGGGTTCTTTGGCGCTTGCAACGGAAACGCACAAAAGGATCGTTAATAGTAGGAGTTTTTTCATAGTTATGATATAATAACGGCTCGTACAGTAATATACACTAATAAAATTTTTTTTGTACAGGAATTGGCATTTTTGACTTGACATGCGCCCCATGAAGTGTATTTATAAGTAGTCAAATGCATGACTCATTAATAGCTTTATGTCAAGAATATACTACAGAAATCCTTATTGGCGACGACCCCTCTGCTTGGGGTGTTGCTATACGGATTGAACGTCAGTATTATCAAGACCTCTCTAAACGCCTCAAGCGTATGGGCTATAAGATAAATAATATGGCCAAGGAGCGTAATGAATTTTACTTTCTTCACATAAAACCTGACCCCGACCCGCGCAAGGAAGTTGTAATTAAGCATAGAATTACTAGTGATCTGGTTTTAGATCTCTATGAGAAGGCAACTCTCCTTGAAGGAAAAGAAAAAAAACAACTTATGACAAAAGTGAAGCTCCTCAGCCAATACGTTGGGGGCTACCTTGCCCAATAATGTCCAAAGAACTCGCAGTCATATTAGAACTCACCAAAAAACTCCGAAACGCCGAAAAAGAAATTGAGCGACTAAACAAAATGATGAAAATGATTTGCGAAGGCTATACTTTTATAAAAGACCAACTACCTTATAAAAAACAATAAACCCTTAACCCACTTGCTTATGACCAGGTCTAAATTAATTGCTTTATGGTATCGGCGTTTTTGTATGGAAAAAGTCACCCCTGTTCCTTCCTTTAAGACCTTCTGTCTTTTGATGGAAAAGTTTGAGGATGATTATGCGGAGGCCATGAAGTACTATAAAAAAACATTTCGCCCAGAATAAGATCCTTTGATGCGTCGGCGATGGAGTCCCTGTGGAAGCAGGGGCTCCTTTGTGTAATATAAGATATGAAAGATCGGTTCCCTATCTACTTACTTGTTTTCGCGGTATTTTACATTGCTTTATATACATGGAACCTCGACAAAGAAAATGACGCACTCTACGAGCATATAGAGCAACAACATGAGAAAATAATCGAATGCCGCGATTTAATCAAGGCCCAACGGGAATACATAAACATACTAGAGGCAGACTACAATAGTCCCTTATATCGCCCCGCCTACCCTTTAAACAGAGACCCTATATAATATAGGGCCCGATTATTTTTTTTGTTTCCCATAATTCATATAAAATGAAAATGTGTCGGAGATTGAAAAAAGGTACCCCCCGCCGCTCGGAAACCTTTTGTAAAACGTCGATTTGAAAAAAACGGGGGGGGTTAGTTGTTTTTTTTTCTATGGGGTGCATCAACGACATAGGGAAGAGGTAGGGCCCGCGCTCCCTAAGAGATTGATGAGCAACAACTTAGGCGTCTAAAGCGAACGCTCCCCACTCAGTTGGAAAATGCAAGTCGTCCGTGACTTCAGTCAGTCGTGGCTCGTTAGCGAGAACGCAGTCCTCGGAGACTATGCGGTCATTCTGTTTAGGTTTGTAATGGGGGGAATCCTTACGCATGAACACGGCAACCCCATTGACCGCAGTCAAGACCCATACATTCGCATCCTCTAATTCTTCAATCGTTTTCATACGAGCATTCTAGCAAGTTAAGCGTGAGAAGTCAAGACTATTCTCCGAAAATCTCACGGAGCGAACCGCTTACGCAATCCATGTCAACGAGGTTCTCGTCGTTGTCGAAATCGTCGTCGTCCTTGTCGGACTCGACTGCATCGAGGGAAACAAATTCCTCTTTGACTTCTTCATCGGAAGCCTCAAGGAGTCCATGTTCCACGACTAAATCCTCCGCAAGTTTTTCTTGCTTCAGTTCGTCAAGCAACCCTTGAAATTCGGGGGCAACCTTTGCGTTAGCATTGGCAACAGCGTTTTTAATGAATTCTAATCTTTGTGATTCTGTCATGATAATGATTCTAGGCTAAAAAGTGGATTCTGTCAAGCTTTTTTTATGGTTTTCTCCTTAGGAGGCTAACGCCTCCAGTTGGGCAATCTGTGCCCAAATGTGTTGCCTTTCGGCAGGAGTGAGGATGGAGTCCTCAAGGATTTCCTTGAGGATAGAGATTTCTTTTCTGATGTCGGACATAATTTTAACCTTTCTTAACTTAACTTTCTATATATAATATAGCATAGGTTTGCCCGTTTGTCAAATTAAATCGCAACTTTTTTTCTTCTGGAAGTAACTGTTCATCAGGGGTTTAGGGAAACAGGCAAAAAAAACTTCAAAAAAAATTCATGAAATTAACTCAAGATGCGTAAGCTGTTGACACTCAACGACTTACGCCGAGGGGGCGGCCCTCGGGCCCTAACCCGTTGCCTATCAGCAACTTACAGAGTCTCTAAGGCGTAGGGGTTGACTTCACCCCATGACCCATGCGGAGGATTCTTTGACTCATCATGCCAAGTGGCGAAAACCTTTTCGCCTTTAGCCTTTAGGTCTTCAAGAATATACTTGAGACCATCGAGGTCTAGAAACTTGTGGGCGTAACCCTTTGAACCCCAATCATATCCACACATGGTGATGATGAGGTAAGGCTTTACAGGTTGGCGAGTCTCGCCTACTTTTTGAATGTGGTAATACATTACTTTCTAATGGCGTGTTCTACTTGTGCAAGGCAAGTCAACTCTTGAATCTTGCCATCGATATCCTCTTGAACCGAGCGAATTTGTTCGGCTTCTGAAAGCTTACCCTCACGGATAGCATTCATGCGTTGCAATGTCATTGCCTGTAAAACGGCAACGAGTCTTTCGATTTCTTGTTTAATCATAAGAATAATATAATCTAGTTTTGGTTAAAAGTCAAGTTAAAATTGCAATAAAAAAATCAACCAACTTGACAAAGTTACGCACCGACAAAAAAATCCAAGCCGTAGAAGCAAGAGCGACCACAAAGCAAAGGGTTAAAATAATTTTCCCAATCATTACTGAACGATTTTTCTCAACCCACGAGAGTCGCCCCAATCACCGAGAACGAGATGGAGGACTTGAGAACTTCCCCAACGGCGAACTTCTGCAAGCTCTGCACACTCGAGAACTTTGAGAACGAGAAACATTCCGTCGAAACGGTCGAGAACTATGTCACCTTTTTTAATTGTCATACCTATACAATACTCTAAAAACCCGAGAAAGTCAAGCACTTTTTTACTTTTTTTTTCATAAAATTAACTTTAGTCATAAGTCCTTCACTATCAACCATTTGCGCGCCGCGGGCCTGCCGCGCGCCCTAAGTCGTTGACCTTCAATAGGTTACAAAAATGAAACGAAAATTTTTGTCATAAGTCTCTGGCTATCAATGGCTTGTGGCACAAAAAAAGTCGAGAATGAGTTTTTGACCGATTTTGCTCCGCAGACACCTAAAAAAAAATTCTTTTTCTATTCATTGACTATCAATGCTTTACGCAAGTGAAAATGCCTCAAATACGAATAAGCTCGTCTTTTGCTGAAATTCTGTCATAATACAAGGTATGACAATTGAGAAAGATAGACTCTCCATCATCGCTAACGCTGTGGCTAACGCCACCACTAAGGTAGACCCAAAGTTTGCCGACCTCCTTGCCGAGTTGCAAGAGGAAAAACTTGCCGAGGACTTTGTCCTTGAGCATGGTGCTCAACACGCCTCGAAAGAGGACATTGAGCAAGAGTTCGTTTCTCTCGATGCAGTCGAGTCCGACAAGGACGACATTGACGAAAACGACGAGGAACAAGTCGATATGGATTGCGTAAGCGGTTCATTCGCTGACCTTTTCGACACTATCGAAAGCTAACACTTTAACCTAAAACTATAACCAAAAAAATTATGTTCATACTGCAATCAATTCCTTTTGCCTCAAAATCCGAATGGGTCACCGAATCCATTCCCTTGCTCCGTAAGCAAGCCGAAGCCTTGCTAAAGGCTCGCATTGCTAACGCTACGGGCAAGCGTCGGTTTCGCCTTGTGAAGTCAAACTAATGGGCAACATTAGCGTCACCATTAAGCGAAAGGGTCTTGAAGACTCAATTCGTAAAGCTGTCCTTTTCACTAAGTCACGCCCGCATAAGGTAAAGCGTGACACCTTGCCACGCAAGGCAAAGCATAAGAAATCCTTAATCCCCTCATAAGCTATGGAAATACTGCAACTAATTGGTGCCTTTTGGCCTTTACTAATGCCTTTGCTTTTCGTATGGTTCTGGCCTACGTAAGCCCTTAATACTCAACGAGTTACGCCTCGGGCGGGGGAGCTATGCCCTAAGTCGTTGACTACCAAGGAGCTCTGTCTTGAGCTTGCCCAACTAACAAATCGCCCGCTTGAGTGGACTTGTCACAAGCACAAGAGTATACTGCAACC
>CEVA01067335.1_pt1 | contig 17721 bp, 17 predicted proteins | sample 361521 | NCBI WGS metagenome assembly CEVA01 (sample SAMEA2622823, study PRJEB7988) | marine metagenome | isolation source: saline water (ENVO:00002010), including
ATCGGTAACGATGCCAATAGTCGTTCCTTCTTCGACGAGAATTGGCCCCTGTTCGATATGCGCCTCAAAATAGGCGTGTAAAGGGCGCCCCATGGGAACCTGACCGGCGTAGCCGATTCTTTGCAATTCTTCCCCCATGGTGCAGCCCTGCTCATCCGACCGGCTCAAACCATAATCAAGCTCGTATACCCCGGCGAAAACACCCGAGGCGACCATGGCCGGAGCAAAGCGACTGCCTTCTTCATTGGTCCAACACACGGCTTCCACGGAATGCTTTGTCTGTAACCCTAGGTCATTCAGTGTACGAATAACTTCCAGTCCGGTCAGCACCCCGTAGACCCCATCAAACCGCCCACCGGTTGGCTGGGTGTCCAAATGACTGCCCGCAACAACTGATGGTAATTCGGGTTCATTACCCGCACGGCGCGCAAATATATTGCCCATTTGATCTACAGAAATACTGCAGCCTGCTTCGGTGCACCAACGAACAAAAAGATCACGCCCAGCCTTATCTTCGTCGGTTAATGCAAGCCGGCAAGACCCACCTTTATCTGTGGCTCCGATCTGGGCCATATCCATTAGACTCTGCCATAAGCGCTCGGCATTTATCTGGTGCGGTTTATCATTTTTCATACATCTACTCCTGGTGACTCTATTCAGGCATCACACCATCCTACGCCTGGGTAACAGAAAGATTCTAGCCACGTCAACGCCATAATTGGTGAAACCAACGTTGACTGGCTACACCGGACATTCTGGATTCGAACAATCTTTCTAGCACTTGTTTCAACACGGGTCAATTTCCCATCACAAAAGGCCGCAATGATCCGGGCCTGGATTAACAAACAGACTCTATATCTTTTGTCGAGTTTGCCTAAACCGCCATAGTGCATGAAAAAACAAGGCTGCTACAACAACACTACCACCCAAAAGAGTCCTAATACCAGGCTCCTCTCCAATCACGATCCAAACCCACACCGGGCCTATGATTGTTTCTAGAAGCGTTAGCATGGCTACCTCCGGTGCTGGAAGATAGCGTGGTCCAAGAGTTAGGAGTGCGAGCGCTACAGGCAATACAACGCTTGCACCAATCATCAGGTAAAACCACTGATCGAATCCTAGAACAGGAAACTGGGCAAAAGGACAGGCGACCAACGCAGCCAATAATAGCCCCAGGCCAGCAGCAGGAATCATATTGAGATTGCGGGTATAACGTACCACTGTATACACGCCAGCAATAGCAACAGCATTAATCAGTGCCATTAGATCCCCCAACCAGTTACCCGCAGCCAATCCAGCGCTTGCCACAACCACAAGACCCAGCGCTGCCACCCAGATAGCAACCCATGTGGGTCGTTCAATCACATCAGCCAAAAATAGTCGGGTCAGCAGTGCGGCAATTAATGGCGTACTTGCAAATATGACGAGGACGTTTGCCACCGTTGTTCGCTCTAGCGCCAAGTAGAAGGTCCAGCTTGCTGCTCCCTCGAGCACCACCACCACTAGACCTCCGACACCGATCATCAATATGTTCCGCAGAAAATCGCGTCCGCAATAGAGGGAAAACCCCACGAGCATTACAAGACCACCAATGGTGCATCTATAAACAACAAGCGTGAAAAACTCTACATCGACAAGTCGGATCAGCAAAGCGTCAGGTGTAAATATCAGGACACCCATGAACGTCAGCCAAAACCCTTTACGGTAGTCAGAACTCAAAATATCCTCCATTTTTCCCAGGACTGAAGCCCACGCTGTCATCCCTACATTAGGTTAAAGACACGCATGACCCACGAATTGCTATTGGCCCACTAAATCAGAGGATAACCACGGTCAGTTAGAACGCTGTGCAATAAATGCCTCGATCGAATCGACCGGAACCGGACCAGTTTGAAAAGCAACGAGAATTCCACTGGGGTTAAAAATCATTATAGAGGGTGTACCCTGGAATGGCTCACGCGTATGAAGCAAGACGAACTCTGCAACCTCGTCCACTTCCCCGATCAGTGACTCAAAGTCGTTACCTAGCTCTTCCAACAAAGTCCAAGCATCACCGAAACCGACGTCACCATCTATTGACAGACCTACGACTGTAAAACCTCGACTCTTTTGTTGACGGGCCAAATCTGCATAGGCTGGTAATTCTTTCTGACAGATTGGGCACATAAATGACCAGATCACCACAACAAGCCAGCGCTCTCCATCAAAAAACTCTTCGATTGTTGCAGGTTGACCCTCAAAGTCGCCGAACGTCTGCTGCCCAGATGACCTCGCCGAACAAAATACCAGCAATACCGTACAGACAACAACCGCAAATATAGATCGCATCTCGTTCATGACTCACATCACTTGTTAGATGGAGCTACAGACGATTGTGGCCCGTATCGAATAACAACCGCAATACCCGCCACAGCAATCGCGATACCGATCACTGTTATCAAGGACAGATCTTGATCAAAAAGCAGCCAGTCGAACACAGCGGTAACTGGCGGCATTAAAAAGAAAAGGCTAACCACGTTGGTTGCCGCCTTTCGACGAACCAGCCACCATAATAGTGCATAAGCGCCTACGGAAAGCACAAAAACCAACCACATCAAAGCAAACACGAACGTGCCAGTCCACTCGACGTACCCGGTTTCAAACCAACTTGAGATGCCCCACATCAGCAGGGCGGCAACTATGAGCTGAATCATCGTACCGGAACGCAGATCTACACTAGCGCAAAATCTTTTCTGGTACAGTGTTCCGACACTGATACTCACCACACATAGAAGAGATAGATACACTGCAGGGGCGCCACTGCCAAAACCAATACTGGAAAAATTAGCCACAATAACCAAAATGACTCCGACGGTTCCTAAGAGGAACCCACCCCATTGCCGAATATTTACGGCTTCCCCCAGAATCGGACCAATCAACACAGCTGTAATCATCGGCTGCATACCCACAACTACCGCGATTGTGGTCGGTGTTAGTCCTGCTTTTATAGAAGCAAACCCACCATATAGATATAAACCGTGAACCAAAGCTCCAGCGACGGCACAGTGAATCCACTCTCGAAAACTTGTCGGCAGCGGCACTCGACAAGCAACGACGAGCGCAACCATAAATGCAGCCGCCAGTGCGAATCGCATCATCAAAAATGTAGCAGCTTCCGCATAGGGTAAACCTAGCCGCGCACCTATATAGCCTGTACTCCACAAAACCACAAATAAAGCAGGGACACCCACCAACACCAGTTGTTCCGTCACTGAGTTTGTTTTGAACAAGGCCACCTAACTAGGCTCCATGGATCGAGAAAAAGGTATTCACCATTACTCACATCGCGCTTGATTTGTAGATAATACCAATTACAGTCCCCAAGAGATCCGCCTACAACATCTCATTACCCCAATATCAAACACATGACAGATGAATCCCTATCAATAGATGCTACACAAGATACTTTTTCCAGTGAGGTAATCGATCGATCCAAAGACCTGCCTGTGTTAGTCGATTTTTGGGCGGAATGGTGTAATCCGTGCAAAATGTTAGCACCAATACTTACTAAACTAGCCAGCGAACTTGCTGGCAAGTTTCACCTAGTCAAGGTAGATACAGACAGCGAGCAACAGATTGCGAGACAGTACGGTGTCCGCAGTTTGCCAACGGTGAAACTCTTTAAAGATGGGCAGGTTACCGACGAATTCATTGGTGTACTTCCCGAACATGCTATTCGTGAGTTCCTGGAGCGACACCTTGATAGGCCAGCGGATGAAGTTCTAAAACAAGCCGCTGTACTCGCAGACCAAGATAATCATTCTGAAGCGATTACCTTGTTACAGCAGGCTCTTATCGACGATCCAGACTACGACAAACTCCAACTTAGACTGGCATCCTATCAACTTGCTAACGGAGATCCCGGTGAAGCAAGGGCAACGCTTAAAACAGTGGCACTGCCTAGACAACAGGATACTGATTACAAGGCACTGCTGGCGACAATTGAAATGAACGAACTCGCGGGATCAGAAGCCACCGTCGAGTCCCTCAGAATGGAGATCGCCTCCACACCTGAAAACCACGAAGCACGCCGACAACTCAGCACACTTCTTTTTTTGGAGGCTGACATCGACGGCGCCATGTCCGAGGCACTGGAGATCGTAAAGATTGGCCGTGAAAAGGATCGAGACTCCGGGCGTGAAGCACTGCTAAGAATGTTCGAAGCGCTGGGCAATTCAAACGAGTATGTCATTCGTTATCGACGCCTGCTCGCCCAGGCATTGAACTGACGCCAGAAAGGCAGGCTATCAGACCGTTATGACAAATAGTGACTTATACAGTTGCAATTTCAAACAGTATTAGTAGGTCACAACGCTGCGGATAGACTTGCCCTCATGCATCAGATCAAATGCTGAATTGATATCTTCCAGCGGCATTGTGTGTGTAATAAGGTCATCGATGTTAATTTTTCCATCCATGTACCAATCAACAATCCGCGGAACCTCTGTCCGGCCTCTGGCACCACCAAAAGCAGTACCTCTCCACACTCTGCCGGTGACCAACTGAAACGGCCGGGTGGCTATCTCAGCACCTGCAGGTGCGACACCAATAATGATACTTTCGCCCCAACCCTTGTGGCAGCACTCCAGCGCCTGGCGCATTACTTCCACATTGCCGATACACTCAAAACTGTAGTCTGCACCGCCCCGCGTGAGATCGACCAGGTGCGCAACCAGGTCACCTTCTACCTCGTTCGGATTGACAAAATGGGTTAAACCGAACTTTTCACCGAGAGACTTACGTTCGGAATTTAGGTCAACACCGATAATCATGTCGGCACCAACGAGCCTTGCGCCCTGAACAACGTTCAGGCCTATACCGCCTAGACCAAACACAACCACGTTTGAACCGGGTTCCACCTTGGCAGTATTGATCACCGCGCCGATACCGGTGGTCACACCGCAACCGATGTAACAGACCTTGTCAAACGGTGCATCAGGACGGATTTTGGCAGCAGCAATCTCGGGTAATACTGTGTAGTTTGAAAACGTTGACGTACCCATGTAATGGAAAAGTCTGTCATTGCCGAGCGAGAAACGACTGCTTTCATCCGGCATCAGGCCGCGACCCTGTGTTTCACGAACCGCCTGACAGAGATTTGTTTTGCCCGAGGTACAGTATTCACAAACGCGACATTCCGGGGTGTAAAGTGGAATGACGTGGTCACCCTCACTCAATGTTGTCACTCCTTTCCCGACTTCAACCACCACACCCGCCCCTTCGTGTCCGAGTATGGCTGGGAAAAGTCCTTCTGGGTCATCTCCAGACAGGGTAAACGCATCGGTATGACATATCCCCGTCGCCCTGATCTCTATCAAAACCTCTCCTTCCCGGGGCCCGTCTACGTTGACTGTTTCAATACTGAGCGGCTTACCGGCCTCGTGGGCAACTGCGGCACGACTGGTTATCATGATGCAACTCCTGATCTTTGTTTAAGCGAGATATCCCGGGCAATTATAGCGATCCTAAGTTGTAACTAGAAACCAGCAATAGCCGAACGACCTCGACCACTTCCTTACCCAACTTGGTCCAACCAGCTATCCCCGATTATCCACGCGGATGATGCTCAGCGTGCAGCGACTGCAGGCGTGCCCGTGCGACATGGGTATAGATTTGTGTTGTTGAAAGATCCGAATGGCCCAGCAGCATCTGAACACTTCGAAGATCTGCGCCATGATTGAGCAGGTGGGTGGCAAAGGCATGACGCAGCGAATGTGGTGATAATGCCTCGTTCACACCGGCGATGGTCGCATAGCGTTTAATCAGTTGCCAGAATGCCTGGCGCGACATCGGACCGCCTCGACGCGTAACAAAAACTGCTTCAGACGCCCTATCTCCCAGTAACTCGGGTCGGGCATCGTTGAGGTACTGTGCCAGGTACGCAAGCGCCTCCTGGCCAAGTGGAACGATGCGCTCTCGCCCTCCTTTGCCTGTCACCCGCACCAGGCCGGCAACGGCGTCGAGCCCACTTAGTGTCAGGTTTATCAGTTCTGAAACCCGCAAGCCAGTGGCATAGATCGTCTCAAGCATTGCTCGATCGCGAATTCCGAGTGCTGTGTTTTGAGACGGTGCTGCCAGAAGTTGCTCTACACTGGATTCAGACAATGTTTTAGGGAGTGTTTTGCCGATGACAGGCGATTCCAGCTCAGACGTTGGATCTGACTCAGCAATTCCCTCCCGAACGAGATAACGGTAAAAACGGCGCAGGCTCGATAGCTGTCTTGCGGAAGATCTTGCACTGACCCCCGAGCGGACCGTGTGCGCCAGATAGTCAAGAAGCTGAGACTTGGAAGCTTTATCCATAGAATGCTTCTGTTTTTCCAGCCAGTCCGACATCTTCTTCAGGTCTGTCCGATAGGCCGTCAGGGTGTTGGCGCTCAACCCGGACTCCAGCCAGATCGCATCTAGAAACTGATCGATCAGCTGAACGTTTCGATTTTCAGGCACCCTTACTGACCCCAGGACTGGCGCAGATCTAGATCCTGAATTTTCTGTTTCAGAACCAGCTGCTGATTTCGGTCGTCAGCCTGCTGCAACAAGTCGAGATAAATCATCCGTGCGTCAGTCAACAGGCCGGCCAGTGTCAACTGTACAGCCGCCTTGAATCGAGCACTCTGGCTCCACCGCAATGTCGTGGCAGATCTGGTATCGACCGCCGCCGAACGCAGGAACAAATCCGCACTTCGCACATGTTCATTCAGTGCGGCGTGGGATTCGGCCATCCAGAACAATAATTCCTGCCGCTGGCGAGGCGTCTGGATAAAATTAGCCACCTGTCCAAACCCCTTCAGTGCGAGTGCGTGGCGGCCAATAGTCTGAAGATCAAAAAATACTTGCAGCACACGGTCAAGCATTTCCTCCGACAACTGATCGATCCCCGACAGCCAATCTACCACTGCGATCAACCCGTCATCTGCCCGCCCTGCAAATATCTGGATCCGTGACCGTCGGAGCACCCATTCTCCTTCGTTCATATTAGGGGGCGGTGCTCGCATCTTGCCCGAAAGGCGAGCAGCCAGCGCATAGCGCTGATTCTGTACCGCTTCCTGAGCCAGAACCTGTAGAAGGTCATCCTCGATATGACTCTCTGATCCCATCGGGGCAGTATCTCCATACAAGAGCAGAACCAACGGAGATAATTTTGTTTTAATCAAGGACGTCACCAAAGAGCGCGTCAAAATCCCGACTGCATCTTCCTCGACACCTGCACGCAAGATGGTTACCAGTAATGCCCGCTGTCCCTCGGATCCGATGCCGGCACTCTCTACGGCGTTAATCCAGGATCCCGGATCCTGCCCCCCGAAAGGAATTGCTGGAAGAATGTCCGCGGCGAGTCTGTTATAAGCCGCCAGTAACTGGGCCCGCGTCGGTATCAGCAGCGGGGCCTCTATCTTCACATCGGACACTAACAACCATTCCAGTGCTTTAACCCTGGATGACCAGTCTTTTGCGAGCAACGCAGCTTCTGCCATTACTCCCCAATAGAAGTGTGCATCCACACCGACGTTCGACTGTTCTGCCGATAAGCCCAGACGAGCCAGTACGTCGTCTGCACTATAGGAACCCTCCCTGAGCCGCGCGACAAGCCGGAGTCGCTCGGCTTGTTTCCCTTGCTGACCGACCAGATAACGTAAAGCCTCTCCCGGCCGACCCGATTCCAGCAGAATCGTGGCCCGCAACTCTCCCCAACTCGCGTCATCGGGATAGTACTCAGACTGAAATCTGCTGCAGGCCGCGTCCGCATCTAGAAACAGGCCTTCGGCGCGGTAAGCGTCGATCATCAACCGCCTGGCTGTCATCGCGGTCTGGCTGTCAGGCTCGCTGTCAACCCACATCGCTCTTAGCACTGACCGCGCGCTCCTCGGATCATCCTGCACGATATGCACGCCGGCGATCTCGACATAAACCCGAGCCCGAAGCTCGCCATCGAGCCTGGTCAACGCAGATTGAAGACGTGACAGCAGCATCGTGTAGTCATCCGCTGCTCTCAGTGCCAGCCACAGCTCCTGCTCCCATTCCAACCAATTAGATTTATGCTCGGTTTCTATTTTCTTCAACAGAGCCAGTGCTAAACCAGATGCGCCAGACTGCCGGAGTCCGCGGATCCGAGTCAGCGTAGTCGATGTGTCGACAACTAGAAACGCGGGGACAGCGATCTCTGACTCGGGCAGCAGACTCTTGTCAGCCGAAATCTGGGTTCTGAAACCGGTATCGAGTGGTGGCAACCACAAACGCGTATCGTCTTCTGCCTGTGGCTGATTAGGCGGGACCGGTAGCGGTGAATGAGTCGAATCAGATAAGACGTTGAGTGGCACGGCGTAGAGCAATACTGCAGCAGCCACGCTGGGCATCAGGTTCTTCCACCTGTTTAGCTGGTATCCGATCCGTGACCCAAGCAGCCCGCATATACGGTGGGGGAACACAGATTGATCACTGCGCAAAGTCATCCAACGACCCGCACCGACACCTCGGGTCATATCACAACCTGGCCGACCCGTGCGACCAGCGTTGGAGGGTGTATCAGGAGATCTTTTCTTTGATCCGGGCAGATCTTCCCGTACGCTCGCGTAGATAATATAACTTGGCTCGTCTGACATCGCCGCGTCGGCGTACTTCGATCGAATCCACCATCGGGCTATGGGTCTGGAAAACACGCTCTACACCCTCACCGTAGGATATTTTACGAACCGTGAACGATGAGTTTAGACCCCTATTCTTTTTTGCGATGACAACACCTTCAAATGCTTGTAGGCGTTCTCTGTTCGCTTCTTTGACTATTACCTGAACACGAACGCTATCACCAACCGCAAATTCCGGTAGATCGGTTTTCAGTTGTTCCTGCTCTAGTTCTTTAATCAGGTTGGTCATTTGAACTCTCCCGTTCTTCTCGCTCGCGTTTGTACTGTTCGAGCAACTGCTGCTCTTCCTTGTTCAGTACCCTGCTGGCCAGCAAATCTGGCCTGCGCATCCAAGTTCGTCCCAGTGCTTGCTTCAGCCTCCAACGACGGACCTCGTTATGATTACCACTCAGCAACACTGGTGGTACGTTACAACCTCGATACACTTCCGGCCTGGTGTAATGCGGCCAGTCGAGCAGGCCATCACTGAACGAATCAGCCGCAGCCGAACCGTCGTTACCCAGCACACCTGGTAAATACCTGACCAGCGCCTCTATCAACACCATCGCTGGCAACTCACCCCCGGCAACCACATAATCTCCAATCGAAATTTCCTCATCGACCTCAGTCTCGATCAGACGTTCATCAATCCCCTCGTAGCGTCCACTTAACAAAACCAGCGAATCTTGATCCGCCAGCGCTTTGATACGCGCCTGGTCCAGCTTACCACCCTGTGGAGACAAGTGCAGTACCTTGCCACCACCTGCCACACGGACTGCTGTCAATGCCCTGCGCAGCGGTTCAATCATCATCACCATGCCGGGTCCCCCACCGTAAGGCCGGTCATCTACCCGACGATAACCATCGTCTGTAAATTCCCTCGGGTCCCACAGGGTCAACTCAAGCGAACCTGACTCCAGCGCTCGTCGAGTCATTCCCCAATAGCGTACTGCATCAAACATTCCGGGAAATATAGTGACCACATCGAGTCGCATCGTCCTGCCACCCTACCGGCTCCAACAAACGCCGGTCAGTAATCCTTTTCCCAATCGACCTGAATTCGACCTTTATCCAAATCGACCTCTGCCACCACTCCAGGCGTGTAGGGCACCAGTCGTTCCTGTTCTCCCTTCAGCACCAGTACATCGTTAGCGCCTGTCTCGAGCAGGCGATCTACCTTTCCTAGGTTCTCGCCACTCAAGTTGACAACCTCTAGGCCTTCGAGTTGATGCCAGTAATATTCTCCAGGCTCGAGTTCACTGAATCGATCTGACGTTACAGCAATATCCACATCCACCAGTTCCTTCGCCTGGGCTCGATCGTCATAGCCCTTCAGGTGACAGACAACACCCTTCTGGTGAAGACGACCTTCGACCACTGTTCGCGCCATCCAGCCCTGGTCCTGCTTCAACAACCACGTGTCGTATTGCAGAATGTCACCAACCCGGCTGGAATAGTCTTGAACCCTTACCCAACCTTTGACTCCAAAGACACCTCGGACCCGGCCCACCACCACCGTGCCGTCCTGCTCATGGTTCACTGGGTTACACCGTACACCGGCGCGAGCGCCGGCAGTGCTCATATCAAGCAGCGGCTTTGCGCTTGACCTGTTTAAGAATATTTGCAACCCGTTCTGACGGCTGCGCACCCTGACTGATCCAGTAGTCTGCCCGCTCCGTATCGATGCGCAATGATTCTTCCGATTCAACAGCCATGGGGTTAAAAAACCCAATCCGCTCAATAAAGCGTCCGCTTGGCTGACGTCGCTGATCTGAGACTATGATCGAATAGAAAGGTCTTTTCTTCGATCCACCTCGAGCGAGCCGTATCTTAACCATACAGATTCTCCACTATCTGCTTCAAAAACCGGCGGATTCTAACATAACTCCCCATCAACTACCCGGGAGGAAATCGAAAAATCAGCGGCCAAAAGGAGGCATTCCTGGAACGCCGCCTTTCATCTGGCCCATCATTTTGGCCAGCCCCCCCTTTCCCTTTGCTTTTTTCATCATTTTCTGCATTTGCGTAAATTGCTTCAGCAGTCGATTAACGTCCTGTACCTGGGTGCCCGATCCCCCCGCAATCCGACGGCGCCTCGATCCTTTGATCAGCGCAGGAAACAGCCGCTCTCTGGCAGTCATCGAATTAATGATGGCAATAGTGCGTCGGGTTTCACGGTCATTAACGCGGTTCTTCACATGTTCCGGCAGATCCGTCATCCCAGGTAACTTGTCAAGCATCCCGGCCAGGCCTCCCATCTGCTCCATCTGAATCAACTGATCTTTAAAATCTTCAAAGTCGAAGCCCTTGCCTTTCTTGAGTTTGGCTGCAATTTTCTCAGCCTGCTTTCGGTCGACCTTTCGCTCGACCTCTTCAACCAAAGTCAGTACATCACCCATTCCCAGGATACGAGAGGCCACCCGATCTGGATGAAAGGCCTCCAGTGCCTCGACTTTTTCTCCTGTACCCAGAAACTTGATGGGTTTGCCTATGACTTCACGTATGGATAAAGCCGCACCGCCACGGGCATCGCCATCGGTTTTTGTCAGAACGACACCTGTAAGCTCGAGTGCCTGGTCAAATGCCCGCGCACTATTGACCGCATCTTGGCCGGTCATGCTGTCGGCCACGAACAGTGTTTCGACAGGTGATACCTCGGTATGGATCCGACTGATCTCCGCCATCATCTCATCATCCACATGCAAACGGCCGGCGGTATCAATGATCACCACATCGATAGCCTGCGTAGTTGCATGGGCGACAGCGTCGCGTGCGATCGCCAGAGCTTCGTCTCCATCACCAAAATAGGCAACACCGACCTCCTCAGCCAATTTGCGCAGCTGTTCCATAGCCGCAGGTCGGTAAACATCGACGCTGCTAAGGAGTACATTCTTGTTCTCTCGATCTTTAAGCAAACGTGCCAACTTGGCGGCAGTCGTCGTTTTACCTGCTCCCTGAAGCCCCGCCATAAGCACCACCGCGGGTGGACGAACTGAGAGGTTTAGCGCATCATTTCGTGCACCCATTAACTCAACGAGTTCTTCGTGAACCACTTTGATAACAGCTTGTCCAGGGGTGAGACTCTCCAGCACTTTCTCTCCCACTGCCCGCTGCTGCACTCCCTCTAAAAAGGATCTAACCACCGGCAAAGCAACATCTGCTTCCAGCAGTGCCAGGCGGACTTCGCGCAGTGCCTGGCTGATGTTATCTTCCGACAGCCGGCCGCGACCACGCAGATCACGAAAGGTTTCTTTGAGACGATCCCCGAGCTGACTAAACATTAAACTCTGATCTCCTTGAGTGGTTAATTAATGATTCGAAGACTATTTCTGGATTCGGACTTCCTAAACCGCCCCTGCGATTCTACACTCTGTCCTCATTGCCACTCGATCTAATCCAGCATCACACTGTGCATTTGACCAAGAGACAAGCAACTTGCCTGATAGTCTGAATATTCTGGCCATAATCGCCTATGTGGCCGCAACAGCGCTGACGGTTCGTTCGATGGGGCCAATCCAAACTCAGGGCGCGGCCGCATTAAAAACACTTCGCCTGGTCCTGGTCATAGGGCTTTTCCTGCATGGCAGTGCTCTGGCAACGGTCCTAGGCATCGGTAACTCTCCAAATCTCGCCCTGGGCACCACAGTGTCCAGTGTCGCTTGGCTCATCGTTATGCTGCTTCTGGTCAGCAGCCTTCGCGCACCACTCACTTCTCTTGGTATCCTGATTTTACCAACCGCCGTAATTGCTACATTAGTCGGGTGGCTCTACCCCGGCACATCGCATGCGCCGGCATTGGGCAGCCTTGCTGCAAAATCTCATTTGTTGATTGCCGGATTGTCCTATGGGTTATTGAGTCTTGCAGTTGCGCAGTCGATCCTGCTGTTTTTTTTAGATCGGTTAATCCGGAATAAGCATCCAGCAGGGTTCTGGCTGAGCCTCCCTCCGATGGAGACGATGGAAAAGATTCTGTTTCGACTGGTCGTCAGCGGCTTCACCCTACTTACAGTCACTCTTATCAGTGGTATGGTGTTTTCTGATCGCTTGTTTGGACAACCGTTCGTACTAAATCATCATGTCACACTGGCCGTTCTAGCCTGGCTGAGCTTTGCCGTACTGCTTGGTGGGCACCGACTCTTCGGCTGGCGCGGTCGGACGGCGGTTAACTGGACTCTGGCAAGTTTTATTGTTCTGGCCCTGGGTTATTTCGGAACCCGCTTCATACTCGAAGTCTTGTTATCTAACTGAACATCTTTTCTCATGTCTGATGGCGCTCAAACATCCCCCCGGACTGTACAGCCGAGCGACATTCACCGATTCTGGTTCCAGGACTGCCTGACGCACCCGCAAGAACTTGAAAATCGCAAAGCCGACTGGTTTGGCGGCAGCAAGTCGTTCGATGACACGATCCGGCGGACCTACAGCGATCTACCTGACCGTGCCCTTAACAACGAGTTCGACCACTGGCAAATCGACCCCCTGTTGGCCACCGCCCTCATTCTTATCCTCGACCAGTTTCCACGAAATATGTATCGCGGAACAGCACGCTCATTTGCTTATGACGAGAAAGCCAGACAAGCGGCAAAGACTGCCATAGATCTCGGTATAGACGGCAAAGTCCACCCACTGGAAGCATCCTTTATTTATCTGCCGTTTGAACACTCCGAAGATCCCAATGACCAGGTGGCTTCGGTTGGACTTTTTAAGCGATTGGCTCAGAATGCGCCGACTGAGTTCAGGGAATATCTGGAATCCGCTGTCGAGTATGCACGTAAACATCAGGATGTTCTTGCCAAATTCGGCCGGTTTCCCCACCGGAACCAGGCACTGGGGCGCTCGACGACGGCCGCCGAAAAGGCGTACCTGGACAGCGGCGGGGAGACTTTCGGGGTGCCCCAACAAGAATCAGCATAGATTAAGACCGTCCTAAACAAAGGGATCGCGTAACAGCAGCAGACGCATGAGTGCCGCAACAAAAATCTTCCTCTGCCTGATCACAATCCTCGCCGGCCAGACCTTTGTTCCGTGGTCTGCGAACGCCAGTGAGCGCTTTATCGTGGTTGCCTCCACGACGTCTACCGAAAATTCTGGTCTCTACAACTTCATACTACCGCGCTTTAGTGAACAAACCGGTATTGAAGTTCGGGTCGTTGCGGTGGGTACGGGCCAGGCCTTGCATATCGCTCAAAACGGCGACGCGGATGTCCTTCTCGTGCACCACCGTCCCTCGGAAGACCAGTTTATTTCACAAGGATATGGCGTGACCCGGTATGATCTGATGTACAACGACTATATTCTCGTCGGTCCTCGGGACGACCCGGCCGCCGTTCTTTCCGCAGCCAATGTTATTGGCGCCATTCGACGCATCGCAACCAGTAAGAGCTTATTTATTTCCCGGGGAGACGACAGTGGTACCCATAAAAAGGAACTCGAACTCTGGAACCAGAGCGGCATTGATACCACTAAAGCAGGCAACGGCTGGTACCAGGAAACAGGCCGCGGCATGGGGGGTACTTTGAATATGGCGAGTGCGCTGGACGCTTACACACTGAGTGACCGTGCAACCTGGCTCAAATTCGGCAACAAAGGACGGCTCGATATACTCTTTCAGAGTGACCCGCCGCTGTTTAACCCATATGGCATCATTCTCGTAAATCCCGAAAAACATCCCCACATCAAGACCCGCGACGGTCAGACTTTTATCGAGTGGATGCTCTCAGAGACCGGACAGACACTGATTGCTAACTACAAAATCCTGGGCCAGCAGGCATTCTTCCCAACTGCTAAACCGTAAATTCTACAATTGACATTCAACTGTCGATCACACCTCACTCATCAGATGTTCCGACGATTCGAGCCAGATCGGATCGATGTCGACACCCCAGCCCGGCCTGTCCGTCACCTCCACCTGGCCGTTGTCAACAGAAAACGGTGACTCGATAAACAAACCATCCTGCCAGGGGTAATATTCCGGACCTTCAATCGAAAACTCGAGATACTTTCCCGCATTCTCGATAGCCCGCAAAAGGTGCATGGTGAACAGCGTTACCATAGATAGATTCGCACAATGCGGTGTACAAGGCATCCCGGCTGCTGCTGCCATGTGTGCAACTTCCATGGTGCGCACCATGCCCCCCAGATAACACACATCGGGCTGTACGATATCAACAGCACGCATGTCGATCATTCTCCGCCAGGTCGGTAGTTCGCAGTCCTGCTCACCGCCTGTCACATCGAGGCTGAGCGCCTGTGTAACCATCTGTGTCTGCTCCAGCTCCCAGTATGGGCAGGGTTCTTCAAAATGCTCGACGCCGTACTGCTCGAGCATCTTCCCCACCTCAATCGCTCTGGCGGGGGAAAAGCCACTGTTGGCATCGACCAGTAATGCGACATCGTCGCCCAGTCCTTTCCTAACCGCCGGCACGATTGCTTCAGTCCGACCCGGCCATTCATCGATGTCCGCCCCACATTCAGCACCCACTCTGAACTTAAAGGCTGTATATCCAAATTCCTGTCGTAATCTACAAAGCCGTTCGGCCTCAGCTTCTGGCTTGATGTCACGCCGCATGCTTGAGCCATAAACACGTAACTTTCCAGGTGACCCCCCCAATAACTCGCACACGCTCTTTCCCTGGTTACGCCCACCCAAGTCCCACAATGCGGTATCAAGCCCTGCCAATGCACGTCGCAGATAGGAGCCTGGAAACTTGTGCTCTCTGAGCGGAATGAGATCCACCAGTGTTTGGATGTCGGCACACGGTTCACCCAACACCCAGGGCGCGATCTGCCGGTGAACAATCCGTGCCGTGATATCGGCATTGTAAGGCGCGACCTGACCCCAGCCGTAAGCGCCATCCTCGGTTGTGACCTTGACGAAAGCCAGGTATTCGCGACTGAACGTTTCTATGCGTGTAATTTTGACACTCGACATAGCTAACCCTGTTGCAAGAAAGACAGCGCTTCAGGAATCAAAGACAATCACGTTGCGCAAGGCCTGGCCCTGTTTTACTGCAGTTATTGCATCATTGATCCCTTCCAGGGGATAACACTCTGACACCAGTTCATCGAGTTTCAAGCTTCCGTCCAGATAGTGTTCGACCAGAGGGGGAATATCGGTATCAAGATATGTCTGGCCCATCTTGCTGCCGACCAACTGAATCGCGTCGTTTGCGAGATTGAGTGTTTTAAATTGCGCTGTAACACCTTCGGCAGTCATGCCCACAAGAATCACCATGCCAGCCCGACGCACCAGTGTTAGTGCCTGTTCGACTGCAGTGGCGCTACCCGCAGCAACGAAGACATAGTCTGCACCTCGACCATCCGTCAACCGTTCAATCTCATCTTTTATGTCACTGTTTACAGGATTGATCCCGTGGGTAGCACCCAACCGCAGCGCGGCCTGTATCTTCTCGTCCACCAGGTCAATCGCAATGTTGACCTTACTGCCACAGATCGCCGCACCCTGTATGCAGTTCAAACCGATACCACCTGTGCCAATAGTCGCCACCGAACTGCCGGGAACAACACGGGCAACATTCTTGACAGCACCGAAAGCTGTGATCACGCCACACGACAGCAGAGCAGCGCTGGTCATCGGTACTGACGTGGGAATCCCCAGTACCTGGGATTCGTGAACCACGGCCTGTTCGGCAAATGCACCCGTGCGTAACCCGTGACCGAGAGTTTTGCCGTATCGATCCTGGAGCGGTGAGGTCGTGTCCAGTGGAAATATGGTTTCACAGAGGCTGTGGTGATCTTTGGAACAGTAGTAGCAGTCACCACAGGACCGGAGCAGGGTAACCACCACGGTGTCACCCACTGCTACACGTGTCACCCCGTTACCGATCTGCTCCACGACACCTGCAGCCTCGTGTCCAAATACAGCAGGCAGCGAACCACCCCATCCTCCATCCATGTAGGTGATATCGCTGTGACAAATTGCGCAGGCGCTCAGCTTGACCCTGACCTCGTAGGATTCTGGATCGGCAAGGCCAATCTCCTCCACAGACAATGGCGCCCCAAATTCCCGACAGACTGCTGCTTTCATATTATCGCCCTATATGTTGACGCGAGCAGGATGAACGGCAAGCAGTGGCTCAACAATCTAACCCAACACAGAAAAACTGCTTTCCGGATTAATCTCCCGCAACCGCGACATCGTTGAAGTATCCAGCACATGATCGACATTGCCCAGCGCAAACTGAAGTGGGACCTGGTCATGGTTATTACCGGATTCGCAATAATCAATCAGCGCACTCATAAGCCTTCCCGCAACCGGTGCATTTTTGAACTGGTTGCCGCTGGTTCCGCAAGCCATATAGAAACCGTCTACAGCACTTCGGTCATAAATCGGCAGCCAGTCCTCAGTAACGTCATACAGATCGACCACTCCACGCATCCGGCTTGGGATCGCAAGCTCCGGAATTCGCTGTCCCAACCTCAATGCCTGAGTTGTCCATTGCTCGGTGAAATCTCGGCTGAAATCATCTGCGTCTACCCAGTCGTGCGGATCACATTCAGGATCTTCGCTGCCCGCGAGAATGTGATTTCCGGTTTCAGGACGGCAATAGACGCCGATGTCATTGTCAGAGACCACAAGACCCCGGTTTTCAAAATCAAAGCCCTGCGGTGCCCGTATGTGGGCGACTTCCTGTCGCAGTGCACGCGTCGTAATTCTCATGTCTTTGTCTGCCGATACCAGCTTGTTTATTTTCGACGAATGGGGCCCGGCAACGTTAACCACGATGGGCGTACTGAACTGCGTTCCGTCACACAGTGTGACTCCCTGTATTCGGCCGCTTTTTACAAGAATGGATGTGACTTCAGAGTTAAATCTGAAAGCCCCACCGTTTGCTTCTGCTGCCCGCTGAAGATTGTGGGCTGACAGCTGGGGATCTGTCACATAACCTGCCGTGGGAAAATATACACCCCCACCAAGCACGCCGCCGGTCGGCAGCCCAAATGCTTCATCATCTCTTGACTTGGCAGGTGCAAAGCATTTCAGATCATAGATCGGCAGCACCTGTTGGATTTTTTCGGTATCCCATAGCTCGTAAGGGATGCC
>CEVA01184405.1_pt1 | contig 17720 bp, 16 predicted proteins | sample 361521 | NCBI WGS metagenome assembly CEVA01 (sample SAMEA2622823, study PRJEB7988) | marine metagenome | isolation source: saline water (ENVO:00002010), including
TCGTAGAAGATGATCTGGCTGCCCGACCCTTCAAACCGGAAGGGTACATGGATCAGGTGGTCCAGCCGTTCGCGGACCTGGCGGTGTTTCTCCGGTGGGGCGAACAGGAGCATGAACCCTCCGCCGCCGGCGCCCAAGAGTTTGCCGCCGGTGGCTCCGGCCTGCTTGGCCTGATGGTAAATCTCATCAACGTGGGAGTTGGTCACCAACCCGCCCAGGTTGCTTTTCGCTTTCCAGGCCTCGTTCAATAGCTCGCCGAAGGAATCTATGTCCCTGCCGCTGCCCAGGATGGATATGCCCTCGTCGACCATGTCTATCATCGACCTGATCTGTCTTTCTTTGGTTGCGGTGTCCTCGATGTAGGTCTTGGCCACGTCCGATGCGGTGCGCTGGATGGCGGTGTAGAAAAGCATCAGGTGGTCGTTAAGTTCCTGTTTCCGTTCCGGGCTCAACGTGACCGGCCGGACGGCTATGTCCCCTTCCCGGGGGAAGGTCACGCGGTTGAGGCCACCGTAGGCGGCCAGCACCTGGTCTTGGGAGCCCACCGTCTCTTTCAGGATTTCCTGCTCCACGTAGATGCCTTCGTCGGCCAGTTGCTGTTTACTCGCCATCTTGCCGGTGAGGCCGTAGAGGGCGTGGAGCAGGCCCACTGCGAAAGAAGAGCTGCTTCCCATACCGCTCCGGGCCGGGAGGTCGCCGTCGTGGTGAATCTCCAGTCCCCGGTCGATATTCAGGAATTTCAATACCTCACGGATGGCGGGGTGCCGGATGTCATCAATGGTCCGGCAGTTTTCGATCCGCGAATAGACCATTCGGTAGCGGTGCTCGAAGAACGGGGGCAGGTACCGGCAGGTGATGTAGCAGTACTTGTCGATGGTGGTGGCGAGGACTTCACCGCCATTTTCCCGGTACCAACTGGGGTAATCGGAACCGCCGCCGAAGAACGAGATTCGGAAGGGAGTTCGGCTGATTATCACAGGGCCGATTTCTCCGGCTGATTGATCGCAAACACCTGGCGCTCCGCCAGATGGCAGAGGATGTGTTCAATGGCGAGGTGAGACTCCTGAATGTGCTGGGTGTCATCGCTGGGCACGGCGATGGCCGCGTCCGCCATGTCCTTCAACTTGCCGCTCTGGCCCGTCAATACCAGGGACTTGATCCCCATGGACCTGGCGGCCTCGACGGCCTTAATCACATTGATGGAATTGCCGCTGGTGCTGATACCGATGAGCAGGTCTCCAGGTTTACCCAGGGCTTCCACCTGCCGCATGAAGATGCCTTCGAAGCCCGTGTCGTTGGCGTAGGCGGTCAGGAATGAGGTGTCGGTGGTCATGGCGATGGCCGGCAGTCCGGGCCGTTTGAAGCCCGCGGTCAACCGGCTGACGAACTCGGTGGCCATGTGCTGGCAGTCGGCCGCGCTGCCCCCGTTGCCACAGAGCAGTAACTTGGAACCGGCTTTGAAGGTGTCGGCGATCATGGTGGCGCCCAGGGCTATGGACTCGGCGCACTCTTCCGAGGCGCGGCGTTTGGTCTCGGAACTCTGGACCAGGTAACCGCGTATCTCGTCGATGTTTTTTTGGATATTTTCTTGTTGTGAAGTCAAAGGTTAGTTACCCAGTTTCACCGGTCTGCCGGCTTCGGAGACCAGTCCCAATATCACGCTGGCCGCTTCGAGCAGGTCCTTTACCGCATAGTCGGGGTTGGTCTTGCCGTCCTCCGCGGTCCCGGCGCCGTAGCCCGAGGCTACCAAGAAGGTGGTTGCGCCGACGTTCTGTCCCAGCTCGATGTCCAAGTCCCGGTCTCCGACCATCATGGCCAGGGTGGGATCGAACCCAAAGTCCTTGACTGCCTGCTCCACCATGCCCGTTCCCGGTTTGCGGCACCGGCAGTTGTCCTCCGGGAGGTGGGGGCAGAAATAAATCCTGTCCACGTATGCCCCCTCGGCTTCTAGGAGTCGACACAGCCGCTGGTTCACCTCGTCCAGTCTTGCCTCGTCGAAATAGCCACGGCCCACCGCCGACTGGTTGGTGACTATCACTAGACCCAGGCCCTGTTCCCGCAGCATCCGGATGGCCTGGGCTGAGCCCGACACCAGTTCGACCTGGTCAGGGTCGGAAAGATAATGCCGTTCTTCGTTGATGGTGCCGTCGCGGTCCAAGAGCACGAACCGTTTGTCCGGCGATGATTTCTTTGGGTCCCGGGTCATACGTTGCCGAAGGCGCCTCTGCCCATCAACCGGTAGGCCTTGAGCAGTTCCGGAATCCCCTGGTCCAGGGTGCGCTTGGCCTCAAAGCCCGCTTCCCTGAGCCGCTGGTTGGAGACTATGTAATTCCGCTTGTCGGGGTCGGTTCCGATCTCCGAGGAATGGAGGTCGAAGTTGGGCACGTATTCTTTGATCTTCAGGGCCAGTTCCTCCTTGGAGAGGTTGGCTTCATCCAACCCCAGGTTGTAGGGCCGGCCAATCATGCTTTCGGAGTTTTCGATGCAGTGGACGAAGCAGTCGGCCACGTCACGGATGTGGATGTAGTTGCGTTTGAAGTCCTTTTCAAAGAGAACGATGTAGCCGCTGGTGACCGCTTCGTAGGTGAAGTGGTTGACCAGCAGGTCCAGGCGCATCCGGGGTGAGACCCCGAATACAGTTGCCAGGCGCAGAGTCAGAGCGTTATCGGAGTCCAGCACCGCTCCCTCCGCTTCGCATTTGGTCTGTCCGTAGAGGGAGATGGGCTCCAGAGGCGTCTCTTCGGTGCAGGCCACGTCGCCGGTCTGGGCCCCATAGCCGCTGTTGGTGTTGGGGTAGACCACCAATTGCTGGGAGCTGCGCAGCCGGTTGACCAGCTGGACCGCGCCGACGTTAACCTCGCGGGTCAGCCACGGGTCCTGGGCGCAGGCCGGGGCCCCGACCACGGCGGCCAGAGGGATGATTACCTCGGCTTTGGACACCAACCGGCTCATCAGTCCCTCGTCGCGGACATCCCCTGAAACGAACTCGAAATCGGGGTTGGCGCAGAGGTGGAAGAGGCTGGTCTGTTGATACCGCAGGCTGTCTACAACCGTTACTTTGTAGCCGGCGTCCAACATGCGCTCGGACATGATACTGCCCAGGTAACCTGCTCCGCCGGTGATTAATACTTCCATAAAACTCTGCTTCTAAAGATTTGCTTTGGGGAGTGTCAGGCCTGGCCCAGCACTTTGGCCTGGGCTTGAGCCCTGTCACCCCGGAGGTCCAGCAGCCACTCGACGGCTTCCCGCACCGCGCCGTGTCCGCCTGGGGCTTGGGTCACGTAACAACTGCACTCTTTCACCGTCGCTACGGCGTTCTGCACGGCGATGGGTATGCCAACCTGCTTCATGATATCCATGTCTTGGATGTCGTCACCGATGAAGGCGGCCTGGGAAGGTTGGATGTTGTAACGGTCCACCAACTGGTCCAGCACGTCAGTCTTGCGCTTGGCGCCCTGGAACAGCTCGTCGATGTTCAGTTCCTTGGCCCGCCGCTGCACCACATCGGAGCTGCGTGCGGTGACGATGCCCACTTTGATACCCGCCGCCCGGGCCAGACCGATCCCCATACCGTCTTGGACATTGAACCGTTTGGCTTCCAGGTCTGCCCCGATGAGTATGATTCCTCCATCGGTCAGCACTCCGTCCACATCAAGGAGTAGCATCTTCAGACCGGCGGCGGCGGCCGACAGGTCCGCTCCGCTCCCGGCGCCGGTCAAGGGACGGATATCGCGTGGGTCGAATGGATTGCCAGCGCCATTTCCAGGACCGTCCTCATGTGCCCCAGGGGCAGCATGTTTGAGCCGTCGGAAAGGGCATGGACCGGGTCGGGATGGGTCTCCATGAAGAGTGCGTCGATTCCCACAGCCGCCGCGGCCCTGACCTGGGCCGGGATGAAGCCGGGCCGTCCGCCGGTGGCGCCCCCCGAGGCGCCCATCTGCTGCACGCTGTGGGTGGCGTCGAAGACCACCGGATAGCCCCAAGAACGCATGATAACCAGGTTCCGCATATCGACCACCAGGTCTCTGTATCCGAAGGATGCGCCGCGCTCGCAGGTCATCACTTTCTGGTTTCCGGTCCCGGTAACCTTGCCGATGGCGAACTCCATATCCTCGGGGGGAAGGAACTGACCCTTCTTGATGTTCACCGCCCGCCCCGAATCTCCGCTGGCCACCAGCAGGTCGGTCTGGCGGCAGAGGAAGGCAGGTATCTGCACAACGTCGGCTACTTCTGCCACCGCCGGCACCTGGTCCGACTCGTGGACATCGGTGACCACCGGCACGCCGATCTGCTCTTTGACCTTACGCAGCACGGTCAGACCCTGGTCGATGCCATTCCCCCGGAACGAGGTGGCGGAAGTCCGGTTGGCCTTGTCGAAGGACGACTTGAAAATGTAGGGAATGCGCAGGTCCTGGCAGAGGGCAGCCAGTTGCTCTCCTACGGACAGGCATAGGGATTCGGACTCGATGGAGCAGGGTCCCGCTATGAGCGCCAATGTGCCGTCGCCGATGGTCAACTGTCCCACGCTGATGGGTGAGCCCAGCGGGGTGAAGGGCTTGAGGGCGCTTTCCCAGATGTCGTTATTTCCGTTTTGCATGGTCTTGCTGCTTTTATTGACCGCGCCGCATGGTCTTTTTCACGGCTTCCAAATCTTCCGGTACATCCACGGCCTGGGGCCGGTAATCGATCTCCACGGCCAGGAACTTTCGTCCCGACTCAAGGAGTCTTAGCTGTTCCAGTTTTTCCACCCGCTCCAGCCGTCCTTCGGGCAGAGTGGGAAACTCCCGCAGTACCCGGTTGCGGTAGGCGTAGACACCGGCGTGGCCCCAGAATTGGGCTTGCGCCGGCCAGTCCGCCTGATCGGCGTCCCTGACGTGGGGGACGGGGCTGCGGGAAAAATAAAGGGCCGAACCGTCGTGGGCCCGGACCACCTTTACCAGATTAGAGTTGTTGATCTCCTCGATGGTATGGACCGGGTAGACCGGAGTTGCCACATCGGCATCGCTCTTTTCCAGCTCAGCCACCAGCCGATCAATGACACCGGGGTCGATGAGCGGCTCATCCGCTTGGACGTTCACGATGATTTCGGCATTCAAGGAGTCCATCACCGAAGCGATGCGGTCGGTGCCCGACGGGCAGTCTTCGGAGGTGATCATCGTCTTGGCCCCCCGGCCGTCCGCGGCGTCCAGGACTTCCTGGCTGTCTGAGAGTACCCATACTTCGCTGATGGACCGGGCCTTGGCGACCGCCTGATAAACGTGCCAGAGCATGGGCTGGCCAAAGATGTCGGCCAGTACTTTTCGAGGGAACCTGGTCGATTGTAGTCTGGTCGGGATGGCAACAACGGCAGTCAAAGTATCTTTGGTCCGTGAAGGGAGATTTGGTGCTCCGGGGTACGAGGGCCCAGGGGGTGGGTGCGTCTTGTAGGTACGTAGAAAGGGAATGCTCCGCCATTTTCGCGCTGACTGGCGAAAATCCCTGTCCCTATGTACGACACTCCGGAGCGGTGGCTACGACGGATGATGCCGATTGTCTGCCTGGTGGTCTGGCCTGTACCTATGTTGAAGCTGCTACGCTTTGACTGCGATCCGGCGCGGACCGAAGCCGCCAATCCACCGTCTTCTGCCCCTGGTCCGGCGCGGCAGCGCCGGCATCTGGGGCGGGTTTTCATCTGCGGGCCGTAGGTCTGCCCAGGGGACCTGGGCGTGAATCAAGCGGCCCATGAAATGCATCAACACCGTTGCTTTGGCGTTGGGGGACTTGGCCTCTTCCAATACCTCGGCCAGGGATTCCAGGTTGCCCGAGAGTACCCGCACCTTCTCGCCGGCGGTGAAACGTCGGGGCAGGCCGCCCTGGGAACTTATGACCTCCCAGCGCTGGATCAACTCTTCCATGACCCCTTCGGGGAGGTAGGGCACTTCATGGTCGAACCGGACCCACCCGGCGATCCTATGGTAATGCCGGAAAGTGGGCCAGCCGTCCGTGGCGGGGTCGCACTTGATGAACAAGTACCCGGGGAACATGGGCTCTTCCGCCCGGGCGGGCCGGGTGGCCTGGGGCCGGTTGCTCTGGGCCCTGATGCGGGGAAAGAATATCTCATAGCCGTCCCGGGTCAACTCTTCGACGGCTTGGAACTCGGCCCGGGGTTCGGTCCTGGCGACGTACCACTTCTGGCTCATTTGGACTTCGCCTTCGCTTTCTTCTTCTCGAAGAAAGTTACCACCTGGTCTGATCCCACTCCCTGGTCTTTGAGAATCTTTATCAAGTTGTCAGGAGAACAGAAGGAGGCGATGACAACGCGGTCATACTGACCCGGCTGGATGGTGGTCATTTCACCGATCGGGGCGCCCAAGAATTTGCGGCCGTTGGCGGCCTTGTTCTCGAAGAAATCGATCTCCTCGATGCCAATCTCCTTCAGGCCTAGGTAGACCAGCTCGGCGAACTGGCTTGTTCCGCAGATGGCGATGCGCGACTCTGCGTTCAATGCGAGGGGTTCCAACTGGTCTCTGAGTGTCTGTCGAACATTCTGGTAGTGGTCCAACACCGACTGGACGTAATTGGTCATCAGACTCATCCGGTGGGAGAAGCCTTCGGGTGTCAGCGTGTAGAGGCGTCGTTTCCAACTGGCCTGGCTCACCTTGATGTAGCCCCGCCGCACCAGGTTCTTCAGCAGGACGTTGGTCAAGCCAAGGGCGATCCCAACCCGGTTGGAGAGCTGGCGCTGGGTTACATCCGGGGCGTCGTCCACCTCGGAAAGCATCTGCAATTCCCGGTAATCTGGAGAGATCAACGGGTCTTGTTGTTCATTTTGTGAACGCATCCTGACAAGTGTAGGTCTGTGCCTGAAATAGTGTCAAGCCTAGACATAACGCGTTCTGCCGAATATGCGTGATCGGCCAAAAAACCTCGGAAATTTTTTCGCCGGAAATCGTTCTCGCAGTATGATATTGACCAGTGTAAATGGTGTGTGGGTTGTGAATCATTGACATAAGAAGGACTTTTCACGATGTTGGAGTTGATCGAGGGTGATAGGGTTGGCAGGCGTGGGCAGATAATCGTTGTCTGCAGCGCTGTGATTTTTGACGCGGCGAGACAGAGGGTCCTGATCACCAGGCGTGAAGACAACGGGCGTTGGTGCCTGCCCGGCGGCCGCATGGAACCGGGGGAGAGCGCCGAGGAAGCCTGTGCCAGGGAAGTGCTGGAGGAGACGGGACTGGTAGTGCGGGTGGGCCGGCTGGTGGGGGTGTATTCCTCACCCCACAGGCTCACCACCTACAGGGACGGCAATTCCTTCCAGTCGGTGGTGTTGAACTTTGAGGCCGCGGCTATGGAGGGCGAGCTTACTCTCAGCGATGAGACCACCGCCTTCGGGTATCACTCGCTGGACGAGATGAAAGGGATCGACGTTATGCCGACCAGCATGGAGAGGATCCAGGATGCCGTGGCTGCGCTGGATGGGGCTGTGGTCCGCTAGGCCCTGCTTGCCAAAGAGTTGGTTACGGTGCCGTGGCGGAATTTTCCGCCCTTGCGTCCGTACCAGACCACTTCCTTGGCGAACAACTCCAGGTCTCCTTCGTAGCAGCTATCCGGAGTTAGGACCAGGGATGAAGGACGTTTCTCCAACCGGCCTTCCGTCCCAAACAGTACGCTCAGGAAATACTCGTGGAAGTTGTAATCGACTTCCAGGTTGATGCGCTCCGGTGCGTACGGGTCCCGGACCATTTCCTTCTGATAGTCCAGCAACTGACTGAGAAGCGTCTCGTCGGTGGACCAGCCATTATCCGCAACCAGCCCTCCCATGAACTTGGAGATTGCACTGTAGAAGGAATCCTTGTCGCAGGCCACATTCAGGAACGTTGCTTCTTCAATGGGCCAGATTATGTCGCCGAACCGGGGTTCAACCACACCCCAGTGCCCGCCCTTAACGGCCTTTTCCACTCCCTCTACCGTCCGGGTGAACTGCCTGCCCAAAAAAGTATCCGGCCTGTCTTCGGCGTATTTCAGCAACCGCTGGTAGAACTCTTTGTAGCTGTACCCGTATTGGTAGTGGAGAAACAGGGCCAGGTACTGGGTGAGACCAAGGCTATGAAAAGCCTGTACCGCCCAGGAAAACAGGAAGACCCTCTTGAAATCTGACTGGGACATGCAGTTGGTCTCAATGACTATGTCGTAGCACTCGGTTATGGGGTCCTGGGAAGACGAGCTGTGCTGGAGCAGGGCGGGGGTCCGCACGGTCTTGATGCCGTGTTTTTCGATGTACGCCGGGTCACCCATCTCCGAGTTGAGCAGCACGATGCAGACGTAGATGTTCAGACCATCGTGTTGGCCGGCGTCGAGCAGTTTCTCGATCCCGGCGACAAAGGACTCATAGGTCTCGCCGGGGAGCCCCATGATGATCTCTGTGTAGGTAGGTATGTCGTTCTGGTGGTAGAGCTGGACCAACTCCTCGAAGTTCTCAATCTTGATGTTGCTGCGCTTGATGACCTCCAGGGTGTTCTGGTCCATGCTCTGGAAACTGAGGGTGACGCCCTTGCTCATGTCGGCGTCGTTCAGCAGCTTGCCGATCTCGAAGACCTTCATGTTGCTGTTCTTGGCGTAGGCGGCTCGGAACTGCTTTGGATAACCCAATCTTTCCTTGGTCGCGACCAGGTTCTTGGTCAGTTTCAGATCCCTTGGCAGCAGGCCGTAGTTGGCGTCGCAGTTGTAGAGAAGTTCTATCTTATTCTCGCCGAACCACTCCAATTCGGCCTCCAGCCTTTGGTCGCTGTAGGGCCGTACCTTGGTGAAGACCGCCGAGCCCCAATCGCAGAATGTGCAGGAGTAGGGACAACCCCGGTGCGTCTCCTGGGTGGCGTGGAAGCCGTAGGGCTCATCCAGCAGGTAGTCAAAAGAGCCGGTGAGGTATGGCGAAGGAATGGCGTCCAGGTCCCGCATGGTGTCCCTGAAGGTGGGGAGCGAGCAGTGGTTGCCTTCCAACCTGACGCTAACGCCCTGGACCGATCGATAGTCGGGTTGTTCTTTGAGGAATTCCAGAAGAATCTCGGAGAAGGGCACCTCTCCCTCGTAATGGACCAGGAGGTCGGCGTAGGGATGGTCGTAGAAGAAGTTCTCGGGCCGCGCCGGCACTTGTGGGCCGCCCAGGACGACCAGGCACTCCGGGTGGTGGGTTTTGACGCTCTTGGCCAGGGCTTTGCTCCACTCCCAGTTCCAGAGGTAACAGGAAATGCCCACTATCTTGGGAGAATCCAGATCCCGAGCAACCGTGTCGGGGTCGTCCCGCAGATAGACGAAGTCCAGGAATTCAAAGTTGTGTTCGATCTCGGGGATGGTCTTGCAGTAGGCCTGGACCAAGCCTACGGAATGGGGTAGGAACACATTGTTCCCATATTGGTAGTTCACTTGCACTAAGCAAACGTTATTTTTTCCAGCGGGCATTCTGATGCCTCCCAGCGCGGTGGTGAAGGAAAATCGAGTGGGGTCTCAGTGGCCCCTGGCCAGGTTTCTGGCCTTGATCAGTGTATCTCTGGTCAGGTCGATGGCGCCGTTGAGGCTCTTGCTGACCAGCCGCAGGGGAATGGGCATGGACGGATATAGCACCGGGCTGGTCCGCAGAGAACGCCAGGCCCACCACACACCCTTGGGTTGATGATACTTGTTGAGGGTCAATTCGTGGGTGCGGTCTTTGATGGTGAAGAAGTAATTCTTTCCTCCCACTAGCATCCGGTTTCTCTCCGCCTCTATACCGATGCCAATCACCGCGTGGCCGCCCGGATGGTGGGAATAGTCGTGGTCCTGATGGACGCTGACAACAGCCTTGGTCGAATCGATGAGGTCGGCTCTCATATGTCTGGCCTTGTAAAGGCACCATGACTCGATGGCCATGCGGCCCACGGCCAAAGGAGGCATATCGTAGAGCATCTTTTTGGGGTAGACCCAAAAGTCTATCCCTGTGGCGTGGGCAAGGCTGCCCCTGGCAGAAACGTCGGCTGCCAGTTTCTCCTGCCAGTCCGGACCGAAATCGAGAAGTTCAGTTACCTTCAGCTCCCACCGGCGGGCGGTCATCAAGAACCAGTCGCTCCGTTCTTGGACCCTCTGAACGGCGCGGAGGAAATCGTTCATCAACATCACGTCGGCATTCACGTAGCATATGAACGGATACTGGGCGGCGTCCTCCACCTGTTGATAGGCGGAATCGAGTAACGGGGTCCCGTATTCGTTCCTGGCTACGCCGGGGATGTGTTCCACGCCGATATCCCTGGCCGCTTCCTCCGTTCCCGGATCGTCGCCGGCCAGGATCACCTGGCACTTGGGTTCCAGGAGAGACCAACTCTTGATGGCGTTGCGTTGGATAATTCCGAAGTGGCCTTCAAAGGCCTTGGGGATGGTGAAGATCGTCAACATGAGCGGTTACTGGTGCTCCGGGCCGATGCCCAGAGGCACATAGTCGGTTATCGCTGCGAATGTTTCGGCGTTGAGCATGCGCCAGCAGTCGATCAATACCTTGGGGGCGCCGTCGGCGGTTTTTCCGGTGAATAGGCCCGGTCTGATCTCCGCAAAACAATTCCATGGCGTAGAGATCACGATCACCGCTGATTCTTCGATACATCGCTCGGCTGAGGCCGCGAACGTCACCGATTCTCCCACCATCTGCTTGGTCGTTTCCATCGCCGCCGGGTCGTAGGCCACCACGGGGTATCCTTCCTTGCCCAGGGCCTGGGCCAAGAGCACGCCCTGGGAGGCGTCGATGACGTTGGTATCCGGCTTGTAGGAGAGTCCCAACACTCCCACGGTGTTTGACGTGTCCCGCTTGGATTTGATGATGTCCACCAATCGGGAGACTTCCAGGCGGTTGGCCCGGTCGGTGGCTTCGGCCAGGATGGCCTCGCTCCCGATGTTGCCGGCCATGGCCACCAGGGCCACGTTGTCCCGGTCCAGGCAGGGCCCGCCATAACCGATGCCGCCCTTCAGGTATTTCACGCCTATCCGGCTGTCCATGCCCAATGCTGAAGTTACGATATCCACGTCGGCGCCGGGCAGATGTTCGCAGAGTTGGGCCATCATGTTACCGAAGGTGATCTTGGTGGAGACGAAGGCGTTGGTGGCGAGTTTGGTCAGTTCTGCGTTGACGAAGCTCATCCTTTCGGCCCGCGGTTCGTCGTCGCACATGCATTGGTAGAATTGCTCCAATGTCTCACCTGCCTTGGGGTCTGACTCTCCGATCAGGAGGTAGTCCGGTCTCAGGAAGTTCCGTATCACGCTGCCCAATGCGACGAAGGCCGGGCTATAGCAAAGACCGAAGTCCACGCCGCAGGTCTTGCCGCTGGCTTCTTCCAAGGCCTGCCGGATCACTCCGCCGGTGCTTCCGGGCATCACCGTACTGACGATGGTGACCACGTGATAGCTGGATTTTTCCTTCAGGCCCTGCCCGATGGACCGGCAGGCGGCTACCACGTAATCGTTAATGAAGGTGCCGTCTTCTCCGCTGGGGGTGGGCACGACCACAAAGGTAACGTCGGTTGAAGTTACGGCGTCCACGAAGTCCTGGGTGGCCCGGAGATTCCCTGTGAGTTGGTTCATGAGGTCTTGGAGGCCCGTTTCCACTGTCGGCGCCTTGCCTTGGTTCACGGCGTCCACCGCCCTTTGTTCCATGTCCACGCCCACAACTTCACCGCCATTGGCGGCGAAGCATGCCGCAAGGGGACAGCCCAACTTTCCCAAACCGATCACAGAAACCTTGGCTCCCATCCTAACTTTCCCGCCACCTCAACTGCCAGAGTCCCAGGGTCATTGAAGCCGCCGCGAACCCGGCAAGGACGGCGAACTCCGTCCAGATTTCCGGGTTGCCCGAAATGGACTTGGTGATACCGTCCGCGGCGTAGCGCATGGGCGAAACCCAGCCCAGCCACTTCAAGACCTGCGGGGCCTGCTCCATGGTGAAGAACACGGGCGAAACCATCACCAGTACCACTCCGAAGATGTTGGACATGATGCCCCCGATCTCTATGGTGGGAGCGTAGCTGGCGATGAGAAAGGTGATTCCGGCGATGCTGAGCAGGGTCGCCAGCATCAATGGGAAGAACACCCAAGTGAGACTCAGGTCCACCCCAACCAGAGAAGACGTTGACAACAGAACGATGATGATGGGGCTGGCCTGGATGACCGAGAAGGTCAGAACGCCCAGGGCATAGGCCGACTTGGATACGGGCAGGGTAACCAACAACCGGATGCGCCCCAAGAACCGGTCTTGGACTATCTGCTGGGCCAGGAGGTTGGCCGTCGATAGAGACACCCCAAAAACTATGGCCCCCGCCATCACCCTAATATTCCCGACGGGGTCATCTGGGACCATCACCTTGAGCCAAAAAAGCACGCCCAAGGGGAAGACCAAGGGCCGAATCAAATACCAATACCAGCCCCGGATGAGGAATAGCATCTTGATTTCCAAGACGGAGCTGATGTCCCGGACCAGTTTGACGAATCCTAGGCTGCCGTTCTTTCCGGGAAGGGCTGCGGCGGTATCAGGCTGGTTGGTCATCGAACCCTTCCAGTCCGCCGGTCATGGCAAGATAGATATCTTCCAAGGTGGGCCTGCCGACGGTGAACTGTTGGTGTCCCAATTCACTGACCTGGGAGATCAGCGCCTGGTCGTCGGCGCCGTAGATGGTGGTGCCGAGGTTCTCGGGGCCGTAGGGGTAATAGGTCACCTTGAACTGGAACCCGTGCTGGGCCCGCAGGTTGTCCACCGTATCGAAGGCGAGCAGACGGCCGCCTTTGATGATTCCCACCCTGGTGCACAGGGCTTCCGCTTCTTCCATGCTGTGCGTGGTCAGGAGAACGAACGACCCCCGCTGCTGATACCGGCGCAGGAGGGCCCAAAGGTTCCGCCTGGATTGGGGGTCCAACCCGGTTGTGGGCTCGTCCAAGACTAATACCGGTGGATTGGATAGCGCCGCTATGCCCACCATTACTCTGCGAATCAACCCTCCCGACAGCTTGGATATCTCCACGTCCCGGTATTCGGTCAAACTCAATTCTTCCACCAATTCGTCGGCCCGGCTAGCCGCTTTGCCCGGTGGAATACCGCGCAATTTGGCGAAAATACGCAGATGCTGGTGGACGGTGAGATAGGCAAAAAGAGTCGAATCCTGGGGCATGATTCCCAGGATATTCTTCACCGCCATGGTGTCCGTGACGATGTTCAGGCCACCTACATATATCTCCCCTGAACTGGGGCTGATTTCGGCCGTGATCTGCCGGACCAAAGTGGTTTTGCCCGCGCCGTTCGGACCCAATATCCCCAGTATCTCTCCGTGGTTGGCAGTTAGGCTGATATCCGAATTCGCCTGTACCCCGCCCTTGTACCGCTTGCTGAGATGACTTATGACCAGGGGGGAATCACCGGCCGGCATGGTGACTTCGGAATCTCGTTGGGGGTGGACGGAAAATTCCGTATCCGAGCGCGTCGGAGAACGCATCTGGGGCTTCTCTCTCTGGATTTGGTAGCTCTGGCTAGTCTAGCACAAGCCCCTTCGATACTCGCTCTGCGGAGGCCTGTGGGAATTGGGGAAATTGGGGGTATTCGGGCAGTGTTACCGTTCTATAATTATGGCCTACAATCCTAACGACGGGGGAAATACCGGGAAGACTTCTCTCTTATGACCCATGGGACCCAATAGGAAATTTATCAGAATGCTTGCGGCTTTTTATCGAAATTTGCCCGAACTTATCATCCGGTATCTGGTTTTTGCAGCTGTCGGAGGAGTCTTTGCCCTTAGTTACGTGTTCCTCGCCTTCCGGCCGGTGGTGCGGCAGGTCCGCGCGAGGATCATCCGTGGATATTAGTCTCGCGGCGGTCCATCTACCCTTTTCGCGCGTATAGTGAGTCCAGAAACTCGCGCAAGGGCAAAGCCAGGTTCCGGTCCGTCCATGAGGTTATCAGCTTGTAGGACCTGTCTCCCATCTTCCTGCGGGCGTCTTCCGGCAGACTGATCAGTCTGGTCATCTGCTCTGAGAGGGCCTGGACATCTCCCGTGGGGAATATCTGACCGTTTTCTTCTGGAATCACCAGGTCCACTCCGGCCCCAACCTGGTCTGAGACGATGACGGGCAACCGGAAACACAGGGCCTCATTGACCACCATGCCCCAGGTCTCCTTCTGTGAAGGCAGGACGAAGATGTCGGCTAGGGCGTAGAACTCTCCCATGCGGTCCCGGGTCTGGAACCCCATGAAGTATATGGAGTCCAGGTCCTGCTCCTTGGAGAAGTCCTGCATCCGGCTGCGAAGGCCCCCGTCGCCCACCAAGACCAGGGCCTTCTTTGGGTGGTCGATCCTGTTGTAGGCGTTGACCAATTCCATGGAGCCCTTTTCCGGGCTGAACCGCCCGCAGTAGAGGACTATCACCGCGTCCTCCGGCAAGCCGTGTTTCCTGCGCAGTTCCTTCTTTTTCGCGACGAGTTCCTCCGAACTCTGCATCATGGCCTCGTAGCCCCAGGAATAGGCAAAGTGGACCAATTTCTCTTTGGGCACTCCGTAGTATGTGTAGAGACTTTGATTGGCTGTACCGGCACAAAGGAATCCAGCGGTGCCGCGGAAGATCATCTTATCCAGGACGATGCGCTTGATCCATGCTTTCCAAGGGCTCTTCAGCTGTTCGGCGTCCACGTTGGCATCTGTCATGAACAGCAGGGGAATCTTGAAGCGCAGGCAGGCAAGAAAGGTCAACCACCAAGTGGGGTTCATCCAGGACATGATTATGACCGCGTCCGGCCGTTCCCTTTTCAGTTCATTCCATACGCCGAAGTTGGCCAGACCTACCAATGATTTTAAGTAGGAGCCGCGAGGCGCATGATTGTGGAGGAATTTATGCCGGTAGCCTTCCAGAAGCTCGTCTTGGACGCCCCAGTTCTTGTCGGAACCATAGGCGATCTTCACGTCTTCTCCGGAAACACCTTCGTTCGAACAGAAGTAGACGGTAAGGTCGATCCGTTCATCGGAGGCCAGTTCACGGAAGAGCGGGGCCTGGTAATAGAAACAGGTCGGCGCGATGATGGTTACACGGTAACGAAGTTGTGTGCTCATAGGTCGCTGCGGTTTGCCGGAACCCTCCATAGTAATTAGTTATCGTCGTTGCGGTTCGCTCTAACCCTCGATAAGAATCATCGCTGGTCTGGGACCCCAATGACCGTGCTGCCGGATGTATGGGCCGTTTTGAGACTTGGGGCGTATCAAACTTGGCCTGCGGTCTGTTTTACATTTTATACAGATTCATCACCGGGAATTCCTGTTTTCGTTGTCATGGATAATGGCAAAATATAATCTGAAAATGCGGAGAAGCTGACCCACTACCTAGATGGGCAGCCCGGCTGGATAGGGCAATTGGCTGTAACTCGAAACCGTGATGTTGGGACCGACGTGGCGCGGGCAGCGCTCATCGTCATGATGGTCCTGTTCCACTCCTTCGGACAGGCTCAGTTGGCGACATCCCTGGATATCAACCAGGCCACCAATATCAACAGGTGGATGGGGTTGGTGAGCGGATCGTTCCCGTTTCTATCCGGGTTTTTGGTGTCGTTCCGGTATTTCAGAGTTCTCCAGCCAACGAACAAAGAGATACAAGGCTTGATTTCCCGCGGCGGCAAGCTGCTGGGGTTGTATCTCGCCATCAACCTGTCGCTGATAGTTTTCGCGTGGCTTTTCGACGAGGTCCCGATCCTGGTGGCGGACCCTCCCAGTTTCACCAAGCTCATAACGGCGGAACACGAGTCGATGTCCTATGAGTTGCTCTTTCCGCTGGGGGTGATCGTCCTGGTGGGAGCGGGGCTGCTGATCAGCAGGAGGTACTACCGGAATGACAACTTCCTGCGCGCCGCCCTCGCTGCCGAGGCGGTCTTCCTGGCCTGGTCGGAAGAACTGATATTGGTGTACGTGGCCTGTGGACTGGCGGGGCTTCTTCTGGGCGCTGAATTCGCCCGCCCTCAGGTGGCGGCTTTCCTGAAACGGCACTGGGGCGCTGGACTGTTGGCGCTGATCCCGGGTGTGGTGCTGGCGGTGCTTGAGCACAGTGGACCGGACTTTGGTCTGCTGTATCTATTGGCTGTTTCCGGTCTGTTTTTCGCCTATCACAATCTGGGAAGGTTCTCCCTATTCGCCAAAGATGGCAGGGTATCCAGGATCACCATGTTGCTGGCCAGGGGCTCACTGGTGATATACATCGTGCACATCCCGCAGCTGCAGGTACTGGGCAAGATCACCGCGCCGATCTTTACCGAATCCCAATTGTGGTTGGCCTTTTCCTCCTACGTGGTGGTTGTGCTGGTGAGCATGTGTGTGATGCTCATGCTGATGGAACGCTATCGTCCGGCAGTGGACCAGTTTCTGGCGAACTGGAAGTTGAACCCGTTTAGGCAGCCCATCGGGTAAGAGCGAACCAGCGGGAGGTTATCGAGGGCTGTCAAGAACAGGTCAGTTCCCGGATTCGTATTGAGCCCCGACGGCCGTCTCACCGCCATTATTCCCATTGATGGTCGATCTGCCTTCTCCCGCTTTCTTCATGTCCAGGTTGATCCTGACCCTGGGCAGGCGCCGCCTGCTGCCCCGGTATTTGCGGTAGGCCTCGGCGATGGCGTTGGAGAGTTTGGTGGGCTCGTGCCTGGCGGTGGTGAGCTCGCTGGTCTCGTCGATCACGTCCGCTTCAACCAACAGCGCATCGTCGTCCCACGGCTTGTTGATACGGATGAAGTCCAGGCCCGCAGGGGTCGGTTGATTGGGCACATTGTTGTTGGCAACAACGGCGTCCACAGCTCGGTCTCCGCCGTAATGCCGCACGATGTTCAGGTGGTCCCAAACGCTGTAGCCCTCGGTCTGGGTCGGTTCTTCGGCCACGTTGCAGACGTATAACTTGAAAGCGGTTGAATCGGCCAGGGCTGCTGCGATATCGGAGATCAGCAGGTTGGGAACGATGCTGGTAAAGAGGCTGCCCGGGCCTATCACGATCATATCGGCGTCTTCGATAGCCTGCACGGCTTCGGGGTGGCCGGCGGGGTCGGCGGGTATCAGGGTCAATGACTTGAGACGGTCCGTCGAGGTGCCCACCTGCGTTTCGCCGATCAGAGTCTCGCCGGACATGGTGCTTCCCACAAGGGTCACGTAGTCCGCCGTTGACGGGATGACCCGTCCCCGGATGGCCAGCAGGTCACCAGCCACTTCCACGCCTTGGTAGAAGTCGCCGCCGATTCCGACCAGGGCCGCAATCAGGATGTTGCCAAAACTGTGGCCGTCCAACTGCCCGTCGGACTCGAAGCGGTAGTCCATGAGCTGCTGCATGACGTCTTCGGAATCGGCCAGGGCCACCAGGCAATTCCGTATGTCGCCCGGAGGCAGTATGCCCAACTCACTGCGCAGGCGGCCGGAGCTGCCCCCGTCGTCTGCCACGGTGACGACCGCGCTTATGTTGGATGTGTAGAGCTTCAGCCCCCGCAGAAGGTTGGGCAGGCCGCTTCCGCCCCCGATCACGGTGATCTTTGGGCCAGACCCCAACACCCGCTCCACGTAGAGGGAGTCGAGAATGGGCCAATGGCGGGTGCGGCTGCGCACCCGGCCCAAGGACCGGGTCAGGCCCAGACCGGCGATGATGGCGCCCACCGTGCCAATGCCAATAAAAAGGCCTCCGCGAAGGTAGGGAGACTCGTTGCGGAGACTGGCGGTTTCCAGGAATGAAAGC
>CEVA01032003.1_pt1 | contig 17711 bp, 12 predicted proteins | sample 361521 | NCBI WGS metagenome assembly CEVA01 (sample SAMEA2622823, study PRJEB7988) | marine metagenome | isolation source: saline water (ENVO:00002010), including
TTTCTCATCCATTGTGTCTGGATGCACTGCATCAACATAGTATCCTGCCCCCATAACCACATTAACACTAGTAGCTCTGGAAATTCTGGCTAACCCTAATGGATCCCTCCCAATACCTATGGTGGTAGCATCAATTATTGTGCCTCCACCAGCGCGTTTAAACAACCCTACTTCATTAATGATAGTCTGTTCATCAACTAATCGGAGATTATCTAGGTTCCTGAAAGGATCATAACGAACCCAGCCTAGATTGGTTAAATCCACTGGCTCGTAAGCCAATTTAATCTCACTGGCAACCTTCGGTTCTCTAAACATGCAAACAAAATCAATTAATAAATGCTCGTGGGTACTAGTTTTACCTAAAGACTGTGGTGAAACTGGACCTAAAACAGTTTGAGCCATGCCAACAGATTTACTTTTTGGCACCGAAACCTCCTAAATTTCCTCTATGCAAGTCTTATTTCAGCTGTGCTATTCTACAATAGTTTAGACAGCTATCAATATACTGAACAAAGATAGTCTAATTGGAACATTACAAAATATGTACAAGATTTCTCTTATAGGCTTTGAAATCTGCACGTTGCATAATATCCAGCTCATACAAATAGCTGTGGTATTAACTTTAGCTTTTGGCTTTACAAGTGTAAGCTGCTATAAAGACGAAGCCCAAACTGAACTCTCTACTGATGTCAAACATAGAGGAGCCAGTTTACCATCCGGAGGAACATTCATAGATGTAACCCATAAAGCAGGCATCAAATTTATACACAGTGAATATCCAGATGAGTTTTTGGCTGTGGGGGCAGGCGTAGTAATCTTTGATTTTAATGGGGATAGACTAAACGACATATTCCTGCCGAATTCTGATGGACCCAACTTTCTTTACAAAAATAATGGCGACTCAACATTTATAGAAGTGGCTAAACAATCCCAACTCGATGATCCACTAGGACGTGGCAATGGAGGCTGCGTAGCTGACTACGACAATGATGGTGACCAAGATATGTATGCCACGAATTATGGGGGTAGCAAACTTTACAATAATAGTGGAGATGGTACATTTCATGATGTCACCGAACGGGCGGGACTGTTGCCAAATCGTGAAGATCTTAGAGACACAGGTTGCTCTTGGGGTGATTATAACCTCGATGGCAACATTGACCTGGTTGTAACCAGACACATTCCCGACCCGGATGTTGAACTACTTTTCCAACGCGTACAAGTTACTGCTGTAGGGGGAGTTTCACTGTTCAGTAACCTCGGAAACGGCACGTTCATCGATGCAACACCCCTATTAGGAAACAGCATCACACCAAGAACCGGAATGTACGACATTAATCGAGGAAATGTGTGGGGTGCAGGATTTCAACCAGGATGGATAGACTTAGACAATGATCACGATCCAGACCTGTATGTTGTAAACGATATGGGTGACAGGGTCCAACCTAACGTCCTCTGGCGAAATGATGGACTGGGTGAAAATGACATCTGGCAATTTTCTGACATATCAGAAATTTCAGGGGCTGGAACTCGAATTGATGGCATGGCTCTTGCTGTAGGCGACTATAATCTCGATGGCAATTTAGACTTATTCATGACTGATATTGGTACAAATGTACTCTTAGAAAATAGCGGTGACGGGTTAACTTTTACAGACAAAACAGAAGAAGCTGAAGTAGGGGTAGGCAACATTGGTATCAGAGATAGAGTGACGTGGGGCGCAATGTTTTTCGACTATGATAACGACGGACTAGAAGATTTATACGTAGTCAGCGGGCATCTTAGAATTCGTGGATTTACTGACAACTCTAACTATGAATTTGAACAACCAAACGTCTTACTTAAGAACACTGGCAACTCTAAGTTTAAGAATGTCTCCTTGGAAAGCGGGGCTGATGATGCGGGCGTGGGTAGAGGTGGGGCTTTCTTTGATTACAACAATGACGGCTGCCTAGATATTTTCGTTGTCAATTATGGACAACAAGCAAAATTATTTCAAAACCAGTGCATATACAATAATAATTGGATAATGCTTCACTTAGAAGGAACTCTGAGCAACAAAAACGGGATTGGAGCGAGGGTAGAAGTAACTACAGGCGAAGTAACTCAGATAAGAGAGATCTCAGGAGGGTCTAGCCATATGGGCCAAAATATGCCCGAAGCTCATTTCGGCATAGGCAACCACAAAATCATCGACTCCATAAAGGTTATGTGGCCTAGCGGGCATACTCAACTTATTTCTTTATCAAGTGTTAACAAAAAAATATTAGTAAAAGAAGCAGAATAAAACAGGATCGTACTTAATTTCCGATAAACGTACAATGCGTCCTAAGCTAGCGACTCTCAAGTTCATCTCTAGTCAATAGCAAGTTATTTATGTCTCTATCCAAGAAATAGTATATGTATGGACTATCAGAGGTTTTGCCCCAATAACCACCATCACTATCCTCAATAACAAGCAGAAGTGATGATGAATACTGTGAATCAGGCTTGGTCACGATCGTAACAGTTATATCTGGTTTAGAAAAATCTAGTCCGTCTATCTGCTCCTCAGTAGGGAAATCTCGGGCAACTAACATCTCGATGTTTTTTAACATGTCCTGCACCAGCGCTATATTAGCACGCACCCTGTCATCCCCACTGCCTACCATCCACACTGAATCCATAACCTGAACATCGAATTGACCTCCGGGATCAGCAAAGGACACTGCAGCTACGTCCTCCCTTGGAATCTGTATGACAATTGGGTCCTTCCAATACCTAGAGCGGGCGTCAAATTGTTGCGGAAATTGACAGGCAACTCCATAAACTTCGTCCTGCTCTATCTTCCTTATAAAACATGTCCGCACGTAAACATCCCAGAGAAAGAAAGCTGTCTCAGCAGACTTTCCAACAAATTGTTTGTCACCCACCAAGAACTCTTCTTGCAATTCTCCGCTCTTCCAATATTGAACCAATGTGGCAAACTCTTGAGAAACACCCATTTCTTTGTGATTTTTAGGGTTTGTAGCAATTAGCTCTGAGCCTTCGATATCACCAGATACACCCCAAAAATCTGTAAGTTTTGTCTGGACAACAGGATAGTTATCACTCCACCATGTCCCATCTTCTCGCTTTATCAGGGTAACCTCATTTTCCCAATCACGCATCACTACCATATCAATGTTCTCAGGTGTTAGGGTACGGAGTCCAGTTAAGACAGGAAGTTCTGAATCTGTAACTGTAGCAGCCACGCGACTACCTAAACCCACAATGCCAATAATTATTACTGCTATAAGGACGTATCCTAACTGTTTACCTTTCACGTGGATAAACCTTCCTCATAACATTACGGCGCAACAGAAATCGTGTGAGTCCAAATAGTATAAGCAAAACTGGAATCCCTACGGTATTACCATACTGCGCAATCTGAGTATGTATCTTAGAAGAAAATTCGAGGGGACGTATGGATGTACCCTTGGAACGTATCGAGGCCAAATAATCCTCCTGAGTTAACCAATCTATCCAATTGACACCGAGTTTCAGGTGGTCTGGGTACTGTGAAACGTACGCTTCACTAATCCAATCTGAATCTGTAGCAACAATCAACCTAAAAATGTTCTCAGGGTTCTTTTCACACCTAGGCTGAAGGGGAGGACATCTTACCCCCGTGACGGCCACCGCCAATACTCGTTCTCTCATTAAAGATTCATCTGTTTCTGAAAATATCTCTGACTGAGGTGAAATGTCTGAAAAATCACTGTCTAGAGCGGCTGAAGCACTGGTAACTAATAGAGGCGTGACTTGCGCATCGACCGCTTCGGATGTATACCCTAACAGTTCTATAGGACTAGCCCATGGCATCACTGCATATCTCACCCCACCAGAAATCTGTTTCTCTGTAGTTTGAGACCTAACCCAGTAAGGATACGGAAGACTTACTCTCCCAAATCTGCCAGAGAAAAGAAGAGTCTCATTAGCTTGAACATCATAGACTAATTCATTCCCTATCCCAATACCATACTGGCTCAAATAATCTGCAAGAGTAGACTCGTTATTCTCTGCTGACAGACTGGAATTATCTACAATAACTGGATCGACCATTATAAGAGCCTTGCCTCCAATGGCTAAGAATTCATCAATCTGTTCTAAAACTGGAGTTTCTATAAATTCAGTTGGGCCAGCAACAACCAAAGTGTCGATCTGCTCCACATTAAATCCACCTGGGGCCAAATTAAAATCTAATCCATCATTGGTTATCTCTGCAACTCGATGATGCCTCTCAAGCTGATTCCTAAATGACTGCAACATCTCATCACGTCTTTTTTCTCCATGTCCGAAAAGTATGGCAAGCTTCTTTGGTTTCTTTTGAAGCATGCGGAATATATTCGCACCTACTCGATACTCAAGACCATCCGTAGATTCAACAAACTGTATGGATTCCATGTGGCTGGTATAGGCCATACCTATACCCAAGTAACCTAATTTAATCCTCAGCTCTCCATCACTCTCTACATTAAATTCAACAGGTGGAATATTATAACGCTTCGCTTCCTCAGCCATTTCATCACTTTCATCTGCGTAACGTTTAACTACCCTAACTTTACCATTTGACGCCGCAGCCAAATCTTCGAGAAAATGCTCCACCTCCCTAGTGGTTAGTGCGACCTGCACAGGAGGGTCTTTCGACGCAAACAGTTTAATAGTCACCACGTCATCTAAACTAGACAACAATTCCTCCGTAGCAGGAGTCAATGTATACAGATTGTTTTCAGTAAGATCCAGCCTACCCTCAATTGAACGTCCAAACCAACCAACCGCGATGCTTAATATTACTAATCCAGACACGCCTAGCTGTAAATTACGGTACAAAGGAGAGCGGCGACTCACACTCTTACCCCTAACTATCAGGTAAGTCGCACTAATGAATGTAGAAACTAATGCTGCAAAATAAAGCACATCCCTTAGATCCAACACCCCTCTCGAAATAGCTCCAAAGTGTGTTAATGGACTCAAATCCTGAACTAGAACTGCTAAACCTGATGGTAATACCAAAGTTATAAGAGGCATTCCGCAAATCATTAGTAACACTATTATGGACAAAGCCAGTATGAAAGACACAATTTGATTACGGGTCAGGCTAGAAGTAAAAAGCCCTATTGAAACAAACGATGCAGTAATAAAAAGGGTTCCTAGATACTGAGCAACAATAGCCCCTTCGTCTAGATCGCCTGCTGTCATGAGAGCTATAGGAATAAATACTGTTAATCCTATACCAGTCAGTACAAATATCAATCCAGAAATAAATTTAGAACCTATGACTGCCCAAATTTTAAGTGGCTGGGTCATCAACAATTCTAGAGTGCCGTCTCGCTGCTCTTCTGATATCAAACGCATAGTTGCAGCTGGCACAAAAATTGCCAATAACCAAGGCAAAGTGTCGAGTAATGGCCTTAGAGAAGCCTCCTGTGTAGTGTTAATCGTCCTAAAAAACAGGAAGGAAACTATAGCCGTAAATATCACGAGAAGTATGTAACCAGTCGGCTGGTCAAAATAACTCTTAAGATCTTTTCTGACAAGTGTTAAAAAAGATGACATGTGATTCTTATGCTTCCTCTAAGCTAGAATCTGCTGTCAGATCATGGAACATGTCTTGCAACCTAGCTCCTTCCTGATGAAGTTCCCATAACACCCACTTCTTTTTCTTGGCTAAATGGAATATATCAGGTCTAATATCGCTATCGCTATTGCTGGAAACCCTGAATTTTTTTCTCTTGTCGTAAGATGTCTGCCTCTCTATTACGTCAACTTGAGACAAACTTTTTAGATCCTTTTCTACATTGTCACCCTCAACCTCTACAACTACACTGCGATGACTCTCTGCCTGAGACTCAAGTTCCTCCACTGTCCCTTGAGCTACTATACGACCACGAGCTATTATCAAAAGTCTGTCACAGGTTTGCTCAACCTCGCTCAATACATGCGTACTCAGCAGGACAGTTCGCTGCTCACCCATCCTTCGTATCAATTCTCGAATTGGCACACGTTGGTTGGGATCTAGTCCCTCAGTTGGCTCATCCATAATCAAAATATCTGGTCGGTGTAAAATCGCTCCAGCTAAACCGACCCTTTGACGATACCCTTTTGAACAATGACCAACCGGCTGATAATACACTTGTTCAATCCCAGTCTCATAAACTGCTTGAGCTATATTCTCGCGCCCCTCTGCTCCTGACTGACCCCTCAGGTCTGCAACGAAAGACAGATACTCTCTGACAAGCATATCTGTATAGATTGGATTGTTTTCCGGTAGGTATCCGATGAGGTTTCGAGTCGCCAAATCATCTTGTTGGTTATCAATCCCTTCAATTAAGACACTTCCAGAATCAGGCGTGTAGTAGGATGTTAGAAGTCGCATACTGGTTGTCTTACCTGATCCATTCGGCCCCAAAAATCCAACCACTTCCCCTCTTCGAACATCAAACGATACGTTATTCACAGCGATGTTAGACCCGAACTGCTTGGTCACACCATTGACTTGAATAGTCAAATCATCAGGTGCTGATTGTCCACTATCCTCAGATAAATGTTCTTTTACCAATATGAACCGTGCTCCCTGCTATTATTTAATTACAGATGACACCCAACTTATGTATCTACTTACCCGACTCATTAAGTAAGTCACATTCTAAATTAATATTAGCAACCGATTCCAGAATCGAATTTTCTAGCAATAAAAAACAGCCTCACTTACTAGGGAAGGCTGCTGAATAAGATTCTATGGAATATAACTACTATATGTCAATAAGAAATAGGTTCGATCGTTTAATATTTTAATATTTCGCAATGATGCGAAAATCTATCTTAAACAACGAAATGTGTGAATATACAATAGGTCAGATACAATGAATTGTAGGCCACATAAGTCTTCAAGCTACACTAAATGAGAGGTAGGCCACATACGAAATCACTGCAACTATCACAATCCACAAAATCATACGAGGAGATAATTTCATACATTACATTTTATCACTTGGCACGGTAGGCGCGGTAATAGAACGATGGCATACAAACTATTAGCCCTTGATATTGACGGAACGATCAAATCACACTCAGAATCAATATCTGACCACACACTATCAATGATATCTAAGGTCCAGAAAGCAGGGGTAAAGGTTACGCTTGCAACCGGCAGAATGTCAGGTTCGGCATTAGCAATTGCCAAAGAACTAGATATCAATAGTCCAATAGTGTCATCTCAGGGAGCTATTATTGTCAGTCCCTCCAACGGGAAATGTATATGGCACAAACCTCTTACTCCCCAAATGGCACTAGGAGCACTAGAAGCACTGTCCAATTCACAAATAGAGATACTACTTTACTTGAAGGATGATGTTTATACCACAAAGGATACCCCCTGGGTACGATCCTATGGGAAGCGCAATTTAGGAAAATTATATTTTGTAGATGATCTACGTAATTTAGCGAATAAGTCCCCAACGCGAATAGTGGCATTTGGAGATGAAAATGAGATAGCGAAAATAAGTCGCTGCCTAAACAAATTTTTCAAAAATCACTTGCATGTTACGAGATCCCTACCGCATTTCTATGAAATCCTAAACCCACATGCAGGTAAGAAAAATGCTTTGGAATGGTTATGCAACATATCACAAATCAGACAAGATGAAACGGTGGCATTTGGCAACGGTTATAACGATATAGAAATGGTGTCCTGGGCTGGAATGGGTGTAGCAATCACTGGATCACCTCCCGAACTCTTAGAAGTCGCTGACGTCGTCGCTCCCCCGGTGGATAAAAATGGTCTCGCCGTGATTCTGAGTAGGCTGCTAGACCAAAACGCATTCCATTAATGCTAATTTAAGTCAGCGTGAATAAAAATGTTGGCTGATTACATTTAGCAATATCTGTGATATAAATCAGTCCCAGTCACCAAGGTGTTGGTTATTGCAATTTTACATGGAGGAATAGCCCTAGGGATGTGAGTAATGATTAGCTTGAAGAATACCCCGTCACTTGTAGTACATGGCGGCATTAACATGGACGTTATAGGCATTACACAAACCATTCCTGAATCAGGTCAAACTGTAGTTGGACAGGAATCTTTCTTTTCAGCCGGAGGCAAAGGTGCGAATCAATCTGTAGCTATTGCACGACTGGGTGCTAAAGTCAGTTTGATCGGTGTTGTAGGTAAAGATTATTTTGGCCCCATACTTTTGGAAGGGCTCCAAAAAGAGGGTGTAGATATTAGTGCCATCAGTACAGATCAAAATATAAACTCAGGATTGGCAATAATTCTTTTGGACAGCGAAAGGGAAAATCGCATATTAGTTATACCAGGGGCTAACCTAAATCAGTCTAATCTTGAATTTGGCTCAATTGAATCAAAAATTAGCAAATCTAGCTACGTGCTACTACAAGGAGAAATTGACCAAAATGCCTCAATAAAAACTGCAGAAACTGCCAGAAAGCATGCAGTGAAGGTGGTTTTGGATCCCGCTCCTGCTGAAAACATTTCTAAAGAATTGCTTAACTCAAGCGACATTATCACCCCAAATCAAGCAGAAGCATCATCAATTACGGGCATAGGTGTTATAGATGTACAATCAGCCAAGGAAGCCTGTGAAGCATTACTTGGTTTTGGACCCAGCGTTGCGATTACAACAATTGGGGATATGGGAGCATATTACATATCATCTAGCGGGGAACAAGGTCATATAAATGCATTCAAAACTGACGTTGTTGATTCTGTAGCAGCCGGAGACGCTTTCAATGGCAGTCTAACTGTATCCCTAGCTAATGGAACTACTTTACAGCAAGCTGTCCATAACGCTGTTGCAGCTGGATCGCTTGCAACTACCGTGAAAGGTGCTCAGCGATCTATGCCAACTGCAGATCAAGTTAAAAATCTAATTGCAAAAGGGAAGCACTCTTAAATAATACAGGAGAATTAAAATGATAAATTTGAGCAAATACCGAATAATAGATCTCTCTCATGAATTATTTCCTAGTGAGCAAAAAGTTGACGGGCATCAACGTCATGGGAAACCATTTTATGGGGAAAGAGCCATTGATCTACAAGAGTTCTTTCACTCAGAAGACGACTCCAGAATGCATTTCATTCAGAGCCAAACACATAATGGCACTCACGTGGAAGCCCCATACAAATACTCTGAAGATGGCAAAGATATTGCCTCAATCCCTCTTGAAACTTACTTAGGGGAAGCAGCGGCATGTGATTTCACAGAAAAAGCTGGCCAGCCTATCACACCTAAGGATTTTGAACTAGCAGGCGTGAAAACTGGAGATATAGTCCTAGCGTGGGGACCACCTAAATTTGATAAAGCTGGCAGGTGGGATGTATCTAGCTCTCCTTACTTACTTGACGAAACTATAGACTGGCTTATTGAATTGCGTATTAAAGCCTTGGGGACTGAAAACCTTACGCTATCTCCTCCTGATAAAAAATCGGATGAAAAGCCAACATCTGACGCAAAATTACTTCTTGGTGGCATAGGCTTGATTGATGCTCCAACAGGACTCCATCAAATCAGCAAATCTCGTGTTTTCTTCATAGGATTACCGGTCAGAATGCATAGGCTAACCGCATCCTGGACACGGGCAATCGTACTGGAAGACATCTAGCCAAAATTAATATTGACAAACGTCACTTTGTCTATCCGGGACAAAAATCACCTGGTGCAGAACAACCGAAATATACTCTTTACGTTCATTTACCACTGGTCTCGTGTTCTATACCTTTGATACGATCCTCTACTTGAATAAGTTTACTATACTCTTCTTGAACTAAATGATAGCAACGCTGTAAATATAAATCCGCTAACTCTTCAGATCTTCCGTCCTTTGATTTTACAGTTTGAACCAACCTAGGTATATTTAGTGAATCCGGAAGATACCCAGATAATAATTTAATCTCCTCCTCGGCATCATTGATTAGAGAATCATCAGATCCATCAACTGAAAATCTTAATCTGCCAGTAAGCCTAGTTAACTCTCCTAACTTATCACTATCACTCATAAGACCATATAAAACTTCACTGACTCCAATCCCCTCTTCCGGCAATTGTTCACTCTGATGATCAACAATGCTATCCGATTCAGCATAAGCACTAGCGTATCTCTCAACAACTTGATTAACTAAGGACATGGAAGATGATACGTCAGCTGGGGCTAGAGTACCTCCAAACAAAATGTCATCATCCCTCATCATGGCCAGATCCTCAATCTCTTTATAATTACCCATCTGCTCAGGGGCTGGTGGAAAAGCAAAAGATGACAATTGCTCACCTGCAAATTCTCCTCCGACTTGATTCATTAAGAATGGGGGTACGTATTTTGAAACATCTACTTTAATGGGCAGAATTACGATGTAAGTAACCCACACTGAGCTAGAATTACCTGAATCTTTGAAATAAACCAAAGCATGCCCTTTGGGCTTAGTAATATCACCCCTATCAAATACTACTTCCATTTCATCACACCGTTATGCCTGAACATTTTCAGCAGTATGATTATACGACAAACCTCATAAAGATACTAAAACTTATTTGTACGCCCTCAATAATTGAAAAATTGTAATTAGCTAAGCCATCTCTAACAGCTACGAGTAATAGTATCTAATCAAAATAAACACTGATACTGGTATAATCAGTATCACTTTGAATTAAGTACCTACTGCAACATTCAAATTGGAGTCCAATATGGTACTCATCTCGGCCTTTTACAAACTATTTTTGCGACCATTCTTATTCCTTTTACCAACCGAATCTGCACACAAAATTACAAATCTTGTGCTACGAAGACATTCGTTACGGAATATCATCAGTAAACCGTTATCTTTTACTGATGACAGACTTCATGTCGACTGGTGTGGGTTTTCCATTCAAAATCCAGTTGGTCTAGCAGCTGGATTCGACAAAGATTGCGAAATGATACCATCTCTTGCATCCATCGGATTTGGTTATATAACAGGAGGAACGGTAACGGCTGATGCAAGATGCGGTAATCCTAAGCCTCGCATCGTGAGAGACAAATCTGAACAATCTTTAATAAACGCTATGGGTTTCCCAAATAAGGGAGTCGATGCTGCAACCATATCATTATCAAAAATTAAGGGAAAATTGATCAAAACACCAATAGTTGTAAGTATATCCGGAACTGAAATTATTGACATATTGGAGTGCCGAAAACTACTGGAACCTCTATCAGATGTAATCGAGATTAATATCAGTTCACCCAACACGGCAGGCTTAAAGATCTTCCAAGAGCCTACTTCACTAGATGAACTTATCGGAAAAATCAATGATGTGAGACATAAACCTCTTATGATCAAATTACCACCTTATTCATCTGGATGTATCGAGAAAGCTAGAGAAAATATACTCAGACTCGCAAGAATATGTACTTTGAAAGGTGTAGATGGTTTAACGATCGCAAATAGTAAACCTGTAATTGACGCCCGTCTGGCAACCGGAAGAGGAGGTCTAAGTGGCAAACCCATTTTAGAAGACACAATACAAATGGTTAAAGACATCCGCTCAGAGGTAGGAAGCAAAACAATCATTAATGCATGTGGAGGTGTTTTTACAGGGGAGGATGCCTGGAGAGCCCTACAGGCTGGAGCAAACACCATCCAGTTATACACTGGATTAATTTATAATGGACCTGGGGTTGTGAAGGAAATTAACAAAGAAATACTAAAATCAATAGGTAAATAAAATTCTACCTTCATTGTTATGTAAAACAAGTTGTTAATGGTCCATCAAAATGCCCTTTAGCTGGCTAACAGTTATATTCCCCCCACTCATAACAAGAACTACTTTTTTGCCACGGATCCTATCTTTAATCTTAATCGCAGCAGCAAGAGAGGCCGCACCGGCATGTTCGGCCAAATTACGGGTATGGTCCAGCATCGTAGTTACTGCCTTTCTCATCTCGTCTTCGTCAACCAAAATAAAATCCGACAAATGATCTCTCAAAATTTTTTGAGGGGCATCATATCCGATTCGAGTTGCTAACCCTTCCGCGGCAGTATCCATATTCGCTTCAATTAGTTTCCCTTCCTTCCAAGACAGGTATGCCGCCGGCGCGCTAGATGCTTGAACTCCAATGACTCGGGCACCTGAACGCATTTCATCTGAAATTACGCATGCGCCACAAGCACCGCTACCACCTCCCACTGGCACTATAATTAAATCTACATCTGAAAGATCTTCAAATATCTCAAGCGAATATGTAGCTACTCCAGCCACAAGACCATTTTCATTAGCTGAATGAATATATCTGAAACCTTCTCTCTGAGACAACGTCTCCGCATATTCCCTTGAGTCATCGAAAGCTTCCCCGTGAAATATAACATTGGCTCCTAAGCGTCGAATCGAGTCTACCTTGCTTGGATTAGCACCAACAGGAACAACTATGTTGGCAACCGTATCAAATACTGAAGCTGCATATGCAACACCTTGACCGAAATTACCCGATGTGGCAGCTACTACACCCCGACCCTTGTCCTCTAATGAAAGTCTCGATAAAACATTTAGTGCACCACGAACTTTGAATGAACCAGTTTTTTGATGATTTTCATGCTTAACGTATATCTCCGCTCCAATTAATTCGTCCAAAGATTGATAGTGATGCAATGGAGTCCGTGTGTAATATTTCTCAGTTCTATTCCTAGCCTCCAAGACATCACTGAGAACGATATTTTTGTACATATAGTATCCTCCTGAGCAAGAGGTTATCAGCATACCAGAAATTACCAATGTTAGGGATTGCCATAATACCTAGTCGTAAACTGGATCTTACTGATATAACATGTTGTTGATAATCTTAAGGTATTCGATGCCAACCTAATGTCAATAAAAATTTTACACCCAAAAGTGTCTTCTCAAATAGCTGCCGGAGAGGTAGTAGAAAGACCGTCATCTGTCGTAAAAGAGCTCGTTGAAAATGCCATAGATGCAGGAGCTTCTAATATTACTGTAGAAGCAGATGCTGGTGGCATCGACCGAATAAGGGTAATCGACAATGGGTCTGGAATTCTAAAAAATGAAATTCTATTGGCATTTGAGCGGTTTGCCACAAGTAAAATTTCTATGGCCGAAGAACTAGAAACTATATCCACTCTAGGATTTCGTGGAGAGGCCCTACCAAGTATTGCAGCAGTATCAAAAACATCTCTAGTTACTCGCACTGAGAGTGATAATGGAGGAACATTTGTAGAATTTAAAGGCGGAACACATATTGAAACTCGGGATGTACCTGCTCCTTCAGGAACTATAGTAACTGTCGAAAATCTATTCCATAATCTACCTGCACGACGAAAATTCCTTGGAAGCACGTCAACTGAGTCCCATCAAATTCAATCAATAGTATCTCGATATGCGTTAGCAAAACCTGAAATTAAAATTAATATGTCCATTAATGGCAAACTCATGATTTCAAGTTCGGGATCTGGAAGTTTGCAAGAAGCTATATCAGAAATTTATGGATCTGAAACTGCTGTGCAAATGCTTACCATCCCACCTAACTCATCTGAAATATCAATATCAGGGATGATCGGTCCTGGATCCCTAAATAGATCCAACAGAAATAGAATAAATCTTTTTATAAATGGGAGGTGGGTATCAGATAGAAAACTCAATTATTCCATCGAAAGTGCCTATCATGGCTTCCTGAAAGAACGGCGATTCCCAGTAGCAGTGATTAATTTGCAAGTACCCTATGAGGATGTCGACGTGAATGCACATCCCTCTAAAACTGAAGTACGCTTGAAACACGAGGGACAAATTTTTGGTGCTCTACAAAAAGCTGTAAGAGAAACATTAATATCAGATTCCCCTATACCCCATTTCGGAAGTGACTCCATTTATAATGTCCAGCCCCATTTTCAAATTGAATATACGAAGAAACATCCGATTAACGAGACACAAGAATCACAGATTTCGAATCAGGAATTCACCAAGAATACAAATACTAACCGTATACAAACCTTAATGCCTTCAAAGGCACTTCCTGCACTACGAATACTAGGACAGGTTCATTCAACATATATTGTCTCAGAGGGACCTGACGGAATATATCTTGTGGATCAACATGCGGCACATGAGAGAATCCTATTCGAAGATATCATGACTAAATCAATTACCGACTTAATTAATAGCCAAAGTCTTCTAGAGCCTATAACTATCAATTTAGATTACCGACAGGCAGAGATAGCTCAATTACATCAAGAACTTATCAGGAATTTAGGGTTTGATTACCAGGATTTTGGTGACAACACCTACATATTGAGAGCTGTGCCATCTGCATTGCATAAAGACGATCCAGATAAAATGTTTACAGATTTTATAGACTTGATGGCAGAAGGTGGAGGATTCAAAACCTGGAGGGAAAAAGCAGCATATTCGATGGCCTGCCATGGAGCAATCCGTGCCGGCAAGATAATGACCCAAAGAGAAATGACTGAGTTGATACAGTTACTCGAATCGTGTAAGCAACCGCATACTTGCCCTCACGGACGACCTACAATTGTGCAAATTACCAGATCCTTACTTGAGAAAGAATTTGGAAGAACATAACCACTAATAAACCTCAAAAATATTGCAAACTTGTTCTATTTCCTCTTTCTTTCGAAAATGCTAAATTCATATAATTCGCAGTTATAGTCTAATTATCCTGCTTTACACATATAAGTAGCTGTAGATATAATCTCTTATAAGACTATATGAATTTAGCATTTCTACAAATTTTTTGTTTGTAATGTCTATGAAGTAAACCAATGAGACCAAGGATACTTGTAAACCCTACCAATCATTGAAAGTGTCTGACACTGATGTTTAGGCAATACCACAACACTAATTACAATACTGTAAGGTAAAAGAGACCGTTTATGAGTCCTATAACCGTGTCCAAAGAGACACCAATAATATCCCCGTCAGATGTCCCGGAAATTGTATTCTTTCTTGTAAGCATCTTCGAATCTCTAGGGGTTACTGCCTATTTAGTAGGTGGAACAATCAGGGACATAATTGCCCGTAAAAAAATATCTGATATCGATATTATTGTGTCAGAATCAGCTCAAGAAGTTGCTTGTGATATCTCGTCTAAGCTTAATGGCAAAATGGTAATTCTGAACAAAGACAAAGACATTGCCAGAGTCATAATTAACCGCAAAGGATTAGAAACTAACCTAGACATAAGTTCGTGTAAGGGTTCCATACACAGTGATCTCGGAGAACGTGACTTCACAATTGATGCCATGTGCATACCCCTGTTGCCCTCCCTGTCATCAATTGATTCAATTACCGTAATTGACCCTAGCACAGGTGTACATGACCTAAATCGGAGAATCATTCGTCAAGTTAGTAATAAGTCTTTCGTAAAAGATCCTGCTCGATTGATGAGAGCACCAAGACTTGCGTCACAATTAGGATTCGATATTGATCGTGAAACTGCTAGTACTATTCAGAGAGAATCACATATGATCCATCTGGTTCCTGCAGAAAGAGTTCGAGACGAATTACTAAAAATAGTCGAGCGCCCCAAAATAACTAACTCAATTCGAAATCTGGATAATTTGGATCTCCTCACTAAAATAATTCCCGAGTTTGAAAACACAAAAGGAATCACTCAACCATCCGAACATCACTACTGGGATGTATTTAACCACTCCCTAGAAACTGCAGGTAACATAGAACGCGTGGTTGTGAAATCACAAAGTAGACCTGACTTCGTTTCAGATGCAATAGCCAAATTACCCAGTGTTGACAAACACTTTTCTGAGATAGTTTGTGATGGGCACACCCGACTTACTATGCTAAAAATAGCAGGACTGCTACACGATATTGCCAAACCTGAAACAAAAAGATCTGATAGTAACGGGAAAGTTAGATTCATAGGTCACGACATACATGGAGCAGAAAAAACCAGTAATATTCTGGAAAGACTTCGCTTAGGTAATAGGGGTATACAAATGGCAAGTAGAATAGTACGCCATCACCTACGTCCTACGCAGATGTCATCCGGGACTGAACTCCCATCTCCTCGTGCTGTATACCGATACTATCGTGACTTAAAAGACGTTAGTCTAGATACCCTTTTCCTGAACATGGCAGACTATCTCGCGGCGAAGGGTCCAAATGTAACACTGAATGGATGGAATGATCACTTCAAAATTATAAACCACATACTACAAGATGACCCAGTTTCCCCAAAACAGCCAAAACAAATACTTCCATTACTCGACGGACACACTATAATGGATAAGTTCGCCCTAGAGCCCGGACCTAAGATAGGAACACTTCTTGAACTTGTCAGGGAATCTAGAGCAAGCGGTGAAATTGGAACTAGGGAAGAAGCTTTAGAATTTCTCGAAACTACTTTGACATCGGGAGGGCCCCGTGCGTAGATACCTTAGATCTGTAGTGTTTATATTATTTCTGGTCACAGTCTCATCTCTAGCACTTGGATTCCAAACGATCAATGTGGGTAACCTAGAAAGAGGTGGTGACACCATTTTAGGTCTAAAGCTGGGATTAGATCTTCAGGGAGGAAGCGACTTAAGGTATCAAGCGGCATTAAAGGATCCTGAAACTGGAGATCCAATTACACCAACACCCGACCAGATGGAATCTCTCAGATCGACTATTGAGAGGAGAGTCAATGCTTCCGGTCTAGGTAAACCTATCATTCAAGTACTCGGTTCTAACAGATTACTTATACAACTTCCAGGCGTACGTGACATAACCAGAGCCAAAGCACTGATTGGAGAAACGGCTCGCTTAGAATGGCGCCATAGAACATTTGATGTAGACAGGCCACTACCAGGAGTAACTCAAAACGAGGTACTAGATGTAAGTGTAATAGATTTGGTAGAGTTCCATGATCAATCATCACCTTCAGAATCTGCTACCACCACAGATTCATCTGTGATAGAGAACACTATCTCTACAAGTACTGTTGAAACAACATCAGTTCCTGAATCACCAAAACCAGGTTTACTTATTAATTTCACTCCAGCAGGAGCAAAATCATTCGGACAAGCGATAGATCGTCTCGAAAAAAGCATACAGCCAGATCCCGGATTCTATCCAAATTTGATACGAATATCCACAAACGGTACTACAACTACAAACCTACTATTTTCCCATGTACCGATTCTAGAAGTCAGTGGTCAAAGATTCCCTGTAAGTAGCGAATCTATAGTTAAAAGAATAGAGAATAGCGATAGTTATCTGATTGACTTGACCTCTGTGCTTTCTGGAGGTGCCGGCACCATGGAAGAAGCTCAAGAACAATTTTCAGAAACAGATGAACTGGATTTTTCTGAGATTTTTGGCAAGGTAGACGAAGATATCGGTTTAACAGGCGAGGATTTAGCTAGAGCATATCCCGGACAACACCAAGGAACCGGGCTACCAATAATCAATGTGGAATTCAACACTGAAGGAACCGAAAAATTTGCTGAAGTAACTACTCGTATAGCAGGAACATCAGACGTATTGGCTATTTTACTAGACGATGAAGAATTGATTGCGCCAGGAGTACCAGAGCCCATCACAGGAGGTGCATCGTACATACAAGGCCAAACACTGACACTCGAGCGAGTTCGCGATATCTCACTCCTGCTAGAATCGGGTAGACTACCCGTCCCTATAGAACTCATCAAGGAACGTGACGTTGACGCTATATTG
>CEVA01186444.1_pt1 | contig 17697 bp, 21 predicted proteins | sample 361521 | NCBI WGS metagenome assembly CEVA01 (sample SAMEA2622823, study PRJEB7988) | marine metagenome | isolation source: saline water (ENVO:00002010), including
GAGGCGTGCGCAACCGAGAATCGTCTTGCGGCGTCGCTACTGGTTGTACTACGTGCTGACGTTTCTTGATGGTGGGCGACGCCATATCTTTATGACATTTGCGATATTTTTGCTTGTTAGAAATTACGGTGTCGGCGTGCAGACCATTGCATTACTGGGCATCGTCAACGGTGTCATGACGGTGGCCGGAGCTTATTTTTTTGGACGCTTGATTGATCGCGTTGGCGAACGGCCGGTGCTTGTGCTCGCGTTCGGTGCACTCGCCATGATTTTTGTGGGTTACGCGACCATCCCGAGTCTCGCGTTACTTTTTGTTCTGTATGTCCTCGACAACCTCTTCTTCAGTGCAGAGCTTGGGATTACGACATATCTCCGCAATATTCTGGTCACGCCCGATGATTTGCGGCCGAGCTTGACCGCTGGCATGACCATGAATCACGTGGCAGCCGTTGTCATCCCTGTAACTGGTGGAATCTTGTGGGAGGTCTACGGTTATCAGGTGCCCTTTATCGGCGGAGCAGTCCTGGCGGTTATCTCGATGGGCTTTAGCATCATGCTTCGATACCCGCAGGGTCTGGTTTCTGAAGCGGGTAGGTAACGAGGGTTTGCCTTGCGCGACATCTGGTTGTCACGGCAGCGGCGGCAGTTGGTCTTGTGCCCACGTGATGGTCTCGGCTGTCAGTAGGATTTCAGGTTTGGTCGCGAGGCGGAGTTCGTCAATCCACGCATCAAACGTTGCCATTTGCAGTCGTGTCAACACTGGAGCGGTAAGCTCTCGGGATTTTGAGTGTTCGTGTACTTCGATGACGTGCCAGCCCTGAGCGGTGCGAATGGGCTGACTCCTGGTTCCAGAGCGCAGGTTGAAGGCAACTTTGTCCCAGCTGTCAGGCATTAGCCCTCTGGGTATCCACCCGAGCTTCCCTCCTACGCGAGAACTTGCATCAGAGGAAACTTCCTGGGCTACGAGTTCGAAGGGTTGGCGTGCGTTAAGTCGTGCAACTACGGTCTTCGCGTCATCCTCCGTGGCGGTCACGATCTGCGAAACGCGAATTTGTTCAGGCGAAGGGTCCAGGTTCTCGGAAAGTTTGTTGGCCGCAGCTTTAGCTAACAAGTCTTGCTGGATGAAGGTTCGAATGCTCTTTTTATCTAGATTCAATGTGTCGCTTAGTTGTTGAATGACAACATCGGGCTCGGTGGTTTTTTCGGTCTCCTTGGGACCTGTGGCGAACTCCAGCAGTGCAGCATCTACAGAGGCCTTATCAACCGAAATCCCCAAAGTGTTTGCGTTAGCACGGACAAGCTCTGCATTAATGAGGTCGGTAAGTGCGTCGAAAAACAGGGTGGTGAGAGGGTTGGTCGATCCCGGTTGCCCTATTTGAGTTGAACCTGCTGACTCGATTTGTTGTAGCTCGTATCGACGGAAGGCCAGGAACTTCGCGTAGTTCCCAGCTGTTATGTCGGTGTCGGTAACTCGAGCGACGGCTTGGTTGGGTTTAACAAATATTTCCCGATGAATTGCGCCACCTACAAGCACGCCCACGAGGCTCAGCGTGATGAAGGCCAAAATGGTCAGCGTTCGGGAAACTGTTGCTGCCCGTTGGGCACGCGGGAGATCGGACCAGTCACGCAGTGCAGTGGGAACGTCTCGCCACCTGACGGATACCTGGATAGGTTGTCGTGACTTGCGCTGCCGATCACGTATGGTGCGTCGACGCTGGGCACGGGTGCGCGGTGGCATCCGTGCGAGAGACTCGAGAGAGAACTAGCCGTGCAGCCGGCGCCGCACGATGTACGGAAGCAAGCCGAGAAACCGAGCGCGCTTAATGGCAATGGCCAGTTTTCGTTGATTCTTGGCCGTGATTCCGGTCTTACGTCGTGCTTCGATTCGGCCGCTATCTGCTATGAAGCGGCGAAGTAGGGTGGAATTCTTGTAGTCGATGGGTTCACCAGACTGATTGAAGTAGTCACCGCGGCGTCTAAAGCCACGACCACGGCCGCGACCGCGACCACCGCCACCCCGGCCACCGCCATGTCGGCCACCGCCACCACCCCGGCTATCCGGTCGATCATTATTTCGCGCCGGTGGCCCAGCTGTGGGGCTGTCGATCTTAGGTGTTTCTGTTGCGGCTTCAGGTTCGCTGGTCATTAGTGCATATCCTGTGAATGAATGCTAGAAGGGCAAGTCGTCTGCGGTGATTTCATTGTTGTCATTGCTGATAGAGGAATCGGTAACTGGCTCTTGGCGCGTATCACTGGGCGGGTCTACGTCGTCGCGCCCTCCCAACATTAATAGCTCTCGGGCAATTAGCTCGGTCGTATAGCGGTCATTACCTTCTTGATCTTGCCATTGCCGCGTTTCCAAACGTCCCTCCACATAAACTTTTCGTCCTGTTCGCAGATATTCATTCGAAATCTCTGCTAATCGTCGCCATGCGACCACTCTGAACCACTCGGTCCTCTCACGTTGTTCACCGTCTCGTCCCTGCCAGCTGTCATTGACTGCGACGCTGAAATTAGTGACTGGAGTTCCGTCCTGCGTGAACCGCATTTCTGGATCTCGACCAAGATTTCCAATGATTTGTACTTTGTTGAGTCCACGAGATCGGCTGCGAGTCGCAGGCTGTTCGCTCAACGCTCGGCCTCGACAAGCTTTTTGGCTTCAAACGCGGCAACATCGGGATCTTCGAGGACTACAAGAAACCGTGTTACTTCTTCGACAAGACGCAGCGAGCGTTCCAGACTTTCGACTTTTTCAGGATCCATTGAAAATCGAACCAGAAGATAATGACCTTCTCGTTGCTTCTGAATTGGATAGGCGAACTTGCGGCGACCCCACGAATTCACGCTATCGATTTCAGCGCCACTTGCGCTAAGACGCTCAGTGACAATGTCAATATGGGATGTTTCGAGTTCCGGTACTCGATCTACACCGAAGATGACGACAAGTTCGTAGTTACGCACAGGTTGTTTTTATCAGTTTTGTACCGCTAAGGCGAACGGTGCCAGCGACTATAAGAATGCAAATTAGTGAAGGGAAGCCTAGCATAGCGAACAGGTTTGGCGATGTACTCGTGCATTGGAGGCACTATTGAAATTTGCCATACCTTTGATTGGCGGATTGTTAGCGGGGCTTGTATTTCGAGGCCGTCCACATCCGATTGATGTTTCTGCATACGTTGAGCAGGTGGGCGGAAAACGAACATTGGTTGAGGGTGGACGAATGTATAGCCGGTCTCTTGGCCACGGGCCTGATCTCGTGATGCTTCCTGGCTTTGCGGGAAATTCAAGCACATGGGAATTCATTACGCCTGATCTCGCTTCTGATCATCACGTGCATCTTGTGGATCTTCTCGGGCATGGTTTTTCTGACAAGCCGTCGACAGCGGCTTTCGATGGCGATTTTCACGCGAACCGTCTCGTGGAATGGTTGCGGATTCACGAGGTTCAAAACCCAGTCGTTATTGCGAGTTCGGCTGGATGCCAGGCTGCTGTGGCAATGGCAAGTACATATCCTCAACATGTTCGAGGTCTGGTGTTAGTGGATCCGTTTCTGATCGCGGGTCGTGGCATCAGGTCCGTGCTTGCTATAGCAAAATTGTTTCCGCGCATTACGGCCTTTGTAATGCGCCGGCTTTATGCACAGCGTTGGTTTGTCCGTTTTGGGCAGATGCTTGGACGACGTGACCCGTGGCGGGTAACTGCCGCCGACGTGGATCGGCAATATGTTCCATATGGTACGCCAGGGTTTTTTGAAGCGTTACCTGCGATGCTGGCGGGCATTGATCCGTCGAGTTACCACAATATGGTGCAAGAGGTTGAGTGCCCGGTGCTTTTGGTATGGGGTGCCGCTGATCGAACTGCGACTTTGGGGCAAGCGCGTTGGCTGGGATGCCAATTCCAGCACGCTGAAACGGTAATCCTTGCTGAGGCTGGTCATTTGCCTCAAGAAGAAGTGCCAGCTGACTTGGTTGCTCGGCTTCGCCCATTTCTCAGGTCGGTTGAGACGTCTTCTACGCCTCGACCTTCGGCAACTATTCAGGACGATCCAGGTTGATCGGTACTTCGACTTTTTGCTGTAAAGCTGAGAGCCGACGTGAGGTTTCTTGTTGCTTGGTCTGGGCATTTCGCAAGTGTGAACCGAGGGTCTCTACATCACTGGAGGTTTGACGAATGTCCTGTGAGAGCGACGTCAACTGTGTTTGAATCTGGCGGGCGCTGCGTTCCACCGACAGGCCACGAAGGGCCAACGCGATAGTCTGGATGTAGAGGAAGAGGGTGTTGGGTGAGGTGGGGATCACCCGATTTTCGTGGGCGTAGGTCCACAATTGGGATCCGTCGTCTAGGCCTCGATCACGCCGCATGATTTCATGGAAGATGTTTTCGCCGGGGATGTACATCAATGCATAATCGACCGTTTGCTCTTCAGGTCGGATGTACTCCCTGACTGCGTCTACGTGGCGTCGGATATCTTTCGTGAATCTTCGTCGAGCCGCCTCACGGCCTTTCTCATCCTTGGCCGTTACGATTGCCTCAAATGCGGTAAGCGGAAACTTAGCGTCGATCGGAATAATTCGGTCACGTACTCGTACTGTCGCATCCACACGTCGACCGTCCAAGAAGGAATGTTGGAGTGTGACTGCATCTTCAGGCAGCGCGTCGCGCAAGAGGTTTTCAAGCAAGACCTCGCCTAGGCCACCACGGGGTCCAGGTGCACTTAGTGCCTGCGTAAGCCGTCGGGTTTCATTCAACAGGTCGTCTGTGGCTGAAGAAATATGGCCGATTTGCGTGTTCAACCGACCTATGGTGTCTTCCTGCGTTGATCTCGACTCCCCGGTAACCTGCTGAACCATCAGGAACGCGTCAGCAAGTCTACGGTCCGCTGCTTCAATACTTGACTGGAGCCTTCGAAGGCGGGCACCGATTGCCCACATGCCTATGGCAAGTAGGCTTACCCCTACCGCCACGACGGGAATAGCCGTCGTTAAATCCATAAGCAAAGCGTACCCTTGGAATGCTTCTTCAGGTCAAAGTTAATTGATAATCGATCTTCCACAGCTGGCCGAAAATATACATGCATGTCGAAGATGCTCGAGGCTTGTGTCCTGGTGTCAACATGTTGCCCGAACGAAACGCACTGCGTTTCGTGACGAAATCTACTGGGGCCAACCGGTCGCCGGATTTGGTGATCCCGAAGCGCAGGTGGTGCTTGTGGGGTTAGCTCCGGCGGCACATGGTGCAAATCGGACAGGTCGCGTATTTACCGGTGATCGGTCTGGCGACTTCTTGTTCGCTTCGTTACACCGAACGGGTTTTGCTAATCAAGCGCAGAGTCAACATCGGGACGACGGCTTGCGGCTCAGCGGCGCATATGTGACAGCGATTGTCCGGTGTGCACCTCCAGAAAACCAACCGACCTCCCTTGAGCGAGCAGCCTGTCGTTCGTGGCTAGAAGGGGAATTGCGATTGTTGTTAGAAGTCCGCGTGTTGATCGCCTTAGGTGGTGAGGCATGGCGACACCTATTCCGTTTGTATCGGGATCATGGGGAGGACGTCCCACGTCCGGTCGTACCGTTTGGGCATGGGACTGAGGTCAAGCTTGGTCGCCACACAATGATCGGTTCGTACCATCCCAGCCAGCAAAATACGTTTACTGGTCGTCTCACCCCATCAATGCTCGATCAGGTGATGCTTCGTGGGCGACAGATTGCTGGTGAGTCTGTATCCGGGTTCGAGAGCTAGACCTAAAGGCGATTCAGGTCGCCATAGAAGCTATAGAGGATTTATCCTTGCCATAACGACCGCTGCTAGGAGACGAAAGACAGCATGTTCGCAACCTTCGGACGAACTCTAGAACTCATTAAGTTAAGTTGGGGCGTGCTACAACGCGATCGGAAGCTCATTGCGTTTCCCTTGTTGTCTGGCCTTGCGTTCTTAGCTTTTGCAGGCCTGATGACCGGGATAGTTTCCGGAATTGGTTTGTTGGATCGCATGGAATCGGAGGCAGGGCTAGCGCTTAGTGATGTAGTTGTACTGGCGATCACCTATTTCGGTCTCGCGTTTGTAATTATCTATTTCAATGCTGCGCTGGCCGGAGCCGCGATGGTTCGACTGGCTGGTGGCCAGTCAACCATGGGTGAGGGATTCCAGATGGCTAACCGACGGCTGCCGCAAATCGCGGGTTGGGCGCTGATCTCGGCCACCGTCGGGCTTATCTTGCAGGTGATGCGGAGTAATTCACGCGATAATTTTTTGAGCCAATTGGTGCTTTCGATGATTGGCGGTGTTTGGGCCTATATGACGTTTTTTGTCGTGCCAGTCCTTGTTGCTGAAAATATCGGCCCCATTGGAGCTATTCAGCGGTCAGGCTCATTGTTCAAGAGAACTTGGGGTGAGCAGATGGTCGCTAACTTTGGTTTCGGTATCGTTGGACTCGTCGCGGTGTTAGCTGCCGCGGTTCCGGCTTTCCTGATCGGAAAAGTTTCTATGGTTGCAGGTATCGGGGTTGGAGTCGTCACGGTAGGAGTTGCAGTTGCGACTGTAGCGACCCTCGAAACGATTTTTAAAGCGGCGCTATATGGGTACGTTGCGGATGGACGTGTCGCAGAAGGTTTTACGGAAGAAACTCTTGCGGCTGCTTACGGAAACTAGCTTTGTCTCGGTCGTCGTTTAGTCTGCCGAAAGCGTACGGCAGTAGGGAGATGGGTTCCTGATCATTGCGGGCATCCGTGTGGCCGAGGACGTATCCGCTGATTTATATCGCTGGGTCAGCAATGTGAGATTCTCACTTCTGGCGTCGACTGTCGTCATTCATTCGGTAACGATTGGACTGGTTGTATGACCCATACACATCGAGGGCAACGTGCTGCCGTGTACGGGGCTAGTAGTGGAATGGGGCGTGAAACAGCCCTGGCGCTTGCGCGCGCCGGAGCCGATGTGGCCGTACTCGCTCGCGATTTTGATGCCCTGACAGTAGTTGCTGCTGAAATAAAGACGATGGGTCGTCGAGCTGTTCCTATCGCTGTGGACGTCAAAGACTCAAAGGCTGCCCGTGACTCCGTATCGAATATTGTTGACGTGTTGAGGGGAATCGACATTCTGGTGTATGCCACAGGTTGGAACATTCCGAAGCGTGCCCTGGAAGTCCTTAGTGCCTCGGATTGGGAATTGATGCAGCGGACAAACTTGTGGGGACTGTATGACGTTACCCAGGCCGCATTACCTACCCTTCGTGAATGCAGTGCACGGCTTGTCGTGATCTCGTCTGCCGCGGTGCAGATCCCTGATGTTTCAGGAGTTGCTTATCAGTCCACCAAGCATGCGGAAGCGGGATTTGTGCATGGACTTATGCGTGAAGAAGCAGAGCATGGGATTCGTGCCACAGTCTTGTTTCCGGGTTTGACCGAGACACCGATGCTAGGACGCCGGCCGTCGCCGACTCCACAAGCAATCGTGGCTCAGGCCTTGCAGCCCGTGGATGTGGCCGATACGGTTGTTTTTGTGACGTCGCTTCCTTCGCGAGCCTATGTTCCTGAATTGATGCTTCTACCAGCGGCGATCCAGCAGCGGTAGCACATGAATATGGCTGGAGGATGAACGCGACATAGGTTGACATAATAAGGACCTTCGTTTGAGCGTTTTGTTTTTGTGTGATGTCAGATCGTGCAAGCGAGTTGTTATCGATTGTTAAAGCTGCGGCGGCAGGGATGGGGAACTATAGTGGGTCGGGTCTCTGACAACTGGCCTTATCTATGGCGGACGTGATCGTGTGGCATCGATGGTTCGATTAGCGACATTAAATCGTCGAGGATTATTGTGGCGACTAGGTGCGGCGATTGGCCTTGCTACTGGGTCTCGTCTAGGGTCGTTCGACGGGCTTCATGCCTCACGGCTTGTTCCTTCCCCAGCTATTTATATTCCTGACACCGGTCATCACATTGGAGGTTCTGTGTTGGCCTGGTGGCTTCAATACGGCGCTGAGAATGGTCTGGGATGGCCGGTGACAGAACTCCTTAAATTGGATGGTCGGTACGTACAGTATTTTGAACGAGGTGCTCTGGCTATTTCAGCGTCTACACGTGATCCACTTGGGGTGGTACCGCTTGATTTGGGTCGACCGTATGTGGCCTCGAGGCCAGATCGGGATCTTGACCGGTTACGAACACGTTCTGGATCGAATCGAAATAGGGCCTTTGATGCGTCCCATTTTTTTGATGAGACGGGATATGGGGTCCATGAAGACTTATGGGCGTATTTCCGTGAAGATGGTGGCGTGTATCGATTCGGGTATCCGCTGGCTGCCCCGATTGTTAGTGCCGGTTTCCTGTGGCAGGTTTTTGAACGATCGGTGTTGATGGCTCGTGCTGGCGAAGTTACGGAGCTTCCGATTGGGGTTCTTGAATCCGAGCGCATGCGGCTTCCGACGGGGGCAGTGGATCAGGCGGGATATGCGCCGGTCGTTGATTTAGCGGCGTTACATTTTGACCAGAAGGCATCGGGGACTCGGCATGTTCAGGTGGATCTTACGCGGCAGGTAGTGACGTTTTTTTTAGATGGTGAGCCGGTGCATGTCGCTGGTACATCTACCGGGCTATACCCAGATTTCACCCCACCGGGGCGTTTTCGAATATTTAGTCAGATCCCGCGTGCGCGACTTATTTCAAATGGTAGTACTGCGGCCGGATACAACTGGAGCGATGTTCAGCATATTCAGTACTTCACCGAGGAATGGATCGGTTTTCATTACGCCTACTGGCATAACGACTTCGGTCGTACTCGTAGTGCCGGATGCGTGAATCTTCGGCTTCATGATTCTCAGTGGGCATGGAGTTTTTGCAAGATTGGTACGCCAGTTATCGTTCATTATTAGCCGGGTGGTCCAGCTCTCTTTTTCTACGCGTTGATATTCCGATAAAAAGTCACAGCTGAGACTTTAGAGCTAAGCGCAGGCGAAACGGCGGCCACTATTTCCCAAGCATGACCTTTGAGTGCCTATGATGGTGGTTGTGCAGCTTCCGGTGAATTAGTCCAAGCGACACTGTGAATTCTGAGAGCGAAGACATGTTCAATGACGATCGTCCTGCGATCATCTTTGTTTGTGTGCACAACGCAGGTCGGAGCCAGATGGCGGCAGGATTTCTTCGCGCGGCTGCGGGGGATCGGGTCCGGGTGATGTCGGCTGGGACTGAACCTAAAGAATATGTGAATCCTGTTGTTGTGGCGGTGATCCAGGAGATTGGCATCGATATTAGTGAAGGGTTTCCAGCGCGGCTTACTAACGACGATGTCGTTGCCGCCGATCTGTGCATCACGATGGGTTGTGGTGACGCATGTCCGCTTGTTCCTGGAAAAACATACATGGACTGGAAAGTCGAGGACCCATCTGGCCAATCCATTGATAAGGTGCGACGTATCCGTGACGACATTGCTGAACGCGTCCAAGTGCTGCTGACGGAAGACGTGGTTGGAGACGGTGGGTGAGACGGGCCCACTTGCTCATTGGTTTGGCTTCAGCAGTCATTGCAGCTGCGGTCGTGGTTGTTGCGATTGATGTAGAGGATATTGGTCCGGACAATGCGCCGTCTGTCTCCACCTATACGCAGGAAGAACGTGTGGCCCGCTTGATGCGGGCATTTGTAACGCGGGTGATTGAGCATGAGTTGCGTCCAGGGATTAAGGGGTTTGATGGTACGCGCGTGATTGATGGGACGAGAGGCACCGCGACCCTTCGTCGGACTGAAAAGGAAGGGATGACTACGCTTCGGATTCAGTTTGACGGTTATGTGCTTCGTCTGGATCCATCCGTGACCGATGAGAATGAAATACAGGTCAGCGGGACGATCGAGTACACACGCTCTGGGTCGGATAAAGAGGTTCGAATCACGGGGCAGGATGTGCGCATAGGCGTGTTTGACATGGAACGACGCGATCCGTGGGCTGATGTATCAGGACGTTTCACCTTTGACCTATCTGGGGCCGATCCATATGTTCTGACAGGGGTTGTTGAGCGTGAGACCGGTGCACGTCTGACCCTGCGCGCGTTGCCACCACCTTAAGCTGGTGGAGTGGTTAGGCTCCATCGTTCAGCAGGTCGCCAGCTCTAAGAACACCCCAGAAAGCGTAGTCGGCTTGGTGCACAATCACATTAGTCAGGCTGCGTTGTACGAGTTCGCCTTCTCCCGAATGTCCACCTGCGACGTGAGCAACTTCTTCCGGAAGTCCTACCGTCAAACAGATATGCACTCCGTATCCAGGATGTCGGATTGAAGGCCAGCCAGTACGGATCCGGTTATTGGACCAACGGGTCTGATTCTTGGGATCGAATTCCCATGGCTTGCCAACGTCATGGCATAGCGCTGCGGCAATCACGAGATCTCGATCTACAGCCAGTTGCTGGAATTGTTGACCAAGCTCATCCGTGATTGCTATGGCGAGACGCGTCACACCGCGGATGTGATCTGTCTGCGTTCCGGTCTTGAGAGGAGGCGTGTCGGGGTTACCGGAGGCTGGAATGTCTGCAATGGTTTCGAAGGAACTTTGCGCCAGTGCATGTGCCCACGCTTCAACGACTTTGTTCGCGAGTTCCTGATCCTGAATTTCACAGATCTCGGGCAATTCTGCCCGAACTCGTGTTCGGGCAGCGTTATCCACTGTCATTGGCAGATCCCCATGGTCTGTTGTTTAAATTGAGTTACTGGCGAAGCAGTTTGGTGACCTTGCCACCGATCTCCGGTAGCCATTCAACGAGATAGATGTTGCCGCTTCCATCTACATGCATGTCGTGAGGCGAAGAGTATTTTCCACTCGTCCATTCTGATCTTGGGAGATTTGGCCAATCGTCCCGTTCCCAACAGCGAGGCCAGTCACCTAGATGGGTGATTAACTCGTCATTGGAATCGAAGATCGTTAGTCGGGAGTGCAAGTCCGGAACATAGGTTTCACCGTCGTGATACTTGGCTGTGCATGGCAATCGAAGATCGTGGTCGAGAAATCCAATGTGATCGCCATCCAGCGAAAAGTATTGAAGACGTGAGTTACGTCGGTCAGCCACGGTTAGACGGGGGGTATCGTGACGAAGGTCGATCTCGATTCCATGAGGGTTATTTATTTGTCCCGGTTCGGATCCCGGCCCTCCAAATGACTGAACGTAAGAGGCGTCTGATCGATATTGGTGAATCCAATGCTCGCCGTATCCATCTGTGATGTAGATGTCACCGTTCGGAGCTACCGTAGTTTCTGTTGGGACAAACAGGCGAGTCTCGTCGTAGATGGCAGGGAGATCAGGCGTGCCGATCCTGAACACCTCATCGCCGGTGAGTGTTGTCTTGGCGACGAAATGGTGGCGGGTAGCGGAGAGGTAGAGGTACTCACCATCAGACTCCTGTACGAGATGCATGCCATGGGCGTGTTCGGCATAGGCTTCGCCCCAGGCGTCTATAAAGTTGCCATTGGCATCGAAGACAAAGACCGAGGGGCTATTGGTGTGGTGGATGTAGATACGACCGTGGGAGTCCTCTACTACCCCATGGGTGGTGCCAAAGCTCAAGTCGTCTGGAAGATTTCCCCAATCATCAACAACTTCGTAGACATGCGATCCTGAACCTATGGTCATCTCTGCCTCCACCCTTGGCATCGGGGTGCGAGTCTAACCCCCCAGCTGCAGAACCTCACGTGCACGGGTTGAGTCATGTGTTCTCGGGTGGACTTAGGAGGTGGATATGGCAGGTCCATATCTCACTACTTGCGCGCGATGTTGCATGGCTACTGAATCTCAAACGCAAGGGTTTGGATATGAATCTTTCCGTTTTCGATGATGAAGGTGTCGACGCCGATTGCTTGGCGTCCGTCAGCGTGGCTAGCTCGCCATTCGAGAAGTACGGTTGTTTCACTAATGGTTACCGAGTGTTGTTGAGCTGAAAATCCTTCAAGTTCTTGGAATAGATCATGAAAGAATGTTCGGCAGCCTTCGTGTCCTGAAAGTGTCCGGTCTGGTCGGATCAGCAGAGCATCCTCGGCATAGTCGCCCACAATAGCGTCCATATCGCCACTCTGTACGCTATCCCAGTGTTTCTGAAAAAGCTTATGTGACGTCGTCATGGGTGATCACCATCCTTGGAGTACCGGTACTTGCAGCAAGGCACCGGTGGTCGTAGACACTTGTACGAAGTAATTCCCGCGCACTTGATGTATTCAGGTGGACTATTCCAGAGTTGTGTTCAAGATGTCACGGGCTTGCGCTGCACGAAATTCGCTTAGTTTCTCACGTAAGTCTGGGTTGCTTAGGGCAAGGATCTCGATAGCTAGCAGAGCGGAATTTGTAGCTCCTGCACTTCCGATCGCCAATGTCGCGACCGGGATTCCGCGGGGCATTTGGGCCATGGCCAGCAGGGAGTCCAGACCGTCTAGAGACCATGCTTGCATAGGGACGCCCAGGACGGGCAATACCGTATGAGCGGCTACCACCCCTGCTAGATGGGCGGCTCCACCTGCTGCGGCGATCAACACGCGGAGTCCTCGTTCTTCGGCCGATTTTGCCCACTCTGCGGTTTCATCGGGTGTGCGATGCGCTGACAGCACCCGGGCTTCGTAGGCAACGTCAAACTCGGCCAGCGTCTTTGTGGCTCGCTGCATGACATCCCAATCTGTCGCGCTACCCATCACGATACCGACCAGCGGGACTTCGGATGATGTGCTCATGTTGTTTATTCTCCTAAGGCGAGTGAGTAACCCGGCTTGCCATCAAAGGTGCACAGGTTTTCGGTTTTTATGAAATCAAGTCCTGTTTCAGCGATACGGGTGAGCAGTGCTGCGATCTGAGCGTGACTTACGGCCGATACCTCATGTCCAGTAAATCTGGCGCGCCAGTGGTCGACAAGCAGACCATCTGCTAGGGCTTCTGGCCATACTTGGGCGCCTCGGTTGCTTAGCATCTGCAGCACCAGTTCACCACTATTGGTGGGCTTGAGAAGATTTGCTAGATCGGATGGGGTTCCGCCAGTCCAGTCAAAGAAAACGTCAACGCCGACGGTTTGCTTAATTGGGGTTACGTTGGACGAAACCGATGCAGTGGATGTGTTTTTGGCGCCTTCTGCCCCAAAGGTGGCTGGCGTTAGGGTTGTGGGTTGTTCGCCAAGCCGGCTTGTAACAGCGGCCCCGAACTCGCGGGTGCCAACTTTTTTATTGCTTCGTTCTTCGTCGTAAATGTCGTATGTGTGAATCCCATCCTCAAGGGTTCGCATCCAGGCATTCTGAACCGTTGAGGCGATATTCGGTTGCCCGATGTGGACGAGCATGAGAACAGCAGCGTTCAGGAGTCCAGAGGGATTTGCGAGGTTTTGGCCGGCGCGTCGGGGAGCGGACCCGTGGATAGCTTCGAACATAGCTGCTCCTTCGCCTACATTTGCAGCTCCTGCCATGCCTACGGATCCGGCGATCTGCGCCGCAACATCAGACAGAATGTCGCCGTAGAGATTGGGCAAGACGACGACATCGAAGGCCTCCGGGGTGTCGGCCAGCTTGGCGGCACCAATGTCAACAATCCAGTATTCCGCTTCTATGCTTGGATAGTCCGCGGCAACTTCGTCAAACACGTCATGGAACAGACCATCGGACAGCTTCATGATGTTGTCTTTAGCGAATGCGGTGACTTTCGATCTGCCGTTTCGTTGTGCGTAGTCAAAAGCGAACCGGATAATCCGCTCACTGCCAGGGCGGGTAATAAGTTTGAGCGACTGCATGACATCGGCGGTTTGCCGATGCTCAATACCTGCGTACAGATCTTCTTCATTCTCTCGAATCACGACCAGATTCATATCCGGGTGTTTGGACTGGACGAACGGGTGGTACGAGATAGCCGGTCGGACGTTGGCGTAAAGCCCTAGGGCAACACGGGTCGTGACGTTTAGGCTCTTGAACCCCCCGCCTTGAGGGGTGGTGATCGGTGCTTTAAGGAACACTCGTGTTCGCCGGATGGATTCCCATGCGCTGTCATCGATTCCTGAAGGTGTGCCGCGCAGGTAGACCTGTTCACCGATCTCAATCGTTTCGATGTCAAGCTCAGCTCCTGCAGCGCTGAGTATTTCGAGTACGGCGGCCATAATTTCGGGCCCGATACCGTCTCCGTGTGCGACTGTAATTGGTGTGGCAGGCGGCATGTACTGATCCTATCAATGCGGGAATGACTGGTTATGGGATGTAAGTGTACGGTTCCTGATCCGAAGCATCACGAAGGGGTTGAAGATGGGCCCGTGTGACGTCACGCGCGTGATTGTGGGCGATACATCGCCCCCCGGCAGCTAGGTCGATCTAGATATCCGGTGTTTGGCTTATATGTAACGAAGGGTCGGATCGTTTTGGCTGTGTGTGATCCAGGCCGCAAAGGCGACGAGGAATTCTCGTAACCTGGTTCGAGTTTGTTCGTCAGTCAGGTTGCCCTGATCGTCAAAGAGCTTTCGTGGGCGAGCAATATGTAGTTCTGGGTCGATCATGACGCGCATACTGTTATGTAGTGCAATCTGCCTCATATGTGACTGGGCGCGAACGGTTCCATGCCGTCCGCCAGCACCCAAAATTGCCAGGGGTTTGCCATCCAGTGGCGAAGGGTCCCCGCGCGAGGCCCAGTCGATCGCATTTTTTAGGACCCCGGTTATCGAATAGTTGTATTCGGGTACCGCAAGTAACAGGGCGTCCGCTGACGTGAGTGCTGAATAAAATGACGCGACGGGAGCGGGGGGGGCTTCATCTTCAAGGTCGCTGTTGAAAAGCGGGATGTCGTGGAGGTCAAACCTCGTGCAGCGCAGTCCGTCGGGCTGGAGTTCGACTGCTGCTCGGATGAGCCCGGTGTTGAACGAGCCCTGACGCAGACTGCCTGAGACACCTAGAACATTGAGGTGGTCAGCCATCACATGTTTCCTCGCACAATATGGTTTAGACGACGTATTCGCACTGGCTATGGGGATGATTCCACCGTGACCTCGTGAAGATCTTCAAGAGGACGGATGACGGCGGTTGTGTTGTTTCCGCCGTAACCCTTTGCTTGAGCTTCCTTGTATATCTCGTTAACTGTGCTCGTGACCAGCATTCGAACACCAACGAGCTTGCCCAGGTCCGCGGCGAGTTGTTGATCTTTGGCATGTAGGTCTAGGGCGAATTTTGGTTCGAAATCTCGCAGCAAGACACCTTCGCCAATCATACGTTCATGGCCCGGACTAGCTGCGGTTGCGCTCTGCAGCGTCTCAAACATGGCGGCCGGATCGATTCCATATTTAACCGCCGCGACATAGCCTTCGGCAATCACGGCGTTTGTTGCTGCGCCGATGAGGTTGTTGACGAGCTTGACAACACTTCCGCTACCGGATGGCCCGAAGTGCTTGATGTTGGCTCCTACTGCGTCAAAGACCGGCGCGCCTTGGGCAAAAGCATCAGCATCTCCGCCAACCATGATTGCCAGGGTTCCGGCTTCAGCACCCCAAACACCGCCACTAATCGGTGCGTCAAGATAGGCACAATTGTTTCTGTTCGCTGCATCGCTGATGCGTTGGGATGTGTCCGGGCCGTTGGTACTAAAGTCGATCCAGAGCTGTTCACCAGGGGTGCCACTATCCACGCCGTCTGGCCCAAGAAAAACATCTTCGCAGACGGATGGAATTGGTAAGCAGGTGCAAACCACGTCGACGGACGCAGCAAGTTCGGCGGCGGTGGCGGCGGCAGTGCCGCCTTCAGCGACAAAGTCGTCGACCTTCCCTCGACTTCGATTATGAACAACGACATCGAACCCGGCGGATCTGAGGTTACGAGCCATAGGCAGTCCCATGGCTCCAAGACCGATGAATCCCACTCGCATGTTTTGGTCTTTCTCTGACAACGTGTCGGTTACAGGGTGTCATCAGTGTAAGAGGTCAGGCCGCGACGAGTGCTGGAAAATCAGACAGGCATCTGTCGATTCGTGATATTTCGTCCTGCCTGGGCCAATGCTTCTTCACCACTAATGATGGTGGCGCCCACCGTGTGTAGCAGATGTTGGGCACGGGCTTCGACGCTCATCGATGGGTCATTCCAGCTACAGAGAAATGCCAGGTCAGCTTCACTGCAGGCCTTCTGGACTGACTGTCTCGCGTCGTCGACATCAGTCCGATATGGGGGATCGTGCCCGCCAATGTGACCGTGTGAAAGACTCATATCACCGGGTCCCCACTCCCCAAAAAAGAGACCGGGCGTGGAGGCAATCTCGTGAGCATGTGCAGCACCATCCCGGTCTTCAATTTTCACTCCGAGCAACAGTTCACCATCCGGGTTAAGGGGCCAGGGTTCGGCACGCCGAATGTACTCATCGGGTGATACTCCCCAAATCTCAGCTGCTGCAAATTGACCACCGAGTCCACGAGTTCCTTCGGATAGTCCGACATCCCGTCCGAGCACCGCGGTTGGGTATCGACACGCGTTGACAAACGCGCGCGTGGCTTCAGCGGAGCGGGCGTGGCATAGCACGATCCCGTGTACGCCTGAGCTGAGAATGTGACGAATTTGCCAGCTGTTCGCTTCAACTTCTGTGGCCGTCATCCCGTTTGCTGGCAAAGTGCACAGGACCGTCGGAGTTCGGTGGCCTGAGTTGGTTGGTCCTCCGTCGCGGAGTCCATACATGAAGTCTGTTAGGGCGCGCGTATCGAGCGAATAGTGCTCAAACTCCACAAGGATGAAGTCCGCCCATGTGCTGGCCATCTGGCGGCCAAGATCATGCGAAAGCCGTTCAGTTAGGCCGGTATAAAACAGGGGCTGTCCCGATTGATGCAACTGTATACATCGATTCACTCGTTCAGCTGCTTGTGGAGCCATTACACCCTCCCGGTCGTTTCGAGGAGTTCCCCGATGGCTTGCATCACGATGTCTGCCATGTGGACGCAATTGTCTTGATATACATCGGTTCCAAAGATGTTAGGCCAGTCGTTGCGATACACAAGGTCGCTTACAGTCAGGATGATCCCAAGTTCCACTCGTCGAAATTCGGCGACGATCATTAGTGCAGAGGTTTCCATATCGACGCCCAGGACCCCCTGGTTCGCGAACGTTCGGATCTTGCCGGTAAATTCCCGGTACAGGGCATCGGTGGTCCAGACGCTGCCTGTATGTACGGCCCGGGAACTGTTGTGAGCCGCAGAAATCAGGGTCCGCGTAGCTATTCCATTCGCCCGGGCAATTTCACTGGGTGGGGCATAGTGAAAGGAGACGCCTTCTTCGCGTACGGCTTCTGTCGGAATTACATAATCTCCAACCCCAATGGAAGATTGCAGGCTGCCGGTGGCTCCCGCAATCAGGATGGTACGTGCGCCTAGGGCAATGAGTTCTTCTAGTACTGCCACGGCACGTGCTGCTCCGACGGGAATCGTGGCCACTCCGATTGGACAATCACGCAGGGTGCCCAGCTTTAGTTGTGGATGAACATTTGAATCGACAGCCCTGGTTGCCTTGACCATTGGGGCAGTCATCAGGTCTATGAATCCCCCTACAACTACTTGGGGGCAGACCACGTCTTTGTTGTGGCCCCGACGCGCAGCCATTTCGAGCATGTGGGCTTCCGGATCGAGGACGGGGGTCGGATCGCCTTGAGGATCTAACCAATCAGCTGGAGATGACGGCTTCATTCGAAACTCTTACGGCACGTCACCGGGACGGAGGCTAGCGGCAGGGGCCGGCGGAAAAATGGCA
>CEVA01066411.1_pt1 | contig 17694 bp, 19 predicted proteins | sample 361521 | NCBI WGS metagenome assembly CEVA01 (sample SAMEA2622823, study PRJEB7988) | marine metagenome | isolation source: saline water (ENVO:00002010), including
GCAAAGGCTGAGTCTCTCATGCTTTTTTTTGATCTCACTTCGAGCAAATTCAACTTATTTTTTCTCATGCTTTTTTGGTAGCAACCGCTAGTCTCTACGATGAAAAGCTAAAAAAGCAAACACAACACACTGATTTAATTAAAAAATAATCAACCATAAAAATTGCTAATTTATCTGCTTTTAAAGTGAACTTAGAGTGAATACCTCGGTAGGAAAATGAGTATTACTAATATTGATATCTTGCAGCGCCAATCCATGCACTGTGCATGCAACTATCAATGACCCAGGAGGGAATATGGCTCGTTGCAATTACTCAACAAAGCAGTGGAAGCAAGTTTTTCCCCTGCATGCGCGTAATTGCAACTTAGTGACGAGTGTTATTTCTCTCCCAACACTTACCGAACTCTTAGGCTTCTCCGTATTCCAGCGCCCGGCTACTTATTTACGGCTAAGGCAAGGGAATGACGCCATACGCACCAGTGACCGTTGGCTTTTAATACTGCCAACACCTTTTAGGACAACAACGCTGCGCTCGTTTACACGCTTTTTTGATTAACCCAGCTCAGGTCGGCAACCCTGAGGTGAGCCTTTTCATTTGTAACGTCGTCGCAGTAATAACAAACAACAAGGAGATAAGCGTGAAGCTTTCTAAATCTATTTTAACCTGCGCCATCGCGATGGCCCTATCAACAGGTGCTTACGCACAAAGCGAAGACAAACCTGGGTCAACATCTGCACTTGCTAACGTAGAGCGTGCAGCCGCTGTTGGTAATGAGCTCACAATTTCACAAACATCTGTACAGGGTTTAGGTAACAGCGCCAGCTCTTTACAACAAGGCGACGCCAACCTTACTGAGATCACCACGGTAGGTGATGGTAACCAAACAGATGCCATGCAAATAGGTAACAACAATGTGGTATTGGTAACCACACAAGGCGACAACAACCAGCAATCTTACAACCAAGATGGCGAAGCGAATGGCGCATTAAGCGAGGTAACTGGCAGTGACAACCAAATTGCGGTTGAGCAAAACGGCACTGGTTTCTTAGGCATCAACAATGAGGCCATCAACGTGATTGGCGGCGATGCAAACCAAATTAATGTTGTTCAAGGCGACGGCGGGCATTGGTTCTACAACCTGGATATGCAGGGCAATGCTAACGTGGTTAATGCACAGCAAGCTGGATTATGGAACGAAGCGCAATTTACATCGGTTCAAGGTGATGCCAACGACCTGAGCGTAGAGCAAGATGGTTTTTGGAACCAACTATCCGTTACTTCTATTAGTGGCAGCATGAACGAATTTGCCAGTGAACAGCTAGGCGATACTAACGTCATCAGTATTGGCGATATTTTCGGTGATGAGAACGAACTCGCTATTGAGCAAGAAGGCGCCAATAACAGCACTGATATCGTCGCTATCGAGGGCAATGAAAATGCCCTGTCAATTGATCAAGAAGGCAGCGCGAATACGTTTGAGTCGGCTCTATTCTCTGGTGATGGGAACGAGCTAAACGTTATGCAAATGGGTGATAATAACGCAGCATCCGCTGAGGTATTAGGCGATGAGAACGATTTCAGCGCAACCCAAAATGGCAGTGGCAACGAAGTGTATCTTGGCGTGCTAGGTAACAACAATGAGTTTGATGCTATGCAAATCGGCAACGACAACGCCACGCATGTTGTTAACTTTAACGGCAATGACAACGACGTAACAGTTGCCCAATCTGGTGACATGAACACCGCCGTTATTGAATCATCTTACCCAGATCCAAGCATTGCCAGCAACGATAATGATATCGCTATTACTCAAAGCGGCATGGGCAATGAAGCTGTCTTGACCATGGGCTCAGTGATGGAAAGCTCAAGCAACCAAGTCGACTTGGTGCAAAGTGGTGAGCTCAACGCTATCGACCTCATGGTAGAAGGCAGTGGCCACAGCATTGATATCGCCCAAGAAGGCGGCATGAACATGGTTGCCGGCATGGGACAAGGTGCGTTCGCAGTCGCTGGTGAAGGTAATACTGTGTCTATCAGTCAACTTGGTGAGGGTAACTTGGTTGAAGGCTCGGTTATGGGCACTGGTAACACCGTTGCTGTCACTCAAGTCGGTGACTACAACTCTGCAACTGTTGTACAACAGTAAAGCTCTAATGGGAGGGGTAACCCTCCCTTTCAGCCGATGATGAAGTATTTTCTCAGCACCCTGATTGTGCTCCTTGCCCTGACTCACACGTCAAGCAAAGCACAAGAAGTAGAAATTGACGGCCTCGTACTCGATCGCAGTATTAGCCGCTTTGGCCACCAATTTTACTTCAATTTCTCACAGTTATGGCGCGATCTACCTGATACCAGCGGCACCAACGTGGTGATCAAAGAAACGGTGCTCCCTCGTGCTGGCACCCGCCTTGAAGTACTCATGAATAATGAATTGGTGTACGTCACTTTTATGGGCCGACGTGGTGGCCCACTTAAAGAGCGCGTCGAAAGCGCGATGTTCGCGATTATGGACGCCATGGCGCGCGCCAGATTTAAACAACACTCCCCTGATCTAGCAGCAAGTGGATGGTAAAAATGAAAACAATAATTTATGCACTTTTGCTTTGTGCGTCACTGCCACTGATGGCCACTGAGCTTGTATACAAACCTATTAACCCATCATTTGGCGGAAACCCGTTAAATGCCAATATGTTGCTCTCTAAAGCACAAGCCCAAAATAAGCACCGGGCCCCTATCAGTGAAAAAACCTATGGTGAAAAGTTTCAAGAATCGTTGGAGCGTACGTACCTCAACCGCATGGTTCGTGAAATTACCGATATCGCCTTCGGTGACGATGTTGAAGACAGCATTTTTAACCAAGACTCCATCTTTATGAGTGGCGACTATCAAATCCAGATTATCACCAGCACCCCTGATAGTATCACCGTGCAAATAACCAATACCCTGGATGGCACAGTCACCGTAATCGAAGTACCGAGGTTTGGCTAATGAAACGTATATGTGCATTTTTACTATTGGCTTTGCTTAGCGGCTGTTCCGCTATCACCTCGACTGTGCCCCCAGATGAGCAAATTGCTGAGCAATTGGCGCTCACAGAAACCTTTGCCGAATTAAAAGCGCTACCTAATCCCAGAGGCGCGATCCCCGTCTCTGTTTATTCATTTCGCGACCAAACGGGCCAATATAAGCCGCAAGAGAACGTCAGCTCGTTTTCTACCGCCGTAACCCAAGGTGCGAACTCTATTCTGATGCAAGCGCTGCATGAAACCGACTGGTTTGTGCCCGTAGAGCGTGAAGGATTACAAAATTTGCTTACAGAGCGAAAAATCGTGCGAGCGGCGATGAGTGATAAGGGCGACAATGCCCCAGAGCTGCCGCCATTAACCACCGCCAAAATCATTCTTGAGGGCGGGATCATCAGTTACGACAGCAACGTTAAAACCGGAGGCTTAGGTGCAGAATACTTTGGCATTGGCGCCTCAGAGCTGTACCGTGAGGATGTTATCTCTATTTATATGCGTGCGGTCGATGTGCGCACCGGGCAGGTATTGCTGTCGGTTGCCACCAGCAAAAAAGTACTCTCACAAGAGATGCGTGCTGGCTTTTTCCGCTATGTGAGTTACAAGCGCTTGTTGGAAGCCGAAGCGGGCTTCAGTGATAACGAACCCATGCATATTTGTGTCACGCAAGCGATTGAAAAAGCACTGACGTTACTCATAAAAGACGGCATTAATAAAGGGGTGTGGTCGGCGCGAACCAGTTGATCACCTCTGCATTGACACAATAAAGGCGCCTCGTTTGGCGCCTTTATTGTTGCTCAAGGGTAACCTTGCATTCAATAGCGTGCTGAGCAGGTTATTGACGTTGTTCCATGACGCGAGATGCCACCGGAATATAGCGCTGTGCCCAATTGGCCAATTCAATACGATTACGCGAGTTGGTCTTACGAAAAGCACTGTATATATGCGTTTTCACTGTGTGGTTACTGATGTTCAAAGCGCAGGCGATATCATCATTTTTAGCCCCCTTAGCCAACAATGAAATCACCGACTTTTCCCGTGCGGTTAGCACACTTAAGTCGATATCGCTGTGGCGTTGCGCCGATAGTGCATCGGTGGCGGGGAGCTGTTGAATTAGATCGCCAAAGGCATTGGAGATAGCCTTGCGGCAAAACCATAGCTCGCCGCCGAGGACGCGGCGCACGCCTTTAAACATATGCTCAGGACTGTCATCGTTGTAAAGCGCGCCTTTGAGATTCGCCAGAAGCGCTGTGCGTTCGTTGAGCGCGTGGCGCTGAGCATTAAACACCGCAACACTGTGCTGGCGCGCTAACTGAATGATCTCCTCGCTGAGCATTTCTTGGCAGTCACAATACGCAGCATCCACCAAAAAGAGTGCTATGTGTTCGCGCTCACCCTCCTCTGGCAGGCGGGTATCGACCTTAACGGTTGTAGCGAGCGTTTCCAATACTTTGAGTAACAACAAGAAATCGTCGCTTTGAGTATTTGCATTATCTTTTGTTAAGACAAACAACTGCTTGTTATTCATTACTTCTTCCTCTGAAGCACCCAAACACTGGGGGGGAGCATTGAGTGTACCTATTTAAGCTTTACTATCAAGACTAATCCCGCACAAAATAAACATCTTGTTTACATAAAAACAATAGAGCTAAGCCTCTAACAGCGCCTTTATTGCGTCATAAGAGTGCAAAAATGCACCCTGTGAACTAATAAATTTAATGGCATCCAGAGATAGTAACCACTCGCAGACATTCATTTTATGTTCAGCTAGTTTTACGCCTGAACGCATAATTGCAAAATAATCACTAATTTATCTAATAAGGCCTGCTTGAGTGTTCAACAAGGCATACAACTTGCGCCACCACATTTGTCTTTTAGGGTATTGCACGGCCACAGATTCAGGGTCTGCAGCGCCAGCATGATAGTGAGTGACAAATTGCATCCCTAGGTAGGTGGCAGTATGGATGAAAGGGTCCACAAACGCTTGCGGCGCCCGCTCGGTATAACTAGTGGAGAGCAAGGATGCTTGCTTAGTGCGCAGTTGTCGTAACTGGCTACGCAATTGCGGCTGATCCATGTATTCCGTGAGTCTATCAAAAAACGCCTTCATCTGCGGTGTGGTGTTATACCAATAGACGGGCGATGCAAATACCCAATGGTCAAACTCCAGTAATCGCGTGATTAACGCGCGGAAATCATCACTTTGTTCGCGAATATCATACCGATATGGGTTAATCTGATAGGCGTCTAAATCAATGAATTGCGCATCTAGGTGTCGTGCGAGAGTGTTGGCAGCTTGGCGAGTGTTACCTTGGCTTCTAGCACTTGAAAAAATAATAACATGTTGGTTCATAATTGCTTTCCTGCATTTGTATGTTTAACCTAAGGCTAAAAGCTCAAGTTAAGTTTAGGTCAACAACAAAATGACATTAGAAGCAAATTTATCTGTCGGCACTGTCGCCAAACGTGCTGGGGTCGCCGTATCGGCGCTGCATTTTTACGAGAAAAAAGGACTTATCCGCAGTTGGCGAAACCAAGGAAATCAACGCCGCTACAAGCGAGATGTGCTAAGGCGTATTGCGGTTATCAAGGCCGCACAAAAAATGGGGATCACCCTCGAGGAGGTAAAAGAAACACTCAGTACCTTGCCCGAAAAACGCACCCCCAATAAAGAGGACTGGGCCAATATGTCACGCCAATGGCAGCGCCAACTCGATGAAAAAATTGCCTACATGCAACGAGTGCGCGCCTATGTTGATGGCTGTATTGGATGCGGCTGCCTATCGATGCAACGTTGCCCTATTTATAACCCTGAAGATAAGCTCGCCAATGTCGATGGTGGAGCCGTGTTATTGGATCACCCTGAGCTGGGAGACTAGCGCCAACAAGGCACATGTTATTTATTACCGAGCGCAGACAATCACTCAGTGAGATATGAGGGGAATCACTTTGGGCCGCCGCAGATGTTAAATTTCTGTGGTTAAATGTATAAATTCACTTGTTTATTGCATAGAGTAACGTCTTACTCTTTCAAATTTGGATATGAACTGGTAGCGTACGCGCCTTTTTTTAACCTCGACAGGTGATATATGAAGTTAGGACCTGGACTACTGGTTGCCGCCGCCTTTATTGGCCCAGGCACCATTACCACCGCCAGCGTAGCCGGTGCAAACTTTGGCTTTGCATTGCTATGGGCCTTGGTGTTCTCAGTGCTGGCAACCATTTTATTGCAATCACTGGCCGCACGCTTAGGCGTGGTCACCGGCCTAGATTTAGCCCAAGCACTGCGCGCGCATATTGAAACCCCTGTGTTTCGTTGGCTTGCGGCATTTTTGGTGATCAGTGCCATTGGTATTGGCAGTGCCGCCTATGAGGCAGGTAACCTCAGCGGTGCCAGTCTCGGTTTACAAGGGCTATTTCCCTCCGCTTCAGCGCAACTGTGGACGCCCTTAATTGCCATTATCAGCGCCGCATTGTTATACAGCGGCAAATATAAGCTGATAGAGGGCGCACTGATCTTTTTAGTGTTGCTGATGAGTTTAGTGTTTTTAGCGACTCTGGCCATCGCCAACCCCGATCTCAGTGCCATGTTTGCAGGTTTTAAGCCTCGCTTTCCTGAAGGTTCACTGACCACCGTATTGGCGTTAATTGGCACCACCATCGTACCGTATAACTTATTTCTTCACTCTGGGGTGGTCGCACGGGCCAGCCAAGGTGAGCAGGATAAACAACAAGCTATTCGCAGTAGCAACTGGGATACCGGTTTATCAATTGGTCTTGGGGGATTGATCACCTTAGCTATCGTGTCCACCGCAAGCGTGGCCTTTTTTGGCCAGGGCAATAGTCAGCTCAGTGCCGCCAACCTGGCTTCGCAATTAACGCCTTTACTGGGCGACAGTGCCCATTACTTTTTTGCACTCGGGCTGTTCGCTGCTGGGTTAACCAGCGCCATAACAGCGCCTCTAGCGGGAGCTTACGCGGTGTGTGGCATGCTCGGGTTAAAAGGAGATACCAACAGCCCTCGCTTCAAGCAAGTAGCGTTGGTTATATTAGTGTTTGGTGCTGTTGTGGCCAGTCTTGGTTTAGACCCAGTGGCGGTGATTATTTTCGCGCAAGCCACCAATGCGCTGTTATTACCCATTATCTGCATTTATCTGCTGTGGCTAATGAATCAAAATAAGGTCATGGGCAGATTTAAAAATTCACTGCTGATTAATGTGCTGGCAATGCCGCTGCTGACACTGATCATCACGTTGAGCGGGTACAAACTGCTTACGCTCATATAATGCCTATTAAGTGAGCGCAAGGCGCTTGCCTCTGTGCTCACTTTCCCCTACCATCTCGGCTCATTTTACCAAGGAGTCGGTTATGGCAACATCCCCACCACAGGACAAAAAAATCCCCAAAGTGCTGCAACAAGTCGACAACAAAGAGCTACGCAGTACCGGTTTTTGGCTCAACCAAGTATTTTTGGTGCTATCCACCATTTTTGGTGTCTACCTCGCGGCACAAAGTGGTTTAGAGCAGGCAATTAAATTCGATACCTACTCTAAAATGGAAGATAACTACTATCTGCGCACGTCTCTGTACGATGAGTTGCTCGACAATCAGCGTAAAATTCAAGCGTATGCCGAGCTACTCGCTAAGAGCCCGCCTACATCTGAGCTTGAGTTCAATAAACCCACTTTAGATAAATATGTGTGGCACACCATGCAATACTCACCCACGACTTTGGAAACCCCAAGTGCCATTCTCTCTGCTGCACGGCGTTTTTATAGTCAAAGTGAGTTTTATATTGAACGCGCGCTAAAGCGCAAGGTGTCAGCGCGTCACGCCAGTGAAAAGCTAGGCAAACTTGCAACCGACCTAGAGCAAAATACGCTCCCCTATTTAAAGCGCAGTGCCCAGGCACTGAAACAAGAATTAGCTGATAACGACGTGCAAATTGGCAGTCTCAAGGAGTTAGAGCATGAATAAACGCTGTCCCCATTGTGTTGATGAATACTTAGAAGTGACCGAGTATCAAGGTGAAGAAATTGATGTGTGCCTAGAATGTGGTGGCCTTTGGTTTGAAAAAAATGAAGTCAATCGCATGTTGAACGAGGTCAACGACGGTCCTATGGGTGAGAAATATGAACACAATTTTGGTGAACATTTAGGTATATCTGAGCGCGATTGCCCCGATTGCTCAACATTGATGGAGCGCTACCACTTATTAGAGCACTACCACAGCGAAATTGATGTATGCCGTCATTGCGATGGCAGCTGGATTGAAAAAGAGCAGTTGGAGAGTGTCGAAAATAGCCCACAGCTAAAAGCGGCACTTGGCGAGCTTAACCAGAAGGTGTCATGGAAAACCTACTTATTTCAATTTCTAACGCAAATGCCGGTAGAGTATAACATCAAACCACATCGTACCCCGTGGGTAACTCGCGCTTTGGTGGCGTTGAACGTGGTGATATTTGCCGCTTACTTCTTTGTTCCCAGCCACTTTGAGTTTGTACTTAGCTACTTCGCCATGCGCCCGGTGGATGTGCTCGCCGGGGAAGAGCCTTGGACCTTGCTCACCTGTGTGTTTTTACACGGCTCAATTATGCACCTGGTAGGCAACATGTACTTTTTATACATCATTGGCGATAACCTCGAAGATGCACTTGGCCACTGGCGCTTCTTAGGCTACTACCTACTTTGCGGGGTGCTCGCCTCCGTTGCCAGCCTCATGCTCTCAAGTAATGGTGCAATCCCCAGTGTCGGTGCCAGTGGTGCCATTGCTGGTTTATTTGGCATGTATTTAATGTGGTTCCGCTACGCCAGCTTGACCTTTATGTTCATTATTTACCAGAAGAAGCTCTCTGCTATGTGGTTCTTCGTTATTTGGTTGGGTATTAACTTATTCGGTTTATTCAGCCTCCCCGATGGTGTTGATTATGGCGCACATATTGGCGGCTTTATCGTCGGTCTACTCATTGGCTATGCGCTTAAAACCAAAGTAATGAGCGACAGGCCGATGATTGCACTACTAAATAAGCCAGCCGCCCAGCTTAAACGCTAATACCAGGTTTCATCAGGTGAGTAGCGTGCATATATGCCTTGCTGCTCACCATCACCTACCTCTTATTCATGATGGCGGCGCTCAATAGCCTCTAGCTCGCTTTGCGGTTCACTAGGCGCACTTGATTGCATGGGCGCAACTAAATCACACTCAGTAATAGTGTCGGACAGTTTCTTACACTCTTTATTGCTTTTACTCGGCGCTGGCTTTTGCAATGCGCCGAGCACCGCCGAGTCAATCGCCAAACCAAGTTTAGCGAAGCTAAAACCGTCACTATCTATTGGCGTGTAACTGGATTTACCTGGGTCGCCTTGGGTGCTAGCCTTAAAGTGTTTTTCTGCGCGCTGCGGCATATTTGGCTGCGCGTAGCCATCCACTAAGATGCCCACCACTGTACAACCATTTAAAATACTCAGCGCGGTCAGTGCGATAAATAATTTAAGCATGCTACTTATCCTTTCATGCCTTCGTGTCCTCGTTCTCTCACTTTAACGTTAAACATTAACGCAAACTGTAAGAAAATGTACCCCTTATTTTTTGCACCTTGGCGGCGGTGGTTTAAGCTTAAAGCTATGCACACATTATATGCTGTAAGCGCCATTATACTGCTCATGATGCAGTTGTGGTCATCATCAAGCTGGGGCTCACCGGCGCCACTGCGAATTTGCTTTGAAAGGTGGTGGCCCTACAGCTATGTCGACGAATCGATGCAAGCAAAAGGCATTGAAGTCGACTTAATTCGCTATGCACTGTCACACTCAGGCACTGACGTCACCTTTACTGAGCTGCCCTACAAACGCTGTGTTGAAGCCGTTGGCCAAGGTAAGCTTGATTTCACCTTGCATGTGGATGAAACCGATGGCTTGGCAATGCTCGACCAATCGTTCGTTAACTGGGAGCTGACGTTAGCAGTGGCCATCAAGCGCCAAGAGAGTTTTTACCAGCAGGCTGTGCAGCGCTCCCCCATTATTCTCATTGCTGAGGAGTACCCATACCCTGATGAAGTCTATAGTGCACTAAAAGCACTCAATGCTGATATTGTTACTCGCTCCTACTACGAGTCAACAGACGCGCAAGCTAAATCATTTTTCGCAACGCTGAGCGATAGTCGCGTTGATGCCATTGTGGTGGATAGAACCTGGGCTGCGAAAATTATTCATGATTTCGATTTGCCTGTTGCGCTTTTACACAACCTGCATATTGAGCCTCAATACATCGGCTACCATCCTAATAACGAAAAAAAGGCGTTGCGCTTGCAACACCTTTTGTCATCTATTCCTGAGAGCGTCAAAAAAGAGATTGAACGCCGCTATCAGCAACCCTAGGCTGGTTTTATTAGCCTGTTATTGCACAGAAATATTCAAGGTTACACCGGAGTAATTGCTGTAAGCACGCAGACCTACATGCCAAGTGCCAGCTGCTGCGGCCTCTGAACACGACTCGTTATTGCCTGAACGAAACGGGCGACAATCATAGCTAGAGGTCGTTGGCTGCGCGCCTTGACGAACATACAAATCGACATCACCGCTGCCACCGGAAGTACTTACATCAACCGTGCTCGCGCCCGCAGGCACATCAACAGTAAAGTATTGCCACTGACCTTGGCTGCCTGAGAGGTTTGACTCAGTGATCTCAATCGGTAAATCGCTGCCACTTTGCTCATAGCTTGCCACTAAGGTTGCGCCACTATAAGCGTTGTAACCATGCACCATAATTGAGTAAGTGCCTGCGCGCGTATCTGTACAGCTCTCGTTATTCCCGTTTTCATAAGGGCGGCAATCATAGTTACTCTGCGATGCCGTTGCGCCGTATTTTACATACAAGTCTAAGTCACCTGAGCCACCTGAGCTGGTAATGCTGATATTGCTGGCACCGGCTGGTACTTCAAAAGTGTATAGCGTTTCACTGCCATTAGCACCGCTGATGCTAATAGGCTGACCATTTTCAAGCTCATTTGGAGGCGGTGGTGGCGTGCCGCCACTGCGGAAATTAGCAATCGTTGGACTGGTAATATTCAAAACACGCGTGTTGTCGCTGCGCGTGGTTGTGCCCATCGCCGTGCCATTGTAGCTCTTGTTTGGATTTGACCAATAATTGATACGAGTACAACCACTGTTACAGTTATACGCCATCACCGTACGCCATTGCGAACTTGGGTCTTGGTAGCCATGACCGTAGGCATAAGGCGAGTTAGTGGGGTCGTTTTCAGGGTTGTGACGCGCCGCTTGGAGGTGACCAATTTCATGACCGAAAGAGTAGTAGCCGGTAGCACAATCATAATCAACCATGGCAAAAGCACTGCTGGCGCTAGCACCAATGGCATCAGCCTGACCACAATAGCCGTTAACATCGTTCACTAATACCACCACATCGGCACCATACTGGTCACGCAAACCGTGCACCTCATCCATGTAGCCATCGTTGGTCCCGGCCAAACGGTTTAAATCGGTACCTGAACTACTCGCTTCGGTGTAGTTGACCTGTGCTTTATGGGCAAGACTGACAGTGGCATTCACACCTGAGTTTTGATAACCCTGATTGGTTTCATTGATAGCAAGGTCTATCAAGGCATCAATGTCGCCAGAAAGCTGAGCGGCCTTAGCGGTGTAAACCACCAATAGGTCGATTTGCGTATCAGCAACGGCCTGCGGCTGCGCGAAAATACTAGGGCTATTATTGATATTTACCTGGTTTGCGAGTGGGCCTTCAGGCATAACGTGTCCTGGTTGGTGCTCTGGTGGCATTTGCTCAGGCTTGAGTGTACGCAGCTGATGACCATGAGCACCAACAGGCTTAAGCTTTAGCACGTCACCGTTGGTTTTAACCGTACCAGAGATGCCTTTTGCAGTTTGCACTAATGTGACCGAGTCACCATTGTCATTTTCACCTTGCCAAATAAGGTTACCGCTGGCGCTAAGGCTAGCGTTTTTGCGGGTAAAGTGTACCTGCGCACCATCAACAGGCAAAGACAAGGAGGCAGTATTACTGGTTAATTGGAACTGCGCGCCACTGAGCTGTGACATATTTGCTTGTGCAGCGTTAACGCTGTTAGCCATTTGCTGCGATGACACTTCAAACAGTGGACCTTGAGCAAATACAGCGGTACTGCTAAGCAGCGCGCTGGCGATAAGGGTGGGTTTAAACATGGGATATCCTAGTTGTTTCTTTTATGGGAAACAGCAAAATAAAACAACATTAACCTGTTTTCAATTATTTTACATTTAAACCACCGAAACTTTGTAAACGCTTGTAAATATGAGATATTAAAGAACCGAAAGCAACAGACAAGAACAGCCAATTATTAACCCAAGGTTAATAATAACCAAAAATGATCTCTTTGTTCTTTTTTCTTGAGGTTATCGAGGCTGTGTCTCAAGCTTAAATAAGGCTAGGCTCCACCATTAAGGAATTACTATGAAAGCTTTGTTTGCAGCGCTTGTGCTGCTATTACCGACTCTGGCGCTTGCGAAGGGCACATTATCACCTCAACTGAGTGTTTTCGAACCCTACTTAGGTACTTGGCAGGCACAGTTTCAACTCGACCCCGCTCAAGAGCCGGTCACAGATGTGGGCCAATGGCAGCGGGCCCTCAATGGCACAGCGATTCGCACTTTACACAGCATCAATGACGGCGATTATGGTGGCGAGTCACTGATATTTTGGGACCAGAGTAAACAAAAGTTGGTATTTTATTATTTCACAACCGCCTCTTTTTACACTCAAGGCTGGCTTGAAGTGGGCGATGACGGCAGCTTCACCGCTTATGAGGAAGTAACCGGCAGTGCTCAGGGGATCACCCAAGTAAAATCCACGAGCCAATTCGTGGATGGCAAAATAGTAGTCAGTACACAATACTTACAAAACGAGCAATGGACATCACCCCAAGTGCGCACCTACACTCGCTCAGATAAAGCGGTCGTTTTTAAGTAGATTTTCACTAAGAGGTATTCATGTTTCGTAAGCTGCTAAGAGCTTTGTTGCCATCATTTGTGCCCGCAGAGGTCGACGCTAATTATGCGTTTTTTGATAAAACACCGGAAAATGAGCCCTTACCGATCGCCGATAAAGCCCCTGTTAACGACCAAGCAATGCCTTACGAAAACGACTTAGAGGGCGCGTATCTCGATTACTTATTTGGCTGTGATGCTCGGCCAATGCAGCAAAACGACAGCCTCAGTCACTTCATTTACCATCAACTGAGCCTGTTAATGCATGAGCCTGAGCAGTTGCTATCACACCTACCCGTTATGCCGGCCTCCATCAGTCAGGTGCTCAAAGAGCTGGATAACCCTGATTTCGACGTGCAGCGATTACTCGCTGTGGTAGAGCGGGAGCCTGCGATGGCTGCGGATCTTATCAAGCTAGCGAACAGCCCTCGTTACCGCCGCCGCGAACAAGAAATCACCGAGCTTAAAGCCGCTTTTATGAGTATGGGGGCCAATGGCCTGCTTGAGGGCGTGGTGCAATCTTATATTAAGCGCTTTACGCCGCGCCCGAGTATTTATTACCGCCAATTTGGCGAAAAAATATGGCAGCACGCGTTACAAACCGCTGACTTTGCCAAGCTAGCAGCCAGCGATAGCCAAACCGACCCTGGCGCGGCTTATTTTACCGCACTGCTTTACAATCTTGGCACCATGATTATTTTTGAGCTTATGATAGAGGCGTTTAATGTTGTTGACCCCGACGTCACTCCTAGCAGCGCAGCCTTTAAACGCCTAATTAGAGAGTACAGTCACGATTTAACCTTAACCTTGGCAAATTATTGGCAGTTACCGCAACTGATTGTAAAAGGGTTGCACCACAGTGGGTTGGACCGCAGTCGGACTCAACTCTCGCCTTTAGCGCAATTGTGTGAGCAAGCGGACATAGCCAGTAAACTGTGTTGCTTACAAAACCAGCAGCAGGCGAGGCAGCTCAGCGGCCACCTCACCCACCCTGTACTTAAACAGCGAGTCGACACCCATTTATCGGGTGTTTGAACTGGGCAACAAACACTTAGTTGGGCTGCGCTATCATAATCGATTTCACATTAACGAATTCACGCATACCAAAGCCGCCGTGCTCGCGACCATAACCGCTGTCTTTAACGCCGCCGAAAGGCAGGTTAGGCTGTGCTAACGAATAGCCGTTGATGTTAACCATTCCGGTATCGAACTCGGTTTTTGCCAGCGCCACGGCTTTTTCTGTGTCCTCACTGAAAATACCGCCACCTAAGCCATAACGCGAGTCGTTGGCCAGTTGCATGGCATGTTCATCGTCATTGGCACGAATGAACGACGCCACCGGGCCAAATAACTCATCATCGTAGGCGGGCATGCCCGATTTAACGTCTTCCAATACGGTGATCGGGTAGAAGAACCCTTCACCTTGGGGCACATCACCACCGAGAATACACTTTGCACCCGCTTCAATGGATTGCTGTACTTGCTGGTGCAATTGGTCGCGCAAATCATCTCGCGCCATCGGGCCAAGATCGGTGCTGGACTCATTTGGGTCGCCCATTTTCAGATCTTTGGCCGCTTTGACAAAAGCATCGCGAAATTCATCGTACACAGCATCAGCGATAATGAAACGTTTGGCGGCAACACAGGTTTCACCGTTGTTGACCACACGGCCTTGAATACAACATGACACCGCATGCGCAATATCAGCATCGCTGAGCACCACAAATGCGTCGTTACTGCCAAGCTCTAGTACCGACTTTTTCGATACCGACGCGGCCTGCTCCGCCACTTTCTTACCGGTTTCGTCACTGCCGGTAAAGGTTACACCGCGTACTTTATCATGCGCAATCAGTTTACTGGCGGTAGCGCCATCGATAAGCAGTGATTGATAACAGCCCTCAGGGAACCCTGCTTCAAGAAACAGCGCTTCAATTTTCTTCGACATACCAAACACATTACTCGCATGCTTCAACACCGTGGTATTGCCCGCCATAATATTCGAGACGCTATAACGGATCACTTGATACAGTGGGAAATTCCAAGGCTGGATCCCTAAGATCACACCTATGGGCTGATAAGTCACCAAGGCGTGCCCGTCTTCAAAGAAACGGTGTTCATCTTCTAATTCTTTGGCGCCATGCTTAGCGGTGTAGCGACAAATTTGCGCGCACAACGCCACTTCTTGTTTACCTTGGTCGGTGACTTTACCCATTTCCTCGGTCATCAAGGTCACCAACGCGCTCTCATTTTGTTCGATCAGGTCGGCGAGTTTGTTCATTTTCTCAGCGCGCTCTGAAAAGGATGTCTTGCGCCATTGGCCAAACGCATCATGGGCAGCATCGACTGCCTGCTCTGCTTGAAACTGTGATAATAAGGTGTACTCAGCTAATGGGTTACCATTACTTGGATTTACGGTTGTTACCGTCTTTGCCATAACCTTCTCCTTTAAATTTAATCGTCGAGCTTATGCCAGCAAAAACAGCACCAACTATTTAAACCTTTAAAAATCAATAAATTAAGATTAAACATTAAAAATAAATGGCTCTGTACCAGCAAGCACTACACACACTCAGTGAAGATTTTTCAAAAGCGCGCTTGAGCAATGCTGAGCCTATCTTTTGTTGCACTAAAAATAGGGTCAGATAAAATAGCCGCAAAACAAAGGAGTGTAAGATGTTAAAAAAGTCTCTCAATATCGGCCTATTGGCTTTACTAGGCTCACCTTGGATAAGTGCCGCCGCACCGACACCTGATTTCGATGCCGCCTATGACGCCTTTGAGCAAGCACTGCACACTGGCGAGAATGTGCAGCAGCATGCACAAACCGCCTATGAGGTAGGCCTGAGCACCTTTGGTGAAACATCGCCAGCTGTTGCTAAGTTAGCCATTAACTACGCCAACGCGATAACCCCTTCACCCACTAATGCGCAGCAACGCGCGACCCTTTATAGACAGGCATTGACGATTTTAGAGCAGCAGCCTAACCCAGACCCACTAAGCCTTATCGACCCGTTAATGGGCATTGCCAAAAGCGCGGATAAGGCACACACCGTTGAGAAGGCCATCGAACGTGCGATAGATATTGCAAAGCAGCAACAAAAACCCAAATTGGTCGCCGATTTAAAAGTAGACGGTGCCGAAATTTACTTTCGCCGCTTGGACTTTGATAAAGGCCGTGCGGCGGTAGTCTACCTCAACGAAGCCGAAGCATACTATCAAGCGCATATCGCCGATGACACGGTAGAAATGATTAATGTCACCATGCTGTTAGGTGCGGTAGACAAAGCCCGAGGGCGTCGACATACAGCCATTGAACGTTTTAACAAAGTGGTCAATATTTTTGATGATAACTTTAGTTTTGACCACCCTGCTGAGCTGCAAGCTCACTCGCAGCTCGTCGCGCTGTATGAGCAAGAAGGTGAATCCGAGCAAGCCACTAAGCATTGTGTTGCCATCGCAAAAATGCGTCCGTGGACGAAGAATCAGGAGCAAACCCCATTGTATCGCACACCTCCGCGCTACCCCGCTATTGCCGTGCGCCAACGCCGCGAAGGCTGGGTACAAATGGAGTTCACCGTGAACGAGAGCGGCTTCGTTGAAGATGTCAGTGTACTGGACTCCGACGGCAGTGCGGCGTTTGAAAGAGCGGCTGTTAATGCCGTAAAACAGTGGCGATACGCACCAAAATTTGAAAATAATCAAGCCGTTAAAGCAAAAACTTCGGTCCAACTTGATTTCAAAATAGGCTAATCACTCGGCCCTTGGAACATCAGGGTCTCCTACTTTTTACTTAATTTAGAAACAAATGTTAATTTAGTGTTTATTTTTTGTTTGTTCTCTTATAGGGTAATTCCACTGCCTTAATCAAAGGCAATATCGATGGCTTACAGGAGTATAAGCAGTTGTAGAGCCCGTGGAATGATTCAAATGGAGAGAACAATGAAAACACTTATTGCATCAGCCGCTCTACTGATTGGTGGACTATTTAGCGCCCAAGCAAGCGCCGACAGCATGGAATGTTATGTCGACACTCAGGCATACGACCAATTTACCCCTAACCGTTGTTTCGCACTGGTTTATGGTGCGAGATCAAGCACCGCCGTTTTTCGCGTGGTAGGGAACGGTTCACAAATCGACAGCGTTATTTGGTCTAATGCGGCCTCATCGTGCGGCACCTCGGGCACGTCATGCTCTTTTGAAATTCGTGCTTTCCGCCCATATACAGCCGAAGCAACCATTCTTTACAGTAACGGCTCGTGGAGCAAAGTTTCAGCTACGGCGTCATTTGAAGACGGCCGATAGTTAACAGCAACCGTCACACGGTTGCAGGTACCTCGTTCATTGAATGGACACTTCGTGAATGTGCAAAAGCCGACTCGTTCGGCTTTTTTTATGGTTCATACATCAAAAAACGCAGTCAGTCGACACCCACTGCGTTTATGATGATGTGCTTGGGGTTAGCTGTTTTGAGCCTCCCCCGCTTTCTCAAATACACTATCTTGGTGAGAGCGCCTCACCTGTTATGCCAAGTTAAAACTCTTAATCTCATTACGATGCCAGTCATCAACAATCGCCTGTGCAGCGTTATCCAGCTCGTGTCGTTCGCTATCCGTTAAGCGCTTTATACTTGCATCAATGTCCTCTTGCGCGCTCCATGCATCCTGACCTATTAGA
>CEVA01150920.1_pt1 | contig 17686 bp, 21 predicted proteins | sample 361521 | NCBI WGS metagenome assembly CEVA01 (sample SAMEA2622823, study PRJEB7988) | marine metagenome | isolation source: saline water (ENVO:00002010), including
TACACGTCGATGTCGGCTACGCTTCGGAGGATGGTGGAGAGTGGCGATCCGATCGGTGAAGTGGTTTCCGCATCGATCGTGACCGGCTTTCGCGCCGAGCAATATGGCTATCCTGGGCGGCGAGCGTGGCTGTCGACGCCGGAAGCGGGTGGGGGAGGACAATGGCTTCTGAACGGAATTCACATGATCGCTCAGCTCCGCTACGTGTTCGGCGAGATTGAGGATGTGTATCTTCGTCATCATCACTCCAGTCGGGTCGACCGAACGGACGTTGAAGCCACGCTCACGGGGACCCTGACGACGGCTGCCGGATACTCCATCGCTTTGATGCAGTCGCATGAGGTCTACTTGAGCGGCGGACTCGGAGGGTTGACTGTTTTCGGCGATTGAGGCACGCTCCGGGTGGACCGGGAGGGGTACGAGTGTTTCAATGCCGACGGGAGTACTGGGGAATGCGCGTGGCCGGATACCGCATTGTCTGACTATGCGCTCGAAATGGAAGCGTTTGCCGATGCGGTGGCCGGAGACGATTGGGGCCGGACGACAGCTATTTCGGAACGTCGCAGTCTGGCGGTGGTGATGGCGGGTTTCGATTCCGTCCTACGGGGCGAGCGAATCCGGATCAGCGAAGCGTACGAACTCTAGAGAAAGGACCAGGATGCCTGCACCGATCGCACTTCAGCTCTTCACGTTAAGGGAGGCCGCTGCCGAGGATTACGAGGGGACCGTGCGGAAAGTCGCCGAAATCGGCTATGCGGGTGTCGAGCCAGCGGGGTTTCCGGGTACGACACCTGAAGCGGCCGCGCGTCTGTTTGCGGATCTGGGACTCGAGGTTTGCAGCGCTCACCTGCCGATGCCGGTCGGGGAGAAGCAGCAGGAATCGCTCGAGACGGCGGAAGCGCTTGGGATTGATAGGCTCGTCGCGGGTCAGGGCCGGGACCAGTTCGGCTCCAAGGACGAGATCAAGGCCTCGTGTGATCGATTTAACGAAGCGGCCGATGTGTGCCGTTCGAATGGACTGACGTTCGGCATCCACAACCACTGGTGGGAGTTCGTAGAAATCGACGGCGCTCGAGTGTATAAACATATGCTCGATCATCTCGAGGATGGGATCGAATTCCAGATCGATGCTTACTGGGTGCAAACCGCGGGCGCGGATCCAGCCTCCGTGATCGGTGAGTTGGGACCACGAGTGCCTCTCGTGCACTTAAAGGATGGACCGTGTACCCGCGAGGCAGATATGCAGGCTCTGGGAGAGGGCGCGACAGACTTCGACAGCATCGTGAAAGCCGCGGGTGATCACGCCGAGTGGTGGATCGTCGAGTTGGACCGTTGCGCAACGGACATGATGGAAGCGGTCGTAAAGAGTCACGCCTTCCTCACGGAGAACGGATTCGCCCGAGGTAGGTAGGGCGAACGTGGATCGATACGGATATTGTTAAACGCCGTCCTTCTCCCTTTCTTACTTTTCACTTCTGATGCGGGGTAGACATTATGGAAAAGAAAGCCCTGATGACCTGGGGCGGCTGGGAGGGCCACGAGCCCAAACAGACGACAGACATTTTCGAGGCTGTTCTGGACGAGGCGGGGTTCAGCGTCGAGGTCGAGGACAACCTCGATGTATTTCTGGATGGCGACCGGCTCAGCGACCAGGATCTGATCGTGCCGTGTTGGACGATGTCCTCGATCGAGAAGGAACAATCGAACGGGCTCAAAGAGGCGGTGGAGGGGGGCGTCGGCCTCGGTGGGTGGCACGGAGGCATGGCCGATGCGTTCCGCCAGGATACAGGATATCAGTGGATGGTTGGTGGCCAGTGGGTGGCCCATCCGGGTGGGGTGATCGACTACCGGGTCAACATCACAAATCATGACGATCCGATTACGAAGGGTCTGGGCGACTTCGACATGCATTCCGAGCAATACTACTTGCACGTCGACCCGTCGAACGAAGTGCTCGTGCACACGACGTTCAAGACGGGCGACCTGGCGCCCTGGGTCAACGGATGTGTGATGCCGGTGGTGTGGAAGCGGATGTACGGAAAGGGAAGAGTGTTCTACTCCTCGCTCGGGCACAAAGCGGTCGATTTCGATGTCCCCGAGGCCAGGGAAATCCAGCGTCGCGGCCTGTTGTGGGCTGCGGGTGCTCTGTAAAGCGTTTCAGGGTCTGGAGTTGACAGAACGAAGCTCCACCTGTAGCTTTTCAAGCAATAAACCTGCATTTATGTAGTCTCGGAGACACGGCACCGTAGCCAAGTGGTAAGGCAGGGGCCTGCAAAGCCTTGAGCGGCGGTTCGAATCCGCCCGGTGCCTCCAAAACGAGAGCGAGCCCAATCACGGAACTGTGATGGGCTCGCTCTCGTTTTGGGGAGTCCCTTCGCTTGGTGGGCAGGTTACAGCTGTAGCCGGGCTGGCCGGTCCGCATTATCCATTGCTTCGCGTAATCAGGTTGCATTACTTCCCAATGCCGCACATCCATCTATTCGTGAGCATGCATTGAACGCCGTCAATCTGTTTCGGGGCGAAGAGGGCTCGAAAGTCTACGAGCCTGGGGACACTGTGTTCACCTCCGGGGAAACCGGGGAACACATGTTCGTTGTGCTCAAAGGGAAGATTGATATCAAGATCGGAGACCGCGTCGTAGAGACGGTCGAGCCGGGCGGTATCTTCGGCGAACTGGCAATGGTCGACAAGTAACGCTTCACCTTCCTGGTTCAAAGTCACCCCTTCTTCGCGCTCTACGTCTTGAAACTTCTGGCCGAGCGTCTGCGACGCTACACGAGTTAGTCAGCGGCGAAAGAGCAGGGCGGTCTTTCCACGCGAGATCGCCTCCTACGTACCCCTGCCCCGCTAGTTGACCCCTCCGTCAACCCCCTCTATAGTTCTTCAACAGGTTGATCTCTTGGTGCCCGGGTGGCGGAATTGGTAGACGCAGGAGACTTAAAATCTCCCGGCCTTCGGGCCGTGCCGGTTCAAGTCCGGCCCCGGGCACCATCTCAATACCAAGGCCATACTTCCATCCGTTAGCACGAGCGATGTGTCTTCTCGATGCCCTCGCAAGCTGAAACATTCCCAAATCACGAAAGTACTCGATCCACACTGACGGTCCGTGGCGTCGTCCTCGGTGTGGCCACGGGTGTCCTGCTGAATCTCTACAGCAACTACGCCGGGCTGATTATCGGAGGTGCTTCGCTGGTGAAATCCCAGCTGCCGATGGCGATGCTCCTTCCGTTCGTGGCGTGGCTTCTGATCAACACAATTGTTCGCCTGATCGCTCCTCGACTCGCGCTGTCTGGCGGGGAACTGATTGTGATCTACAGCTTGTCCTGGATTGTGGGAACGATGTCGGCGAGTGGTTGGCTCGCCTACTGGGGCGGCATCGTCAGCTCGCCGGTATACTACGCGTCGGCGGAGAATCGGTGGCAGGAAGTGCTGTTCGATGTGATTCCCTGGTGGTGCTACCCAACCGACTCCAGGGAAGTCATCGTTGCATTCTACGAGGGGCTGCCCGAGGGGGCCAGCATCCCTTGGTCGGGTTGGCTGTCGCCGCTCTACTGGTGGTTCTCGTTTTCGGTCGCCCTTGTGATCGCCGGACTGTGTCTGTCCGTAATCTTCCAGCGTCAATGGGAGGACGCAGAGCGTCTGACGTTTCCGCTGTCAACGTTCGCTGTGGCGTTGACCAAGGGATTCGACGGAAAAGAAAGGATTCCTCCGATCTTCAAGGACCGCGCCTTCCAGGCCGGTTTTCTCGTTGTTTTCCTGGTCCTTGCGTGGAACATCGGCGGCTTCTTTACGCAGGAACTACCGCGGATCACGATCTACGACACCGTGGAGTCCAAAGGGCTTCCGGTTGGGCGGATGTTTCCTCCCGTCTACCTGCGCATCATGCCACCCGTCATCGGTTTGACCTACCTGTGTAACTCGGACCTGCTTCTGAGTTTTTGGCTCTTCCGATTGGTTGCGATCCTGAAGGAAGGTGTGATGGCCCGTCTGGGTGTTCCGATCGGCTACTCCTCCGCCACAAACGCCACGATCGGGCAACCGAAGTCAGAGCTCATCATGCTCGAATCGCACGGTGCCATGGTGTTCCTGGCCGTGTGGTCTGTGTGGATCGCCAGGCACCATCTGAAGCACGTCTGGCAGGTTGCGAGAACGGGTGTCCGTGGCCCGGGTGACGATGGGGTGATGCCGTATCGCGTTGCACTCCTTGGATTCTCGATTGTGACGGTGTACCTGCTGGGCTGCTTTATGTCGATGGGTCTGACACCGTGGATGGCGATCTGTCAACTCGGGCTGATCTACATCGCATACTTTACGTTGGCGAAGTTTACGGCCGCGACGGGTTTCGCATATCTGTTCCCCGTCGCTGAGAAGGGAGGGAACGTCGTTCTGGCGCTTGGAGGTACTCGCGGAATGAGCGCCAGGGAGATCGTGGGGATGGGTACGATCAACTCCTACGCCTTCTTCGGCAGGGCACGCATCCCGGCCTGGCCTGCACTCCCACACTACCTTCAGCTTTTCGGGACCGACCGAAGACGCTACTGGACACCCTGGTCGGCGATCCTTGTTTTTTCCGCCACGTTCATGGGGTCCTGTCTGTTGATCATCTGCCTGGGGTACGAACACGCAGGCCAGAATCTCGGGTTGAGCGGGTTCGTCAAGGCCAATCGGGAGACCTACCACAGGATGGTCTCCGCAGTGATCGACACGGATCGGGCGGGGTTCAATCCTGGCAAAACGATGGTGTGGCTGGCAGGGGTCGGTGGAGCATGGCTCCTGATGGTCCTCTACAACAGGATTCCCTGGTGGCCCCTGCATCCCCTCGGTCTGGCGTTCCAGGACTCGAATGGATCGGAATATTACGCATTCAGCATGCTGCTGACCTGGGTTGCCAAGGGGCTGATCATGAGGATCGGCGGGATCGGCATGTTCAACCGGGCGAGGCCATTCTTCTTCGGGCTTGTGGTGGGCTACGTTGCCGGAATCGGCACGGGAACCCTCGTCGATCTCTTGTTCTTCCCGGATGGCGGGCACCGAATCCACGGGTGGTAGGACAGGTCGGTTCTTTGGCTTTGTCCACCTAACGAGGTGGGACGGAGACAGCAATCGTTCAAATGCTTCGTGGAGAACGATCTGCTTTGTGCAAGGAGGGCCGAACTGCGGACGGCTATGGAATAATTAGAGTCTTCAGCGAACTCTGATGCTCGGAGCTGTTTTCCTGTTCGAACACGGCCGCGAGATCTGTCAGTCTGTGGGAAACTGAATTTTCGAAGACGATGTCCAGGTTGAAGACGCCACGCTGAACCGCCCGGTAGGCCTCACGCATGTTTTCGATGGACCTCAGATGCGTATAGTGGACCGCGTTCAAGTTGCGAATTTCGAGACCGTCCTCGTGAAATCGGTGGAAACAAAAATTATCTACTGGGGCATAATTGTCGCCGTAAAGGGCCATGATCCCGTTGTGGCAGACCGTATCCAGGCATTGTTTGAGACCCTCGCCGCTTCCTCCTACCGCTTCGATCGAGACGTCGACGCCCTCTCCGTTCGTGATCTCTTCGACCTCTGCCCTGACGTCCGTGTCATTCAGGTTCAACGCGTAATCCGCACCGAGCTGTCGGGCGACCTCCAGTTTTCCCGGATCGGCGTCGATGGCGATGACCTTCGCGGCACCTGACCGAACTGCGCCTTGAAGCATGATGTTGCCCGCGAATCCCACTCCGTTGACCGCGACCCAGTCACCGGGTGTGACGCCCGCGTGTAATGCCGCCCAGGCGGCGCAGCCAAGTGGTTCATAAAGACAGCCGACCTCGAAGGAAACACCGTCAGGAATCGGCTGGACGTGCGAGGGGTCCGTCACCCAGTAGTCGGTGTAGGTCGGATAGACCAGACTGCCCACGCGATCCCCGACACGGACTTTTCCGCCCCCCAGGTAACTGTCTACTGCGCTCCCGATCTCTTCGACCGTACCCCCGCCTTCGTGACCGAGGGGTCCCATCGGATATGCATAGGCCGTGCCGGTCTTCTCTTTCGCTTCCACAAGATGCGCTTCGGGTTCTCCGCGTGCCTCGTCTTCGGGCCTCACAGTTACACCACGATAGAAGTAGCGCTCAGACCCGCAGATCGATGCCTGGTGCGTTTTCACGAGGATCTGATTCGGTGCGAGATCCGGCAGCTTCTGGCTGCGAAGATCGATCTTGCCAGGTTCGAGGTAGACGGTGCGCGTTTCCATTCAGAGTCTCAGGCGTAAGGAAGCAAACTGAAGACGAGGAGGTCAGAGCATTTTCACTGTGAGCGCGGCGAGGAATCCCCCGAGCGTTGAAAGACCTACGATGGGGCCTCCGCCTTGCTCGAAGGCTTCGGGGAGCATCGTCTGGGCGATCATCGTGAGCATGGCGCCACCGGCCAGTCCCTCGATGATGAACACCAGGTAGAGGTCGGAACCCGCGGGATGGGCGGGGAGAAGGAGCGTGCCGATGTAAGCGCCGACCGCGGTCAGGACACAGAGTGAAAACCACATCCAGAAGATGCGAGTCTTCAACATGCCACCCTTGCGCATGGTGACCGCGCTCGACATGGCTTCCGGCATATTCGCGAGGAAGACGCCGGCGATAAAGGCCACGCTGAATGCTGTGCCCTCCGCAGCCGCGGTTACCACGAGCATGCCGATCACAAGCGATTCGGGAATGCAGTCGAGAGCGATCCCCATCCAGATGGCCAGCGCTGGATTTCCGTGTTTGTGCTGTTCCTCCTGCACCAGATCGGGCGTGATGCCCACCGTGACCTGGTCTTCGACACCCTTGACACCCGATCTTGCCCATTCCCTGGCTGTTTCCGCGCTCACGTGACCCGCCTGCTCGAGATTTTTGATGCGGTCGGCAACAACGCGGTGGATGGCGGCTTCGAGATTGGGCGAGGCTTCCATGTGTTCGTGGAAGGCCTCTTTCGGAATCTTCCAGGCCCTGACGTGCGACTCCGTCTGGACCGTGGCGCTCCTCGGGTTGTCCGTGACGAGCGACATCTCGCCGACCACATCGCCCGCTCCGATCGTGGCGATTTCCTGGTCTCCAGCTTCGGACTTTCGCGTGACTCTAACGGTGCCCTCCGCAACGACGTAGAGACCGTCACCTTCGTCGCCTTCGTGGAAGATCGTCTGGTTTTCGTCGAACTGGACCATTTCCACATCTGGCATGAGGCTGATTACCTCTTCCATGGGCAGGGAACGGAAGTAATCGACTCGACCGAGGCTCTCGAGGAGCAGGTTGGCCTCTGCCCGTCGTTCCTTTACGACGTGGCGGCGAATCAGACCCCGCCGCCGCAGGAATCCGCCTTTTCCCTCGAGCAACAGGTTGAGGCCATTGAAGAGCAATCCGCCGACGATGGCGGCGAGCATGACGGCCAGGATCAACCCGGGTCGGTCGACGTGACCGTGGCGATCACTGGCGACGTGGAGCGCGTGGCCGAACAGTTCGATCGACAGCGCGAACAGAAGGGCGCCGGCACCGAAGGCCATGGCCGAAGAGGCGACCCGTCGTTTGGGAACGAGCGCCAGACCGAGCAGCGCGCCGAGAGGGAGGGAGACCGCACTCAGGGCTCCCCAGAAGACGGCGGAAAGGGCGAGCGAATTCATGGGTTAGACCTCCCGGGGCACACGATCGAAGCTGTCGATGGGCTAAGGAGACCAGCGCGAAGGCTGAGAAGAGTGGAGCGAGCGGAGAGCGGTGGGAACCGCCTCGTCAGCCGCCCGCCCCCAGGGCTTTGCTTACAGACTTGAGGAGAATCTCGTTGTCGAAGGGTTTTTCGAGGGTGGTAATGGCGCCATAGCGTTCGGCGAATCCTTTTAGATCGATGTCGTCCTGGGCACCGAACGCGGCCATGGCGACGATCTTGGTGTCCGGATAGTTCGCACTGACCGCCTGAATCACCTCGAGACCGCTTGTACTGGGAAGGAAGATGTCGACGATCATCACGTCGAACTCCTCCGATTTCAGTAACTCGAGGGCGTCGTCGCCGGAATAACTCAAGATGACCTCGTGGCTTTGGCCGGAGAGAAGCTGAGTTATTACCTGTCCGATATTGGGATCGTCGTCGATGACGAGGACTTTTGCCAACGATAATGCCTTTCAAAACGGCCGGATCGTACGAACCCACGTAAGATAGGCCTTGGCAACCCCCATGACAACAAAACGCGTGGCTGAGATCTGTGCCAGATCAAGGCCCCAGAGGACAAACGGTTTGACTCGACCCCCCCAAAACACTAATTTTTCAGGGATTGAGATGTCTTTCCCAGGTGACCGGAGGGACGACTTTTGGATTGGATGTATCCTGTTCTGATGGTGTGTTTTACCGCCTTCTGTTTCCAGATTTTCGCTGTTTTCAGGAAGCAGGCTGCGTTGCTTCAGCCTACCGTGGAGCAGCTGGAGTCGAGCCGTGGGAATGTGGAGAGGCAGATTCAGGAGGCCGAACAGGCAACGGAGGAGAGCCTTCGTAGAATCGAAGGCCTCAAGACAGAGCTCTCGGCCCTCGACGAGCAGCGACTGGCGTTGCAGTCGCAGGTGAATCAGAAGGAAATGATCCGGATCGAAGCTGGCGAGTTCATGATGGGGGATGATGAAGGTGGACGCGACGAGGCGCCTGCTAGGACTGTCCTGCTCAACGCTTTCCAGATTGATAAGATGCCGGTGAACAATCAGGAGTACAAGATGTTCGTCGAGGTGACGGGTCACAGACGGCCTCCACATTGGACGAGCGGCACCTACCAACTGGATCAGGCGGCGCATCCCGTGACGAACGTCAGCTTTAACGATGCGAAGGCCTACGCGACGTGGGTCGGCAAGCGGCTCCCGACCGAGGCCGAGTGGGAGAAATCCTCGCGCGGCACCGTCGGTCAGACGTATTCCTGGGGTGATGCGTTTCGCAAGGATAACGTGAACTGCGGGAACGAATATGGTGGACCAACGCCCTGCGATCAGTTTCCTGGTGGAGCCAGCCCCTACGGTGTTTGGGACACGTGCGGCAACGCAATGGAATGGTGTGAGGACTGGTATTACGACGACTACTACAAAACGGCCCCCCGCGATAATCCGGAAGGGCCCCCCGGCGGTCAGTATCGGGTGATTCGAGGTGGTTTCTACGCCGGGAACAAGGCCGATGTTCGCTGTGCCGCGCGTCACTGGGCACCCGAGGCGAACATGCAGGACCATATCGGTTTCAGATGCGCCAAAAGTCCGGATTGAGTTTTCCGGGAGGGAGGATCTTGATGAAGTTGGGAAACCGCCAGCTTATTGTTGTTGGGGACAGAATCCTGATCAAGCAGGAAGAGCTCGAAGAACGTACGGATGTGGGCCTCTACTTGCCGCAAACCGTTGTAGAAAAAGAAGAGGTACAGGGAGGGCGGGTCATCGAGACGGGGCCAGGGATTCCCCTTCCCGAATCGCGGGACGAGGACGAACCGTGGAAGGCGAACGAGAGCGAACCGCGCTACATGCCCATGCAGGTCGAGGTCGGCGACTACGCGCTCTTCCTGAAAAAGGCATCCATGGAAATCAAGTTCGATGGCGAAAAGTATCTGATTGTTTCCCACTCCTCGATTCTCGTTCTCATGCGCGATAAGAGCTCGATTCTGGACGAACTCGGACTGGACGATCTCTGATTCACAGGATCCCAGGGCACCCTCACAGGCCGTGAATCGGACAGTCCGATGCGGCCTTTTTCCGTGCGGTTCGAATCCTCGCCTGATTGACTTTGAAACCTGGACCGGTTACCTTAGTCGCGCGTAGCTTACGAGCACAGCGAAAGGCAAAACCCAAATGGCGGATGAAGGGCAGCGGACGGACATTACGGCGGGAATGCTGGTTACGTGTCGGTTGGGAGAGCACACTTCAGTGGGGCCCTGCAAGGTGCTATTCGTGGGCGATGATTACGTCACGGTTGAGGACCCCAACCAGAAGCTCTGGCAGACGACGCTCGACCGTGTGGAGCCTGCCGATGATCAGTTGAGCGATATGCTGAACGGATAATCGGATGCGAGATGGCGAAACGTACACGGCGTAACCGAGACCGCGGAACGGAAAGGACCGACGGGCAATCGACCGACTTGTCATGGGAAGGAGGTTGGCGCGACCGACTCGAATTGTACTTGTTTCTGGCGGTCGAGATTCTGTGCCTCCTTCTGTTCATCGACTTCCTGTTCATAGGCTATTACGTCAAGTGAGCGAAACGGACGTCTCGCTGCGCGAAGAAGGAATCTAAGGCTGCGATTTCACCCCCTGGGGGGTCGGAACGCAGCCGTTTTCTTTAACACCCGCTTCAGGGGAGAGAATGGGATACGACGCGATCGGAGAAGCGTTGCCTGGCTATGCGAAGGATCTTCATCAGAACCTGCGCGTGATCACGACATCCAGTCTGGAACCTGTGGCGGCTTACGGTGCGGCCTATGCGGCCGCCCTCGTGGCGGGTAACGAGGATCTGATTCGGGCGGCAGAAGAGGAGGCGCATTCCCATCTGGATCCTGATCAGATGGAAGGGGCCCGGAGTGCGGCAGCCATCATGAGTATGAACAATGTCTGGTATAAGTTCACAGATGTGGTGACCGACAGCGAGGTGAAAGCTTTACCAGCGAAGCTTCGGATGAACGTGATGATGACCCACGGCGGGGTAGACGTGGCGTTGTTCGAAGCCTGGAGCCTAGCAGTGAGTGTGGTGAACACGTGTGGGACGTGTATCAACGCCCATTCGACTCAGATGCGAAAAGCAGGGATGACGGTCCAGAACGTCGTCGATCTCGGCAGAATCGCAGCCGTGGTGAAAGCCATTGCGGACACGATGAATTTCGAATCCGCAAGGTCTTCGTAGAGGGCCGGCAGGACACGAAAAGCGGGCGACGCCCATAGGCGCCGCCCGCTTTTCGTGCATTTCCCTTTCAGATCAGATTCGTTTGGTTCTGAGGTCGTCCTGGAGACCCTTAATTTCTCCTGACAATTGGGCGATGTTGCTCTTCATACGCTTGTTGTCCGCCTGTCTCTCCCTGGTTCTACGGGCACGGGATTTCTGGTCCTGCCGCAGATCGCTCAACTCACCTTTGAGTTCGAGGGCCGAACGCTGCTCACGCATCAGGTTCTGGCGCATTCTCCCGAGGGCAGTCGTAAAGTAGAATTTGGCGAAGATCGTGAGGACCGTCGCGGCGAAACACGTTACCCACCAGATCATGTCGGAGCCCCGTGCCTGCTAGGGTACCTGCAACTGCTCATTGTTCAGTAGATTATGCGCCAAGGCGCACAAAGTCAAGGAAAAGGGTCTGTAAACGATGGATGCCTTCGTCTTTCTGCTGATCTGTCTGATCGCGATGATCGTGGTTGTTTCACGCGTCTACGGGGGGCGGGAGGAGCCGGCCCAGGAAATCGACCGCAGGGTGGATCGGCTGGCGGCAATCGTGGACCTGGACGTGATGGAAGGGCTCACGCGCCTGGTGGAGGATTCGCGGGAGTCGGAGGTGGATCTGGCAAATCGGCTGCTTCGGGAGGCGATTCGAAAGGAAGAAAATCCTCGTTGACGTAAGCGCGTCCGAGGGCTTCGGGGATAACAATACCTCCGGAGACAATGACCTGCATGGCCTCTTCGACGGACAATCCTGTTTCCTGCACTTTGTCCTTGGGAAAAACGACCATCCATCCGGTGGTGGGGTTCGGGGATGTGGGCACGAACACGCAGCAGCCGCTCTTTCCGTCCGGCAAGGACATCTCGCCCGTCGCGAATCCGAGGATCCACCGTCCGTCCGATGGGTACTCGGCCAGTACAACACGTCGGAAGCTGTGTCTTGGATTGGGGGAAACGAGGGTGGTGATGAACTGTTTGACTGGGGTGTAGATGCCCCTGATCAACGGGATCTTCGCGATAAGGTCGTCTCCCTGTCCAATCACCCGTCTCCCGACGACGTTTCCACCGAGGATTCCGGCGACCCAGACGACAACGAGGGTCAGTGCAATGCCCAGCCCGGGGATGTCCTCTTCAGACCCCAGGACGCCCTTGATCAGGGGTTGGGCAAACCCGTCCAGCCATTGGAACACCAGGCGCAGGGCCAGGAACGTGACTACGAGGGGCACCAGTACGGCCACACCTGCGATCAGCCGTGTTCGGACAGTTGCTCTCGCTCGCCCGAATCGGGATCGACTCTCACGCTCTGTTTGTTCCATCCGCCTTACCCTTCGTTCCTACCCATCGCGTAACTGAACGTCTGAGCGATCAGGTCCAGCTGCCTCAGATATGTTTCCTTGCGCTTGTTGGGCGAAAAGACGCCCACGTCTACAAACCAGAACCTCTCCAGTTCGGTGTCCACGAACGCGTAGCTCTTGAATGGCCCGCCCGTCCACTGTTTCTGGTTTTCCCAAAGTCCCTGGAGTACGACGGCCAGCTTCCCCTGAAACTCATCGTGAAACACGTCCACCTCACCCGGTGCGATCCGGTCGTTGTCGAAAAAACGGCGTGTGATCTGATCACGCTTGTCAACCACCCAATCCTCGGTCAGCGTGTCCGGGGCGATGCCGTCTTCCCAGTAGACAAAAAACCATCGGTTGGGTTCCTCCTTCACGAGCGCGACAAACCCGCTGTCGGGCTTGGACTCGAGGATCCGATAGCCGAAAGGCACGCGGATCTGCCATCCGAATTCCCGGAGCAGCTGGTCGGTGACGTCTTTCCGCTCACCGTACTTGTAGATGAGCTTCGTAACGCGCTCGTTTCGCGCGTCTTCGGCGGTCGCGTAGAGCCGATCCGCTTCCATTCTCAGGTTTGCGACGATATCGTCCAGGTTGGTACCCGAAGCGATCATGAGGAGCTGGTCTTTCGCCCACACATCCCTTTTCCAGGTGACTCTGGCCTGTCCTTCGTCGATGCGGGCCGTGACGGCATCGCTCAACAGCGAGCGGAGGAATTCGCCCACATCGTGGGTGGCGTCGATGGGAGAGACGACGAGGAGATTCTTTCTCCGAAGATGCTTGTGACTCTCGAGGTCGGCCATCAGACCGTGTTGGACGCTGAAGATCTTTTCCGCCTGCGGTGTGAGGAGGACCTTCTCGAACGTATCGCGAATCGGTTGTTCGAGGACCGCCCAGTCAGCGGGATCGGCGAGGACGAGGATCTCCTGCGTGGGCCCTACGGAATCGGGTTTCGTATCCCCGCAGGACACGCAGAGGATCGAACTCAGCAGGAGGAGTGCGGAAAGTTTGGGCATAGGGAGGCTCCGACGAATCTCGATTTTACGGGACACGACAGAGACAATATACGGAAAAACCTACGGTGGGGTCGCGACTCTGGGCAGCCGAGAACCGAGGCCTGCGAGGATATCGTGGGGGATGGTCCCGGCGGCGCGGGCAAGATCGTTGATCGTGATGCTTTCCGATTTGCTGGTGCCTACCAGGGTGATCGTGTCACCCAAGCGGGCATCGGGGCAGTCGGTAAGGTCGATGACGGCCTGGTCCATACAAACGGAGCCGCGAACCGGACAGGGTCGACCTCGAACGAGTACGTGCCCCCGGTTGGATAGGCCCCGAGGGTAGCCGTCGGCATAACCGACCGGAAGAATGCCCAGCCGCGAGGGTCGATCGACGGTGAAGGTGCCACCGTAGCTGACGGTCTGACCCGGGCTCGCATTTCGAAGCTGCGTGATCCGGGCTTCCATGGACAGGGCAGGACGGAGTTTCAGGCTTTTCGGGATCGGAAGCCGAGCGTCGAAGAGAGGTTGGGGAACGACGCCATAAAGAAGCAGACCGATACGGGTCGTATCGAAGTGACTCGGGGCAGAACGCAGAGCGACGAGGCTGTTCGTTGCGTGCGCCCGACAGCCCGTCGACGCAACGATGCGCCGGAAGGCTTCTACCTGGCTGTCGATCCGGTCGTCGTCTTCCCATCCGATGTGGGTGGACAGGGCGTCGACGCGAATACAGGGGAGGGCACGAGCGTGTTCGAGGAGGGAGGACATCCCGGAAGGAGGGGCGCCGACCCGGCCCATACCCGTGTCGGTCTTGAGATGTACGGCCGCGATTTTTCGTTGTTGTTCGGCCGAGCGATTCAGGGCATCCAGCATTCCCCGATCCGTCACGGTCTGAGCGAGATCGAATTCAATGAGGGTGTCCGCGGCATCGGGAAGCGAGGCGCCGAGGACGAGGATGGGAGCATTCACACCGGCTTTGCGGAGGGCGACCCCTTCCTCGGGAAGGGCAACACCCAGAGACTCTGCGCCTCCGGCGAGCGCGGCCTTCGAGGCGGTGAGAAGACCGTGGCCATAGCCGTTGGCTTTGACGACAGCAAGACACCTAGAGGGACGCAGCCAGGCGGTGATCGAGCTGACGTTGTCGCGGATGGCCTGGTCATCTACTCGGATCCAGGCCGACCGGCGATCCGCGAACGTGCGGTCTGTGTTCACTCCGCGCTACCCAGGATTCCGAAGGTGGAACCCCGGTCGGCGGTCTTGGTCACCGCGATGGTAACGGGAAAGGCGTCTTTGATCGCCTCGACGTGGGAGATGACCAGGATTTTCTGGAAATCACCACGAATGACTTCAATCGCGTCGACGAGGCGATCGACACCTTCGCTGTCCTGCGTATCGAACCCTTCATCGATCGCGGTCTGGAAGGTGAAGCGGAGGCTGTTGGAGAAATCCTGCAGACGCGTATTCAACCCGGTTGCGGGGTCGGTGCGGCCGTAGGTTTCCACGCCGAGATGGGTGTCGGCGCAATGCAGGATGGAAATCGGCATGCGTTGTTGGCTGGTTCTGGGGGAGGCGTTCGTCGCGCGGGGAATGCAAGGAGGGGATTTTTAAATGTAGCGCGGGCGCATTGGAGCGACAAGGCTAATCCTATCGATGCCACTCGATTTGGGTGGCCCAATCGGTCGCCGTTCCGGCCGAACGATAACCGACCGAATACCGGAACGCGAGTCGAATCGGGCCGATCGCCCGGGGAAGGGTCATTCCACTGTGAGCACCGACTCCACTCAGCGAGACAGGGAGGCCGTCGCCTACGTCGGGGCGATAGGCGTAGATTCGGGCTTCCGAACCGTCAATGTGGTGGTAATGGAACCACACGGCGAGGGAACCTCGAGCGAAGGATCGCGTCCATTCAGTTCCACTGCCGAACCCGACGTGCGGGTCTTCCCATCGACGCTAGCCCATCGAGTCCTGCGATTTGCACGGAAACGCCATCGATCACCCCGAATGGGTGCATCCTGATCGTTACGGCTGTGGCGGTCGATTTCCACGGTCAGTCGTGTTCTGCGGCCCAATCGGGCCTGCCACGAAGCGAAGAGTCCATTCTCGTCGCCCGTGGTCGAACTGAAGGTGGAAAACGGCCCTCCTCGAAGGGCGAAGAATCCCGGGGCGTAGCGACGGCCGACTGCGGTCAATCGAAATGCTCCCTGGTTCAGCTCGAGGCCAGCCAGGCCGTGTCGTGTTGGAATCCGTCGCGCTGTGAAATGGCCGCTTCGCCGAAGAGTTTCCTTCCGTGGCCTCCTGCTCGGGCAGTCAACGCCTACCCGTTCAGCTGGCGAAGCGGTTTTCCCTGGAAATTTGCGGGGATAGAGAACCCGGATGACGTAAACAGTGCGGCGATGGACCTTCGGTCTCCAGCGCGGATTCCCGCAGCGATGAATCTCTCCTTCAGCTGGTTTCTACGCTCGAGCTGGCTGACTGTCACGTGCTCGCCCGACCCCGAGGGGGTTGCGACACCATCGTCGATACGGGCATCCCACGTTCCTCGTGCGAAGGTCCACGCTGCCAAGAGGCGCCGACGCCGGAGAGCCTTCCCGATTCGAACGTTGAGTGGTCAGCCATCCGCAGGCTCTCCGATCTTCGAGCGGTTTCGACTGACGTGTTCCGGGATCGTCGTCGGCTCAGCATCAGGCCCCTGCCGTAGCCCAGTCTCAGGGCGCCGAGGGCTCGTTCGAGGGGATCACGCTCGGTGACCACGGTGACCGCCACGCCGCTTCGCTCGAGGGTGGTTCGAAGGGAGACACGGAGATGCGCGAGGGCGGATTCCCGGGCGGATGCCGTGTTGAGATCGATCAGGAGGCCCTCACTCTCATCCACCTGCTCGCGCCACGCATCGACGTCCTCCTGGCTCAGGGGCTGGGACCCAGCGGGCGTGTAGACGGCGATCGCGAAAGAAACGTTCAACAGCACGAGGGCGAGTGAAATGAACGTTCTTCTGGATGGCGTCCGATAGGCGGGCAGGAGCCAGGCTCCGTCTGTGAATGACCCTGAAGTTCGGGTTTGTCACGATTGGAGCAGGCAAGGAAGGTGCCAGCGGGTAGAGCGGAAGTTTGGGGGCCCGGTGATGGTCACCGGGAAGGAACGACTATGGTGATTCGGGAGGTTCGGGTTCCTGGAGGGGTTCGATACGTCCTCTGCGGAGCTTGAGTGTATACATCCAAGCGTTTTCGCGGTCACCGGGTCGGAATGTGACGCGCCCCGTGGCCCCCGGAATGTCCTGGAGGGTCTGAAGTTGCTGCACGAAGGAGGACCTGTCGGTTCCCCCCCTTTCGATCGCCTCTCGCGCCGCCCGCATGGCGTCGTGTCCGAGGGCGGCAGCGATGTCCTGGTCACGCCCGAACCGAGCTCGGTAGAGGTTTACAAATTCCTGCACGGAGGGAAGGCTACTCTGGTCGTGATACTTGGCGACGAAGACGGCGTTGTCGACGTAGTTTCCGCCGTCGCGCGCCACCTCGGGAAAATTCCAGCCATCGCTTCCGAGCAGCTGCGCGTCGATCAGGGCCGAGGCCACCTGGGGCGTGATGAGCAGCACGTCCTCGGCACTGGAGGCCCCTACGAGGAGCGCGTCGATGGTCTTGACTTCCTCGGGTTGAACGGTGTCGGGGTCGACGGGAACCGGCGGTGGAGGGGCGATCTGGAGACCGCCGAGCAAGAGGTCATCGATGTCGGCCTCGAACGACTCTGGCATTCGTAGCGCGAGACCGGCGTCCCGGATGCGGCTGAACTGCCCCCGGTAGTCCGTTGCTCCCGGCTCGAACCATTCCTGGACAATCACCTCACCTCCAAGCTCTTCGGCACGGGTTGTGAATTCTCGGGCGAGTCGGTTTCCATACGGGTCGCGGGGGGCCAGGGTCGCAAGGGTACGGTGCCCCATCCCTCCGACGGCATAGTCAGCCAGCCGGCGACCCTGAGCGCCTGGAGTGGCGTTCATCTGGAACACCGCGGGTAGGGAGGCGATTTCGTCTGTCGACGCGGTGGGCGCGATCAACGGTATGCTCTGAGGGCTCAGGTGCGCGGCCAGGGGGATCGTCTCGAGGCTGCTGAGAGCGCCGATGATGGCGATGACGTTGTACTGTTCGACGATTCGCTCGGCCGCTTTGACGGCCCGAATCGGGCTCCCTTCCGAATCCTGGAAGATCAGGCCGATCTGTTCGCCGCTCGACAGGGGGAAGCGCTCGCGAGCGAGGAGGATACCGTCCCTCAGGTTCTGTCCGACCGCCGACTCGAGGGGAGCGATGATCCCGATTTTGTATTTGGCCTGGGTCGGGTCTTCCTCGACCTCGGCAGGGGTGGGCAGCACGTCTTCCTCAGTTTCGAGGGGGGATCGCGCAGTACTCGCGAGGAGGCGCCTGCGAACGAGGGGCTCGAGATAGCCATTCGGAAATCGCTCGAGGAATACGGCGAGACGCTTGTCGGCCTCCGCGGCCTGCCCGA
>CEVA01049246.1_pt1 | contig 17655 bp, 15 predicted proteins | sample 361521 | NCBI WGS metagenome assembly CEVA01 (sample SAMEA2622823, study PRJEB7988) | marine metagenome | isolation source: saline water (ENVO:00002010), including
CCCTCCAAGATATCGATATCCCCAAGACCAGTGTTTTACCTGAGTGAATCCTTTCTCAGATATTTCTGGTATATAATGATACGGGAAAGAATATTCTTCCTCTTGAATCATTTGGGTTCTAGTCTTGGGGTTTTTTGTCATTAATTAAATTGAACAAACTTCGAAAAAATAATCTATATAATATAAAATTTAATGGATAAGTTATGAATGCTTTTAAAAAATAATTATTGGAATCAATTTTCTGTCCTAATTCAGAATAATGATAACCTATATAAGAATAAATTTTTGATTTTTGTTTAGGTAAAGATTCTAGTTCACTTTTAAATTTTATAAATTTCACTTTTTGACCGTAAATAGCATTTTTTATACTTTCTTTACTAGAACTCCCTATACTAGAATAACCATGACCAACATTTACTTTTACTAGAACTTCTGGGACAAAATCAACATCATACTTTTTGCAGATTCTCCTAATTAAGTCTCCATCATTCCCTCTTCTAATTGTAATATCAAAACCGCCCATATTAATCAAAATTTCTTTTCTTATTAATAATGTTGGGCAACCACCTATTCTTTGCTGATCAAGAACCATAGGAAACACACTGCCTTGCAATTTAGGGCGATGCTTATGGATTAACTTTTCATTATTATAATAATCCATCCAGCAATAAATCAATCCTACCTTTGGAGGAAGTTTTTGAATTAATGCAATTTGTTTTTCTAATTTTTTTGGTAGCCACTGATCGTCGTCATCAAGAAAGGCAATTAATTCCCCTTTTGATTTAGCTATCCCTGTATTTCTCGCAGCCGAAGCATGTTTATTGTGATTATGTTTTAAATAAACAATACGATTATCATTAAAGGAATTTATAATTTGTTTAGTATTATCAGTAGATCCATCATCGATAATAATAAGTTCATAATTATTGTAGGTCTGATTTAAAACGCTATTAATTGAACGAGAAACTAATCTAGCACGATTATATGTGGGTAAAATAACTGATACTAAAGGCTTATTACTGGTATCAGTCATAGCAAAAAGAGTTCCTTGTTAAATACAAATTATAGCTTAGTTATATACTTTGATAATATTAATGTTAAAAGAAAATTTTTATAATCTTCATTATTCTTATCAATACTAATTCGTGGTATTGAATACATATCATATTTAATATTAGGCTGCCTATCAATTAATGCACCTTTAAATAATGTTTTGGTTAATGATTTTATATTTTGATTATAACCACCGTAAGGATATGCACAATAATCAACGGGTTTATTTATTTGTTGTTCTATATCTTTTTTTGAATTAATTAATTCATTTTTAACATCATTTATATCAAGAGAAGTAAAATTAGCATGCAAAACTGAATGGGCCCCAAAAGTAATTAATGGGTCATCTGAAAAACGTTTTATTTCTTCCCAATCGAGAAAAGTTTTGTTACTTGATTTAATAAAGTCAGTAGTTAAAAATATAGTTAATGGGATGTCATATTCTTTTAAAATTGGATATACTATACTAATATTGTCTTTAAAACCATCATCAAATGTTATACATACTTTTGGTCTATCATTATTATTCATATTTAAATTGTCAAAAAGATTATTTATATCAAAAAAACTATAATTATTTTTTAGAAATCTCATCTGCATCTCAAAGTTATTTTTGTCAATTGAGTAGGGATATTCCTTGTATGAATTCGTTACAGAGTGATACATCAAAATAATCACACCTTTTTTCTTTTGAATTTTTTTTTCTAGTAATGCTTTACTATGTGTAAAACTAATTATTTTTTTTCTTAAGGACTTTAATAAAACTTCAATTGTCATTTACAAATTCCTTATAGTTTATCTATTATTATTGACAATATGATATTGATCCCAATCTGAACTGCTTTTTGATAAAAACCATGAATCTTTTTTTTCAAGTATTTTTTTCCAATTATTTATCACGCCTGAATAAAACATCGGAATCTCCACCTCAGAAATAACAAATCCATTTTTGATTAATTCTTGTTTTATACTATTAATAGATGTTGCACATTCTATTAAGGGGACCTCATCTTTAAACAAATTAACGGCATGATTAATTAAAGCACGAAATATAATCGAATCATTTTTTCGACCAAATAAATCTGATATTACCAATTTTTTTTTCTCTGGTGGAACACACTTTCTTAATATAGAATACCCACATACTTCCTTTCCTTTTTTTGCAAGAAAAAAACGATAATCTACATCTGGTTGTAAATGAAATTTCCAATTTAATTGTTCGTGTTTTCTTACTGAACAAATATCATAATCATTTTTTACTCTTTCCCAAAGTTGATCAATTTGTTTATCAAATTTTGATATTTCAACTATTTCTACTTGATTTAATTGCTTTATTGAAAATTGCTTTAACTTATTTCTTATTATAAATAGTTTATTTAGAATAAATGAAATGATAATATGAATAAAGAAAAATTTTATACTTAAGGAAATTAATTTATTAATGATTTTATTTTTTCTTGTTCTGTAAATCATAGATTGAGCAATAATATTTTTATTTACTGAAAAATACTTTTTTAATATTGTTACTTTATTCCCAGAATGAGCACCTATTTTTTTCATAATTCTTCTATTGTAGAAAGCAATATTTATTGCCATATAGTTTTTTATATTTTTTAATTTAAAATCTTGTAACCGGGTACCTATACCAGAACCTCTATATTCAGGTAAAATCACAGTATCTGTTGACCAGCCTGCATAAATTATTTTTTTATTAATTTTTATTTTTGAAAATAAAGCATTGGATTGACCAATAATTCTACCATTATTTATTGCTAACCACACTGGTAAATTATTATTTCTCCAATTTGGATTATTTAAATATTGCCAATTCCATCTATCAGGAAATTTATAACGCGCCCTTTCTCCATATGCTAATTCCAGAAAGGACCATATTTCTTTTCTATCTTTTACAGTAGCTTGACGTATAATGACATCATCAATTTTCATATAGAATTTTTATTTGATTATTTTTTCAATAAAAATTTTATTTTAGATGATACAAAAGGGAAAAATGATACTAATTGCGAAATAGCCGGAAAAATGCTTAATTGAATTATAGTTATATAATTAAATGAATAACCACATTTGTACCTTTCCCTAATTTTCCAAGGCTTTTCCGGCAAATAAGGTTTAATAGATAAATATCTACGAATATTATGACTATACAAATCAGGGTAAATGGTTGAAGTTTCAGCCCTGCTACGTCCAATACGTAGTGATTTTTTTAATAATTTATATACTGAATCTCTAGCCGGATGATACATAATAATTTCTGAATTATATTTTGTCTTCATCCCCGCTAGCCATACTCTCTTACCAAATTCCGAATCTCCACCTCCTTTAAAAAAGCAATTAAATAAGCCGACTTTATCAAAAGTATTTTTTCTTACTGTCAAACAACAAGTTGGTGCATAGTGTTCTTTTTCCATATACATTTTAATTGGAAATCCATTTAAGATATTATAAAGCGCAGCAAAGCTTTTTTTCTTCGAATAAAGATTAACTTTACATCCCAAATATGAAAGATTTTTATCATCGAATGCGGACACAATTTTTTTCAACCAATCATATTTAACTGTCATATCTGCATCTACAAAACTAATTAAGGAACCCTTAGATTTTTCTATACCTTTATTACGAGCAGCATATGAACCTTTTATTTTATTTTCAACAACATAATCAACTATTAAGGGATATTTTTTTTTATATTTTTTAGCAACATCTAAAGTCCTATCTGTTGAACCATTGTCAGCTACAATAATTTCAAATTTACTTATCGGATAATTTTGAGAGACTAAAGACGCTAGAGTATCTTCTAGGCCATTTTTATCATTAAAGACAGGTACAATTATTGATACAAAATCAGTCAGTTTTCTTCTAATATTATTTTTTTATAAAATTGTATAAATGGATAAGATCATATCCGCTTTTTTGATATCTCTGCTTGCCTACACTAATACCAAATAGTTCTCTTATAGAAAATCTTTTTTCTATAAGAGATTCATCATAATCTGGTATCAGTGATGTTGAATTAAAGGTGTAGGAGTTACTTTCTGCTAATCTAGAAATCATTGCGATTTTATTATTAAGATATTTTTCATCACCCAATAGAAAAATTTCTCCATTATCTAATATAATATTAATATCAAGCTTTCCAGCAAAAGTGCTTGATTTTAAGAAGAAATATGGGTGCCGTTCAAAAGAAGATATCAATAATGGATTTTTATTTGGTAAGACAATATTATTATTGTGTAAATACAAAGTAATTCTACTAGCTGGCGGTCTATCATAAGGTCTAATTAAATTATAAAAAGAAGATACTAATACAAGACAAACAAAAAAATATCCAATAAACCTTTTTTTATCTGAAACAAACAATATTGAAAAAAACATAGGATATATATACAAAAAATAACGAGCTCTACTATAACCGAATACTGTCGCCCATAGTAATGCAGAACAACAAATTGTTGTCAAAAATAATAAACTGAAATTTTTTTCGATTAGTGATTTATAAAATAAATAAAGTAAAACCCCTAATGGAATAATTGCAAGATAATCAATGAAATTATCAAGATTATAATTATAAAAAAGACTGGGTATTTTATCAAATATTGTTCTATATATTTCTCCAAAAATATCAAACATTATACTAGAAGATTTTGAAATAACTTTATTTGTTATCGTCTCAGTATTAGTATTAGCAAAAGATATAATGAGTGATAATGTTGATGCTAATAATAATGTGATTGAATAACGTAATAAAGTATAATTCTTAATTATTAATGCAGTAAAAATTGCAGATAAATGAATAAGTATTACCTGCAATCTAAATAATGGTAAAATATAAGATAATAAACTAGCTGTAATAATTATCCATAAATAGTTATCTCTGTTTTTTATTAGAGTAGAAAGTTTTTGTTTAGAAATATTTTGGCCTATAATAAATAATATGTAAATAAACCAAATTGCTAGAGGGTTAAAAAACCCATCATTATTAGATAATAATTGAGCTCTATATAAATGCCATGCTCCTAAGTGTGCCGATATAATTAATAACCTTGAAAAAAGATCTTTTATGCCTAATCGTTTTGCAATTTGGTTTATGGGGTATAAAGAACTTATATGTAATAAATAATATAAAATTGATATAAAAATAAATCTGTCTTCACTTTGGATATTTATTAATGATGAAAATAAATGAATGAATACCATCCCAATATGTGGAGTTCTTAAAAAACCATTTGGCACAATGGTAATATCCATTAAAACTCCATGAGTTAAAAAACTATCTGCAATAGACCAATAATAATATGCATCACTACCAATAAAATATATCTTGTTAGATATAAAGTAGTAAAGCGAGTAAATCGATATCAAAACAGATACGATAAATATCGAATAATTAGTAAAAGATTTTATTTTTTTTATCTTAATCAAATAAAATCAATCTGATTTTGAATATTTTATTTGTGATATTTGCTCAGATATTAATCCCAGTAAAAATATAATTATGCTTACAATAAATATAAAAATAGTGAAATCAGTATATTTTCCATCTAAATAAAATACTTTGTAAAATAAATGCCAAACGCCTATTGCAAAAAAAGAGGCGCTTATTGGAATAAATACTCTTAATGGGGAGAATAAAGTACCTATTTTTAAAATAATCACTAAAAATCTGATCCCATCAGAAAAAATTTTTATTTTACTTTTTCCTATTCTTTTTTCTACTGTAACCGGTACATATTTAACAGAATACCCACTTCTAATTAGTGCAAGCGTTAAAGTTGAAGGATAGGAAAATGTATTTGGGAGTAGATAAAGAAACTTAGTAACAATATTTTTTTTAATTATCCTAAATCCAGAAGTAAGATCCCGTACTTTAAAATGAGTTATATATGAGGCAAAAATATTAAATATTATATTAGCAAAATTTCGATGGATGGATCCACTTTTATTATCAATTCTTGCTCCAACAATCATATCATACTGGTTTGAAAACTTTAACATTTTGGAAATATCGTGTGCCTTATGTTGACCATCACTATCCATTAAAACAACTAAATCACCATTACAATTTCTAATGCCAGTTTTTATAGCTGCACCATTACCCATATTATAAGGATGTGAAATAACTTTAACCCCTGATTGTAAAGCTATTTTTTCTGTATCATCAGCAGAGCTATCATTGATTACAATAATTTCATAATCAGCATTCATTTTATTTAATTCAAATTTTATATCACTTATTACATCTGCAATCACTTTAGATTCGTTGTATGATGGAAGTATTATAGAAATCATCTTTGTTCTAATCCTTTTCCGATAAATATGATATTTCTAAATTTAAATTACTCATTCTAGTCAATTCATATAATCTCGCACAATGGGTCAATGGATCATTAGTATTTCTATCCATTGTATTTTTATTTGGATTAAACGATCTACTAATTTGATTATTTATCCAATATTTACTCAACATAGTAAGCTCATTATCATCTAATTCCCCAAGCTTTTCAAGTGCAAAGGGAACTTCAAATCCTGGTGGATTATAAGGATAGCCAAAACTATTAGTTTCTATTTTCTTTTTATAATCATCATTTAACAGGAAATGAATAGTAGATAAAAAATCCTCTCTATCCCAATAATCTAAGTTAGGATATATATCTTTTAATAGAGCAAAAGCATACATATTAAATTGATGATACCCGATTGATTTATATATCATTTTTTCTGTTTTATTTTTTTGTTTTTCTTTTTGATTTATATTATTCCTAATTAAGGCTAGTGATTTAGAAATTACTATTCTGATCAATTTCTTAATTGATTTTTTATCATATTTTTCTTTGATCATCCCTTTAACTTTTATTGGATGAAAAATTAATCCCCCATCAATTATTGACAAATTTTTTGGCAGTTTTGATATAAAACTTTTTATTATTGATTCACACTTTTCCTTTCTTGACCCTTTTAACTGTGCTCCACTAGCTGCAAACCATAATTGATGATTAAATGTTGGATCAATACTTTTAATTCCTCCATCTATTTCTAACCGGTTCCATAACCCATAATCATAGTTAAAATTGTGTTGTAGGAAAACTTCTTCAGCTAGATCTGAGTATTTATTATCATTTAAAATAGTTGACGCAACTGCCAATGCCTCCATGGTCCATGCTTGACCAATCAATCCATTGCAAGAGTCTAACGGGGAATCTTTGCGATGAAAAAAAGAAAAATTAAATGGTCTTGCTCTATCACTAACCAAATAACTTGCTGCTTTTTGTACTGCATTTAGAAAAATATTATTTTTGGTTAATTCATATGATTTAGCAAAAGTGATTAACCAGTGTGATGTATTTCTAACAGGAGTTTCATTATCATTATAGGGCCCATTATGTCCTGGTGGCATTGATCCATCTTTCATTTGCATCATAATTGCATTTTTTGATACTTCGATAATTAATTCTGCTATATTCAAAAGTATTTACAAATCCATAAAATTGTTATTTTACAAATAAATCATCTGGATTGTTAGAAAAGGAGGCCTCAATTAAATCTTTTATACTTTTTTCTAGGATATAATCTGACACAATACCATTTGATCTTAATTGTTCTCTAATTATCGTCCCACTTAAAGGTAATAAATTGCTATCTTCTTCTAAATTATATTTATCTGTTATTTCTTTTTTACTATCTGAGTAAAATACTGTTTCAAAAGGTAAAATATTCATATCAATATCAATTTGATTAAATATTTTTATTGATGCATCTTTATCATAATAATTACCAACTCCAGTATGATCTCGACCAATAATAAAGTGATTACACCCAAAGTTTTTTCTACATAATGCTGTAAAAATAGCTTCTCTTGGTCCACTATACCTTGAATATGTATTAAATGGGTTAACTAAAACGCCATAAGGTTTATAAAAATTCTCGCTGATTAGTATTTCATATGCTTTTAATATCATCTTTGATTTGAAATCACCTGTCTTTTTGGCGCCTATAACAGGTGATATATATATTCCATCGGCGTCAGTTTGTTTAAGAGCTTTTTTTTGAATAAATCCATGCCCACGGTGAATAATATTTCTAGTATGAAAACCAATAATATCATGCCATCCTTTATGATTAAAAATATCTCTAGTCTGAGCAGGTGTTAATGATATTGAACGAGTCTTGTCTTCTTGAATTAAATATGGCCTACCTGATAGGATATAATCACCACCCTTTAGAAACATTGCTACTCCTGGGTGATTAATATCATCTGTTCCAAACCATAGTTTACAGATTTTGTCAAATTGATTGATTTGTTCAATTTTATCTATTTTTAGAATTGCAATTAGATCCTTCGAATTATTGGCTAATCCAATAATAGAATTATTATTTATTTGTTTTTTTTGTTCATTATTAATTTGCAATAAAATTGGCAATGTCCAAGCATTGTCATCAAATAATGAATGTTTTTCAAGCACTAACATTGTCTCATCCAAATTCATAAATGATTTTATGGGAGAATACACCCCAGTTGTTATTTGATTAACATCTGAAAGAACATTTTTATTTATTGCAATTATTGGAATATTTTTATAGTCAACATTTTCTTTGCTAATATATTGCTCAACAAGTTTTCCCCCGTGTGGCTCAATAACTCTATCTGAAGGTAAAGAAAATAAATATTGATTATCTCTTAGATCTCCGGCATCAATTTCATGTATAATTCTTGAAAGTATTCTAACACATTCTATTGGATACTTCCCTATTGCAGTTTCAGCTGCAAGAACAAGTCCTTGCGCTCCACTATTTAGAGAAGTTACAATATCATTAATTTCAGCTCTTGTTGGTTTTGAGTTAGATATCATATTCTCCATTAAGTTAGTAGCAACATATACAGGCGTTCCTGAAGGTTTCACTTCTGATAATATTTTCTCTTGTGCAAAAGGAATTTTTTCCAGTGGAATATCTCGCGACAGATCTCCTCTATCAATAAGAATGCCATCAGCTTCTTTACTTATATCAATTAAGTTTAGTAAACCTTCTTTGCTCTCAACCTTTGCTATTACTTTAACAGGGTAATTAAAAAAATTTCTAAGAGAAACAATATCACTTGATTTTGAACAGAATGATAGAAATACCGTTTCTATTTTTAATTCATTTGATATTTTCAGTATTTCTTTATCCTTTTCTGTAAAGCATGGCAAATGCACTTCCCTATCCAATGCAATACCTTTATTACTTCTAATTATGCCACTTTCCAAAACTTTACCAAATATTCTATTATTCAGTTTTTTAGTTATATGAATTAAAACGGAATCAAAATCAATTTTCATTAAATCACCTATCTGAAATATTTTCATAGGTGAAAAGTTTGCAATTGGAATTTCATTTTCTTTATGCTTACCATTATCTGAAACAAAGCAAACTTTTTGGTTTTCCGTTAATTCAATGAATTTATTTTTATTGTTTATTTTTCCAGTTCTTAGCTGAGCTCCTTCAGTATCTGGGCAAACTGGTTTGTCAGTCCATGCACTCACGCGATTAATTATGTTTTTGTAATCTTTAACTTCAGTATGGGAAAGATTAATCCTAAAATAATCCGCACCTGATCTTGTCATTCTTTTTACAATTCTCTCATCGAATGATGCAGGACCTAACGTTACTATAATTTGTTTTTTCATTTATCTATTGTAAACCTTTATTCTATTTAATTCATTAATCAATTTTCTGAAAGATTCTTCAATGGTAAAGTTTTCAGTTTCAATTATAATATCAGGGTTTGTTGGAGTTTCATAAGGAACATTCGGATCTACTCCAATCATATTTTTCATTTCATTATTTAATGCCTTTTTATATAAACCTTTCACATCTCGTCGAATAACATTATCTAATGAGCATTTAACAAATATTTCAACATAATTTTCACCAAATAATAATTTTGTCTCTTCTCTCAATTTTTTAAATGGAGCAATAACTGTTATAAGTAAATAATCATTTGATTTACTTTCTGATAAACAAATTTCTCGAATATATCGGTGATTATTAATTATTCCATTATAAGAAAAATCGACTTTATGATCGGGATTAGATCTAATTATATCACCATCAATGATTTTACATTTTTTATCATTTATATAATTATACAATTCTTTAGCAAGTGTGCTTTTGCCTGATCCCGACAATCCAGTAAACCAAAGAATAGTGGCATTAGTTTTAACCAAAAATATAAATCTTATTTTATCTGTTTCTCAACTTCTAATGCTATTTTCGTAGCCTGTATTTGTTGGGAAATTGGTATTGGAAGAATAGTTAATTTTTTAATTGAATCAAAGAATAGTTTAAGTTCATTATAGTGACCTTTATCTTTTTTATCTAGTGAAATACTAAAGTTTTTTATGCCAAAAGCATCCAAAGTCAAATAATCTCTCAAATGATAAACCATGCCATCACAATATATTGTGGCCGTTTCTTTAGGATATTTTGTAGTACCAACACATGTATATGTTAAGCTACATATTGAACCATCATCAAATTTCAATGTTGAAATAAAATTTTCATTCTCTGAATAATTTTTATTATCTATACTAATTGCTTTTGCATCTATAGAAATTATTTTTGCATCAGTTAAAAAAGTGAATAAATCATAAATATGACAAGCTTCACCCAAATTTCTACCGCCGCCTTCATCCGTTTTTTGCCAATGATTAGAATCAATCGGCTTAGTATTTATTTGATAATTAATTATTAAAGGATTAGAGCGATTTGAGATTTCATCTTTTATTTTTATAGCATGAGGGGAAAACCTCCTATTAAATCCAGTTAATAATATTGGGTAATTAGCCTTACCTTTATTAAAATAATTTTCAATTTCTTTTAATTCTTCTTCTTTTATTGCTAATGGTTTTTCAAGTAAAACATGCTTACCCTTTTTGAGTGCTTTTAATGCCAACTTTGAATGAGTATTATGCCTTGTAGCTATTATTAAAGCATCAATTTTATCATCATTTATGGCATCTTCAAAAGATGTTGAAACATAATTAGCACCTTGCTGTTTAGCTATCCGAAGGCCGGTGTGTCCTCGTTTATTAACTATAGAGCGAATATTAACAATATTTTTCATTTTTTTTATATTAGGTAAATACATTTCTTTTACAAATGACCCAGCACCAACAATAGCAAGATTTATTTTATTTGAATTGATTTTATCGCTTATTTTAATTTTTGTTTTGAGCTTGTCTTCCAAGATAGATTCTGATAAATAATTAATAAAAAACCCTACAGAATCACTATTACCTTCCCTAAGTATTTTATATACATCCTGGGCAGATTTTACGGGGTAAGCTTTAGATTCAATAAATTTGAATAAATCTATCTGCTTATTTGAAATTAAGCGGAGATATTCATCCATATTTCTTTTTTCTGTCCAACGTACGTAAGCATAGGGGTAATCAAAACCTTTCTCTTCATATCTATCATCATAACGACCTGGGCCATAGGATGATGAACCCATAAATTCAATTTCCTTTTTCATAAATGGATCTTTTTCTATATCCATTGGAATAAAACCTATAGCAATGACTCTACCTCGTTTTTTTGTCACATCCATTGAACTAGCGATTATACTTTTACTAGTTGAAGCTGCAGTTATAATTGTTCTATCTACTCCCATATTTTTTGTTAAAAGATTAGTTTTCGAAATAAATTCATCATAATCTGAAAAGGCTTCATCTACTCCAATATCTTTAGCTTGTTTTACTCTCAAAGAATTAATATCAAATCCAATCACCCGGCACCCAGATATTTTTAATAATTTTGATACGATTAGTCCAACCAAGCCCAACCCAATAACACAAATAAATTCTCCCATACGTGCATCTGAGTTACGAACTCCATTCATCGCAATAGAGCCAACCGCAACCGAAGATGCGCTTTTCATATCACATTTATTTGGAATTTTTACACATAAATTTTCTCCTACAACCACAAGTTCAGAATGTGTTGCCTTCCCTGCACCTGCACAAGCAACCTTATCACCTACATTAAAATTTGATACACCATCGCCAATCGCAACAACAATTCCTGAACAACAATAGCCTATTGGAACAAGTCTAGAAGAAGATAGATCATCATCCTTTATGCGGTCACTAAGGATTGATATTGTTTTTTTTATTCCTTTTTCATTTAAAAATTTTATTAGCTTTACTAACCTTTCTTTTGTTTTTACTATGTTATCAGATAATCCTTTTGGCTCCATTTCTTTTAGAGTGGCCATTTCAGTCCCACTACTTATAAATGAATAGTGCGTTTCAACAAGGATACTATCTTTATCTAGTAATGGAGCAGGAACATCAAGAACACTTATACCTTTACTGGTAGAAAATACCTGTTTCATATTTATTCTTTAGTAGTATTAATTAAATAGAAAATAGTTATTAATAGTTTGTTGCGTCTGACATAACAAGGTTCCAATTATCAAACTTATATAGATAATCATATTTTGAGTTAAGAACTTTTATTCCAAAATAACTTGCGTGTTTTGTTGGTATAAATCCACACTCGATTAAAGATTCCCTATATTTTGATGAGCTTATGCCCCAAGTAATAATTGTTTTTGCATCAAGTGAAGATAAGGCATGTATTGTAGATTTAATTAGTTTTTTATAATGTAACATTGCATCATTTGAACAATTATAATCTACAATATCACCTATAATTTTATTATCAATATCTAATGTCTTGATTATTGAATATCTATTCATAGCAGTACTTACTAAATAATAATTATTAACTGGGTTATCTTTATAGCGCCACGTGAAATATTTTTGATCTTGATCAAATGAATAATGAGCTTCTCCTTTATATAAATTAGGATATTTATTTAATTCAACAATTCTATCCAAATTGTAATTGCAATTTTTATCCTTCGCTTTTTCGAGATTAATAAGAAGTCTATCCAACTCTCCAATGAACTTTAAACCAATAATTTTCTCACATGGAATTATTGCAGACTTATTTGCAAATATGAATAAAATATCTAATTTAGAAGTATATGGAATTATTGATTTATAAAGTTTATCGAAAATCCCCTGTCCCCTATAATTTTGATGTATATTTATCCAACTTATTTGTCCACACTTTATTTTATTATTTATTGTTCTTAATTGCAATCCAAAAAGTCCTACAATTTTTTTATTATCAGAACATAAATAGATTTTTAAAGTATTTGGATTATTAAATAACTGCCAATCATAGTACAAATTATTAAATTTATATTCGTACAATTTATCAAGAAATATTTTTATACCATTTATATCTGTTTTTTTTGCTTCTCTTATTATCATTAATGATATTAGTAATTAACTAAAACCTCCATCCCATATCGGACTCACTTTACCTTTTTTATTAGATTGAGAAAAAATAGATTTAATGACTTTAGATAGGAGTTTATACAAAATTTTATTTTTTAGAATATATTTTTTTTTATAATCTTCTGAGCAATATCTATTAAGCAAATATTTATATTCTGCTATGTATTTTTCTTTATCCTTAACTGTGATTGAATTTTCAGTTAAAGTATGATAGAACATTTTTATTCTACAAAATTTCACATTTGCGCCCAAAAAGATTGCTCTTAGTATAAATCCCATATCAACAAAATTTCTGTCAACTTCAAATAAACCAATTTTATATATTAAGTCTTTTTTGAATAATACACCCATACCTGATTTTGTAAATCCATTTTTAAACATTTTGTCAACTGATGAACCATAATCTGATCCTGGTGGAACATAAATCAGTGTTTCTTTATCTTTAAATTTTCTGATTCCACCACAAACAATCATATCGACGGTTGGATTATTATCCATTACTTTAATAGCTTTTTCAAAACCATCTTCATACCAAATATCATCATCTGTAATTTGTTTTAAGTATTTTCCATTTGAATTCATGATTCCTTTATTTGTTGCTTCATTAGCACTTGAATCAGGTTCAGAAATAAATATATCAACTAAATCTTTGTATTTATTAATGACTTTTTTTGTGTGGTCATGTGAAGCGCCATCTACAATAATGAGTTCATCATTATTTTTTTTAATTTTTTTAAATTGAGAAAGACATATATCTAATGAATCTGCCCTGTTTTTAGTTATTAAAATATATGAAATTCTTTTTCTAAATTTATTTTCCATATATTAGTCTATAATAAAATGATTTAAAGATAATTCAAAAATATTTAACTTTTTATCAATAAATGATAAATCATCATTATTTAAATAATTTTTCCACTTTCCTACTTTGCCATTTCGCAGTTGTCTTTCATCAACAAATTCATCCATAAATTGACCTCCAATACTTCTCCCATATGCATTTTCTAATTGAATGATATTTTCTTTATTTGATAATCTTAGCGCTTCACTAAAGCATCTTTTTTTTTCATTAGTATTTAAAGGGACATCTAAAAAATTAAAGATTTTATTAAAAATTTTATGAGGGTTTCTAACTAAAGATTCATATTCAATTAATAAATAATTATTTGGATATTTTTCTTTCATAATTTTGAATGGGAAGAAATGCTTTATGTACATATCCATTCCTACTGTACGAATAAAATCAGGAATACTTTTGATTAATTTTTTTTCACCCTTTGAATTCACTCTATATCTGAGATCTTGGAGCTTCATTTTTTGAATTCCTTGAAAATAAGAAACACTTTGATCTAATGGATTTCTAAAAAAATATATTATTTTAGCTTCATTATTAATTTTAGGATTCCAATTATATTTAGTGTTGAATCTTCTCTCAATCATTTTCGGGCTAATGTTCGAGGGAACCTGGCCTAAAAAACTAGGATAATTGTAATCACAATAATATTGTAATTTTTTCCATTCTTTTTTCAGGGAAATATTATTAATACTAAAGTTTGGGCATTCCCAATGTGAAATAAAGAAAGCATCATATCCTGTTTTTGAAAAATTTGATTTTATCAATGCTGAAAGTTTTAATTTTTTTGAAATCATTTTTTCCAAAATTTGCTTAGAAGTCTTTCCTAATATTAATTGATTATAAAAATAAAAAAATTCACGATTATACCATGTCCCTGATTTAGTCATTGTTGAAATAAATGCGGGTGACAATGATCTTATTAATTTAATTTTTTGAAAAAAATATGGCACTTTTCCTACAATAATATTTGTCGTTATTTTTTTGTTTTTCCTATAAAATGAATAATAAAATCTATGTTTAATTGAATTAATAATTTTTTTAATCATCTAATCGTATGTATTTAATAATTTGATTATTGACTGAGATTTTAAATAAGATTCTGGAGTACCAATATCAATCATGATACCATCATTTTGGTAAGCAAAAAATCTTTTATTTAAATATTTAGGAAATAAATCTCTCTCAAGAGAATAATATTCCCCTTCTGTTAAAGATTCAAGAATACTATTATTTATTATATAAACTCCTGAATTAATCCATCCCGATTTCACGCCCTCTTTTTTTTCAATAAATGATTGTATTTTGTTGTTGTAATCAAAATTAACTAAACCATACCTAGCAGGATCATCAATTTTATTTATGACTAAAGTTATTTCTGAACCTTTATCATTATGCCAATCAATTAGTTTTGAAAAATTAATATCTACAAAAGTATCACCATTCAGTATAATTGATTGATTTGAGCAAATAAAATTTTCTGCATTTTTTATTGCTCCTCCAGTTCCTAATATTTTTTTTTCAATAGAAAATAGTGTTTCGCAATCATTACGGCTTGAAAGATGATCTATTATTATTTCTTTAAGATGACCTAAACAAAAAATGAATCTTTTTAAACCTTGCCTAGTACAATAATCTAAAATGAAATCAATAAAGGGTTTTCCATCGATAGGAGCCATACATTTTGGCAAATCATTTATCACTGGTTTTAATCTTGTTCCTAAACCACCAGCAAGAATTATTGTATCTGGAAATTTAATTTTCTGTTTTTTCAATATTCATTTCGTCAACATGGGAATAATAAATAATTTTTGAACCTGTTTGATCAAAACGGAATGGCACAAAAAGTTTCTTTTTTAAAGCTATAATTACACTGTTCTGTTTTTCTTTTGGAACATAAAATAACATAAACCCGCCACCTCCAGCCCCGAGCAGTTTTCCACCTAAAGCACCTGCATCCATACCAGCATCATAAATATTATCTATATTTTTATTTGAAATTTTATTTGTTAAACTTCTTTTTATTTTCCATTGTTCATCTAATAACTTTCCAAATTCATCTAATGAGTTATTTTTATCAGTAAGGCAACACAATCCTTCATCACATATATCCAACATTGTCTTTAATTCTTTTTCTTTTTTTGGAGTCATAGAAATTTGTTTTGTTGCAATTTCTGAAGCAGTTCTAGCAAAACCAGTAAAAAACAATAATAAGTTACTTTCTAGCTCGCTTTGTCTATCTTGATTAATTATAATTGGATCAACATCAATATTACTAGTATCATTAAATGTAATCTTATTTAACCCACCAAAAGCTGCTGCTGTCTGATCCTGTGAGCCAACACTTTCATTAATAAGGTCCTGTTCAACATGAATTGCTTGCAAAGCCAATTCACGTTTTGTTGGCATATAATTATCTAGTGCATGTAATGCATTCAACAAACCCACAGTAAAAGTAGAACTAGAACCTAAGCCTGCCCTAGCTGGTAAATCAGCATTGTGAACAATTTCAATTCCTTTTTTCAAAGCGAGATATTTTATGCATTCTCTTACTGATGGATGTTTTATTTGATTTATATTTTGGGCTTCTTCATGTTTATAATATCTCACTCTATATTTATAATCAAAAAAAGGTGGTAAATATCTTGCTGTAATAAAACAATATTTATTTATAGTCGCATTTATTACCCTCCCGCCAAATTTTTTATACCATACGGGATAATCTGTACCTCCGCCAAAGAAAGAAATACGAAATGGTGTTCTACTAATTATCATAATGACTCTTCTGGTGATTTACTATTATATGTTTTTATGTACCAATCTATCGTTTTCTCTATACCTTCTTTAATCGAAACTTGAGGTGACCAATTTAATTTTTCTTTTGCTTTGGAAATATCAATCATGCGCTTAGGAATCATTGTAGGTTTACTTGTATCATATACTAGCGGTGCATCTTTGTAATTAGCAGAAATTAAAATTTCTCCCAAAACTTCTTTTATAGTTATGGGCTTTCCACTTGCAATATTTAATGGTTGATTATCATCTAATTTTTCAATCGCAATAAGCATGGCATCTATATAATCTTCGATATAAAGAAAATCTTTCAAATCTTTTCCGTCTCCCCATATCTGAAATGGATCATGTTTCTCTATTGCTCTTCTAATTAGAGCTGGGATCACTTTTGATTTTTCCCAATCAAATTTATCATATGGACCATAAAGATTACCCGGACGCAAAACAATCGTTTTCATGGGATCAGCAATCTTATTTGAGTACATATCGCAAACAATTTCTGTGAATCTTTTCATCCAAGCTACTATATGATACGATTTATAGAATTCATTATTGACATCATCCTCTTTGACAGGATAATCAGTTAAT
>CEVA01240608.1_pt1 | contig 17611 bp, 14 predicted proteins | sample 361521 | NCBI WGS metagenome assembly CEVA01 (sample SAMEA2622823, study PRJEB7988) | marine metagenome | isolation source: saline water (ENVO:00002010), including
GGCAACTCCGTAGAGCACAATCTTGTCCGGAGCGAGGAGGTCGAGGACGATGTCGACGTTCGGGTTGGTGAAGACGTCGAATCGTCTCTTGCGAAAAATGATGTCGCCTGTGTGTTCGTCGAGTTGCGAACGGAGCACGTCTTGCGGGATGGGATCTGGGTCGACCCAGAAGGGGTCGGCAGGGGTGGTTTCCTCGATTTTTAGCTGGCCGGGGTTGTCGATCAGACAATGTGGGGGAAACGTGTCGATGAAATCAGGCTGATCGGAAATTTCCGGATCGGTCTCCGTGTGGTAGTCGACGCACGCAACGATGCGCCCCGCTTCTCGCGCAAAGGTCGTGAGACGGGCAAGATTGTCTCTGATCTCTTCGGATCCGTCGACGTAGAGCTTCCCGTCGGGGGAGATGAAGTCGACCTGGGTGTCTACATCCCAGAACACGGTTTTCACATCGATCCTTTCATTCGGTCAATTCAAGATACAGTTAGGGGATAGAGCCAACAACTGGCCCCTGCCCGGGTCGATAGCTACCGTGTGAGGCTCGAAAGAAGGATGCCCGCCGCGACGGCTACGTTGAGGGAAGTTACGGCTCCGACTGAAGGAATGGTGCAGACCTGGTCGCAGCGCTCGAGCGTGAGCCGCCGTACGCCGGATTCCTCGTTGCCGAGGACGAGCAGCCAGGGCCGATCGAGTGTAATCTCGCCGATAGAGGTATCCGCGTGTTCCGACGTCCCGAGTATCCAGAGGCCGCGTTCTTTGGCGGTGTCGAGTGCGCGTGAGAGATTCGTTTCGGCGCTGAAGGGGACACGCTCGACCCCTCCGGACGAGACATCGTAGACGGTTTGCGAGACCGGGGCTGCGCGATCGCGGGTGAGGATCACGCCACGGACACCGAAGAATGCGGCGGATCGAAAAATCGATCCGAGGTTCTGGGGATCCTGGACACCGTCCAGTGCGAGGTAGAGACCTTCGGTGACTTCCGAGGAGAGGATCCTGTCGATGGGAAGGGGATCTCTTTCCTTGACGACGGCCTCGGTGAGGGTTGCTCTGCCCGAATCGCGCGACGATTTACGATTCCGGGGTTGTGGCTCGCCGATCGGGATACCGATGCTTTCGGCCTCGGTGCGGACGGCTTCCCACGTTTCGCTCAGCTTGCCACCGGGCAGGCGAATTTCGAACACGTCCTGAGGGCGGGTTTCCAGCGTGGCCAGGACGCTGTGAGGATTGTGCAGGAAGACTGGCAAGGGGACCTTTCAGGGCTGGATTGGGAGCATTCCCGCCCCAAAGCGATAGACGAGGACTCCCCCCGTGTAGCCGCTCCAACCTGCGATTACGGCCACTGCTACGGCTGCGATGAGCCAGACCGATCCCGCCCGGGTATGAAATCGATTCCGAATGGTCAGATGGATTCGCGCGAGGGACAGGACGGCGGTCAACCAGGCGGTCAAGGTGCCCATATCTTCGTGGTGGGCGAGATCTTCGGCGATGCCGGGGATGAGACCCGCCGTTTCCGAGGCGGTTTCGCCTGAAAAGGCCGCGGGAACTGCCGTGACTGCCCCCGCAAGGAACAGGATCATCCCCGCGAGATGCAGATCCGGCTTCCGGGCGGCGATCGCTCCGAGATCGAGGAGCACGGATGCGATGATCAAGACGATGGGAAAGTGAACGATGAAGGGGTGCCAATCCATTGAGAGAAGGAACGTTCTCCGGCTCCGGTTGAAAACCCAAAAAACGAGGAACCGGAAATTCGGCTCTGATTGGTGGTGACAGGGGCATCGAATTTTGTTTTCTTGCCTGTTCGTAAGTGTATGACATTCAACTGTTTCTAAGGGAGTAGTATGGACGGACAACCCAATCGACTCTGGATCCTCCTGGTGATTCTGGGGGGTGCGATCGGCGCAAGCTGGCTGGTCGCCTATTATACGGACTGGATGTGGTTCGTGGCGACCGACTACAACCACGTTTTCTGGCAGTTCGTGAAAGCGCGGTTTGCGACCGGCGCCTGCTTCGCCGTTCTGTCCGGCGTGGTAGTCGGTGTGAACCTGTATTTCGCCGGAAAATTCACCCGATTCGCGCTGGAAGTCGGTGGCTCGCCCGTCGAGGGGGAATTGTCGATCGAAGGGCTGCTTAAACGTCGGCGAGGCTACGTCATCGCGACGGCGGTGCTGGTCTTTGTGATGGGGAACATCGGAGCGGGCCAGTGGCCGCTCGTCTGGCGCTATCTGCACAGCCAGTCTTTCGGTGTCCTCGACCCGATTTTCAGTCGGGATGTCGGCTTTTACGTGTTCGCCCTCCCGTTCTATCAGTTTGTCGTGAATTTCCTGATCGGAGCGGTGATTGTTTCGGCGATCGTGGTCGGTCTGACGTACGCGATGAGCGGCGGCGTGAGGCTTCAGGAAAGCATTCAGCTGATGCCCCGACCGCTGGCTCACTTTTCTGCGTTGGGTGGAGTCTTCCTCCTGCTGGTCGCCTGGAGTTACCGGCTGAAAGTCTACGGACTCCTTTTCTCGCAGGGTCGGATTTTCACGGGGGCGGGCTACGTTGATGTGAACGTGCAGATCTGGGCGTACTGGTTTCTTGTGATTCTGTTCATCGCCACGTCGGTTCTCTTCTTCCTGAACATCAGCAAACGGGAAAGTCGCTATCCACTGATCGGGCTGGGCATTCTGGTGGGTGGTGCGGTGGTCGTCGGCTCGGTTCCCGCGACGGTCGTCCAGAAACTGGTCGTTGACCCAACCGAACTCTCTCGCGAAACACCCTATATCGAGCATAACATCTCGGCGACGCGGCAGGCCTACGGGTTGCACCGAGTCGAGGAACGTCCCTTCGCCGCGGAGGAGTCGCTCACTCGTGAAGAGATCGATCGGAACGACCTCACGATCCGGAACGTGCGGATCTGGGACGAACGGCCGATGGAGCAGACGTATCAGCAGGTGCAGGAAATTCGGCCCTACTACGTGTTCAGAGATGTGGACGTGGATCGCTATACGATCGACGGCGTCTACCGACAGGTTATGTTATCGGCGCGGGAAATGGATACGCGTCGTCTACCCCAGCAGGCGAGAGCTTGGGTGAACGAGCGACTCCAGTACACACACGGGTACGGTGTTGCGGTCAGCCCTGTCAACCAGGTGTCGCCCGAGGGTTTGCCCGAATTTCTAGTGCGGGACATCCCGCCAGTGGGTCTGGATGATCTCGAAGTAACCCGGCCCGAAATCTATTACGGTGGGATGACGTACGGCACGGTGGCGGTCAAGACCGCAACCCAGGAATTCGATTACCCGAGCGGGAGTGAGAACAAACAGACGACGTATGCGGGCGATGGGGGTGTGGAGATCGGAGGCTTCTTCAACCGGCTGGCTTTCGCGATTCGCTTTATGGATCCGAATCTGGTACTGACGAGCTATATGCTCCCGGATTCACGTCTGATGTACTACCGTCAGATCGTAGAACGGGCACGGAAGGTTGCGCCGTTTCTCCACTACGACGGGGATCCCTATCTGGTGATTTCGGAAGGCCGGTTGTTCTGGATGCTTGATGCCTATACGTCGACGAATATGTATCCGTATTCGACGCGAACCGGTGGACGAAATGCGATCAACTACATCCGGAATTCGGTCAAGGTCGTGGTCGACGCCTATCACGGGGACATTACGTTCTACCAGGCTGACAGTGAAGATCCGCTGATCAACGCTTACGCCAGCATCTTCCCGGGCCTGCTGGTTCCGATCGACGAGATGCCCGCGGACCTTCGTGCGCACGTTCGCTACCCGGTGGATCTGTTCCGCGTGCAGGCGTTTATGTACCGGACCTACCATATGCAGGACGTGAACGTCTTCTACAATCAGGAGGATCTCTGGGAGATTCCGAATGAGATCTACAGCGATCGCGCGCAGCGAATGGAGCCGTATTACATCATCGTGAAACTGCCAGGGGAAGAGCGCGAGGAGTTTCTTCTGATGGTGCCCTACACCCCGGCAAAGAAGGACAATATGATCGGATGGCTCGCCGCGCGCTGTGACGGTGACGACTACGGAGATCTTGTGGTCTACCAGTTGCCGAAGGATAAGCTGATTTTCGGTCCCATGCAGCTGGAGGCGCGTATCGATCAGCAGCCGGATATTTCGAGTCAGCTGACGCTCTGGGGTCAGCGAGGATCACAGGTGATACGTGGAAATCTGCTGGCGATTCCAATCGAGAGTTCGTTTCTGTATGTCGAACCGATTTACCTGCAAGCCCGTCAGGAGTCGGACGAACCGCAGCAGCTGGGTCCAGATGGTGAGCCCCAGGCGCGTCGCCCGCAGCAGGACCAGGGCTTCGTGAACAACGAGAGTACCGCGATTCCAGAGCTGAAGCAGGTGATTGTGGCGTACGCCGGGCAGGTCATTATGCGGGACACGTTCGAGGAGGCCTTGAACGAGTTGTTCGGTCGCACACTGGCTTCGGCCGACACGGCAGCAGGCGGGAACGCGGCGGGTGCCGATGCCGTGAGACGACCGGCCGCGAGCGCACGGGAGCTTGCGACACGCGCCGAGCAACACTACCGCGCTGTCCAGGATGCGATGAGAACGTGGGATTGGTCTCGGGCAGGAGACGAAATGCAGGCGCTGGAGGAGTCGATCGAGGCGTTGCAGCGATCGCTGAAACTGGAGGACTAGTTACAAGGAAAAAGGCAAAAATCGAATAAACGAAAGCGGGTGTCGATCGGATCGACACCCGCTTTCGTTTATTCGATTGTGGCGTTGGCTATTTGTAGGTCTTCATCTCGCCGGATTTGTAACGCTGCCAGTACTCGGTCAGGGTGGCTTTGATTTGAGGGCTCAGGATCACCCCGCCGATGATGTTGGGGAAAGCCATCCCGAGGATCATCATATCGGAGAAGTTGATGACGTTGCTGAGCGAGGTCACGGCGCCGATGAAGACGAAGGTTACGAAGATCACCCGGTAGACCAGGATGGTCGCCTCGCCGAAGAGATACTCCCAGGCTCGTTCGCCATAGTAGGACCAGGAGATCATCGTGGAGTAGGCGAACAGGAACACGGCGACGGAAAGGACGTATCTGGCGCCGGGCAGGAACGATTCGAAAGCTGCGGCGGTCATTGCCACGCCCTTGTCGGCGTAGGCGGGATCCGCGTAGACGCCGGTGATCATACAGACGAGTGCGGTCATCGTGCAGATGATGACGGTGTCGATGAAAGGGCCGATCATCGCCACGATTCCTTCTCTCGCAGGTTCATCGGTCTTGGCGGCGGCGTGGACGAATGCGGCAGATCCGAGTCCGGCTTCGTTGGAGAACACGGCCCGCCGGATTCCCGTTATGAGAATGCCAAGAAAACCGCCGTAGAGGGCGGGCCCGGTAAAGGCTTCGGCCACGATTCGTCCGAGTAACGCCGGGACGTCTGAAAGATGGGTGACGATGATGATGACGGCGGTGATGACGTAGAGTGAACACATCGTGGGGACGAGCCGAGAAGTGACCTTGCCGATTCGTCTGATACCGCCGATGATGACGATGGCGACGAGGAAAGCCAGAACCAGACCGACGACCCAGTTCAGTTGATGGAAAGCGGGCGAGACGGTCCCGAGGACCTCGATGGTCTGATTGGCCTGGAACATATTCCCGCCGCCGAGCGAGCCACCGATTGTCAGGAGGGCAAAGACGACGGCAAGCGTTCGACCGAGGGGGGCGAGGCCCTTCTGGGCGAGACCGTTCTCGAGATAGTACATCGGGCCACCGGAGATACGTCCGTCGGGATGTACATGACGATACATCACGGCGAGGGTACACGAGGCCAATTTCGCAGACATCCCGAAGAGGGCGATCGAGATCATCCAGAAGACGGCGCCGGGACCTCCCGTTCCCACAGCCACCGCAACTCCGGCAATGTTACCGAGTCCGACGGTCGCAGACAGGGCGCTGGTCAGGGCTTGGAAATGCGAGATTTCGCCTGGATCATCGGGGTCGTCGTAGCGTCCGCGGATGACGTCGATTGCGTGGGCGAACGCCCTGAAATTCAGGAAGTTGAAAAAGAAGCTGTAAAAGACTGCGCCGAAAACGAGCGTGACGACGATGAGGGGCACACCCGTACCGAAATCGGCGAAGAGTACGTCGGCCATCAGGTTCACTGTGTCACCGAGGAGGTTGTTGAGCTTCCCGATCCTGTCTCGTACCCAGCCCCCTTCTTGCTGAGCCAGCACTCTGGTGTGGGAAAGAAGCAGTGCGAGCAGTACGACGATCGCGCGACCGAGGTGTCGCATTCGAGGTCCCCTTGTCGGATGGAGAACGAGAGCGGTGGCAGTGGGTTTCGCGAGTGAATATGAGACAATGATAGGAGTAGATCAACCGCAAACACGGGGATATGCTTGATGCAAGTCGTTCGGAAACAAAGCATTAGAAGCATTGTGTCTTGACAAAGTTACTTCATCCACGGATTATGCTGACGTGAAACTTTCGTCGCTCCTACCCTTCATTGAGTGGATCGGTGACCTCAGAGATCGCAAGATCCTGAAGGCCGATCTGGTTGCGGGGATCACGGTTTTCACCGTCCTGATCCCCCAGTCGATGGCGAACGCCCAACTTGCCGACTTGCCACCCCACTACGGTCTCTACGCAGCTTTCCTTCCGCCGATCATTGGGGCCCTGTTCGGTTCTTCGCGGCACCTGTCGACAGGGTCGGTGGCGGTCATTTCTTTGATGTCGGCGGCAGCCATACAGCCGCTCGCGGTTCCAGGTACCGAACAGCATATCTCCCGGACGATTCTTCTGGCCCTGATGGTGGGCGCGATTCAGCTCGGTCTGGGTCTGGCGCGACTCGGCGCCCTCGTCAACCTGTTGTCCCATCCTGTCATTCTGGGCTTCACGAACGCGGCTGCGATTATCATCGGTACGTCGCAGATCGGCGTCTTGTTCGGGATAGAGGTTCCCGCGGGCGGCTCTCATTTCTCGCGTGTCTGGCAAATGATCGGGGGTGCGGTCACGGCCCCTCATTTACCGAGCATCGGACTGTCCGCGCTGGCCTTCGCGACAATGTTGATCGCGAGGAGATTCGGGCCTTCTGTGCCGTGGATTCTGATCGCCGTGTGTGTGACGACGGGGGTAACGGCCTGGGCTCATTTGGATACGACCCATCACATTCGTGTGGTCGGATCTGTTCCGGCAGGTCTTCCAAGTCTGTATCTACCGTCTCCTTCAACCGGAGTGATAAGATCGCTCTTTCCGGCTGCTGTGACGATCGCGCTGGTCGGTTTCGTCGGCTCGATCTCGATCGCCAAAGCAATTGCGACGCGAACGCGACAGCGCGAAAGCACAAACCGAGAACTTCTGGGGCAGGGCCTATCGAACGTGATCGGAAGCCTGTCGCAAAGTCACACGGTGTCGGGGTCGTTCGTCCGATCGGCGGTGAATTTCCGGGCCGGGTCGGTGACAGGCTTTTCGTCGGTCGTTGCTGGGTTGCTGGGGTTGATGACGCTCCTGTGGTTGACTCCGCTGTTCTACTACCTTCCACTGGCGACTTTGGCAGCGATCATCGTGCTGGCTGTCGTCAGCCTGATCCGGGTGGAACCGATCATCCGGGCGTGGCGAACTGAACGTCACGATGGGATCGTGGCGGTGGCGGCGTTCGTGATGACGCTGATTTTCGCCCCCCAGCTGGAGGTCGGCATCCTGGCCGGCATCGGACTCTCACTGATCCTGTATCTGTATCGAACGATGAATCCGAGGATCGTGGTCCTATCGAAGCATCCCGACGGGTCGCTACGGGATGTCGAAGCCCACGGACTGGAGACGTGCGATCACGTTTGTATGATCCGGTTCGACGGGTCGCTCTATTTCGGAAGTGCGGGATACTTCGAGGACAAGGTCCTCGAACGCGCGGCGGAGATGAGAGACCTTCAGTTTCTTATCGTGGATGCCGAAGGCATCAACCAGATGGACGCGACGGGAGAGGAGAAGCTCGTCAGCGTCGTGGATCGGCTGCGCGAGGCTGGTATCGAGGTGCTCTTCATCCGCACAAAGATGCAGGTGCTGGATGCGCTGCGACGGACCGGTTCGTTCGACGAGATTGGAGAAAGACGGTTCTTCCCCGAACCCGATCGGGCGCTCAAGTATGTGTGGGATACTTTGAACAGCGAGGACGACGAAAACTGCCGAAGGGATTGCCCCGTCGAATGCCCACTCAATCGAGCGCGGCCGACAGGGACGGCCCCGAACTATCGTGTGTAACGGACGTTAAAGAACTCAGGCCGATCGCCGATCGAGTTCGTTGTGGACGAGCACGATGCAGTGAGAGGCGAAGAGAAGACGCGGCCCCAGGCTGATGGGAGTCGCGCCCAGACGACGGAGGTATTTGTCGGTTTTCCTGGGCATCGAAAGGAAGTCCGTGAAGACGAAGGTGGGCTCCTCGTGGAGATCGGTATCGCGGATATCCGTCCCTTTCCGCTCCAGATAGTAGAGTTGCTCCGGTTGGCGCTCCTGGAGAAGTCGTTCGAACCCCCGTTTGGCGACGGTGACCCCAAGGAGGGACGATTTCGACGCATTCGTGTCGAGGCCCACGCCTTCCTCGAGTGTGCTGCGAATCGTCTCGGCGATGTTTCGTTCATCGAATCCCTTCAGCGATCCGAGGTTGCGACTGTCGAAGGAGACGGTTTTCGGGGGGTCCGACGGCCCATCGAGTACCGTATGGATCGTGGTGTCGTCTCGAATATGGTTCGCGAAAAAAAGAGCGTTCGAAACACAGTGCGCGACAACTTCGAAGTGTCCGGCTGCCGGAAGATCGTCCAGACTGAAATCAGGGGATGTCGGACCCTTACGTGCCCGTAGGATAAACTCTCTCAAGGGTTAGCTCGTGAAAATGATGATGTGGGTAATGTCATTCTGTCTATGGCTCTGTCAGGTACCAGGTGCCACAGCCACGGACGACGAAGGGCAGACCACGACCGATACGGCCACCGATTCCGTGATGGTGATGCTCCAGGAGCGGAGCGAACTGGTCAGATCCTGTGCTGCGGACATCAGAACCGTAGTAACGTTGGGGGACCAAAGCGTGGAGGTTCGAGGAACGGGCTTCTTCCGCCTGCCCAACCTGATGCGCATCGAGAAGCAGGTGACGGAGGACGCGAAAGAAGTTGTCGTGTCGGATGGGAGCTACCTCTGGATGCACGATGTGACCGAGAACGCGGTCACGCGAATCAATCTTAGTCGAGTGTATCGATCGGTCGACATTGAAGCGGACCTGGATCAGTTCGATCCACTCAGGCCGTTCCGTGGCGTGGAATGGGAGTCGATCCGGCACGTGGGGTCCGACACAGTGGCTGCGATCCAGATCTTCACAGCCACACCTTTACCGAACCTGTTGACGGCGCAGCTGCCGACTCGGGTGGATCGTGTGGAACTCAGGGTGGGAACGGCGGACGGGTTGTTACATTCGTCGACGCTGCTGGATGGGGAAGGAAGTCCCGTCATCGCCCAGCGCTTTACTGAAATTCGAAAGGAAGAGATCGACCCGGGGCGGTTCAGATTCGTGGTTCCCGCGGGCGCACATCCGATGGACGCCACCGCCGAAGTGATTCAGCTCCTTGGGTCATCGGAGTGACCTATTGCAGGATGTATTTGGCGTAGTAGAGCGCCTTGATCGGTGGGAGTTCGAGCTGACCGAGTTCTTCGAGGACGGCGTCGTATTCCCATCCCAGCATTGTGTTGAATTCATCGAGGAGACGCTGACGCGTTTCCTCTTTGACTTTGGGGGTTCTGAGTTCTTCCCTCGTGTATTCGCCGTAGACGTCGATGATCATATTCTTGGTTTTGGCCAAGTTCCACGGTTTGAGAATCATTTCGTCAAAGACGAGAGAACGATTGTTGAACGCGATGTCGAATTTGAGGATGAGGAAGAAACGGCCCCGACTGTCGATCGGGTTGATGAAGAGCTCGGGCATATCGAGGTAGATTTCTTCCTCGACGAGCGACTCGGGGGAGATGTAGTCGGGCTCCTTTTCGCCCTCTACGGGCTCTTCGCGAAGGACGAAATACCAAATCAGGCCGCCAATCAACGCCAGTGCGAGCACCGCCGCGATGATGATGGCGACCCAGTTTAGTTCGCCCTCTTCCTCGTCGTCGTCGAGAAGTTCTTCATCGTCAGCCATAGTCCTTATATGATAGGGTGATTCAAAGACCCGGACAAACGTGCACCGTGAAACCGAGGTGACTATGTTATCAAAAACGACGACAAGTAGGATTCGGGACGGCATCGATCGCGATCGGCTCGTCGAGCGGGCCGTAGCACTGGTGGGTGTCCCCAGTCCAACACGGGAAGCGGGTGCGGTGGCCGATCGATTCGCGGCCCTGCTCACCGCCGAAGGGTTCGAGGTCGAGCGGGTGGTAGCAGACTGGCCGGAAGCGCCTGCGGTGGTGACCCATCTGGACTCGGGAAAGGAAGGGAGGACGCTCCAATTCAACGGGCATCTGGACACTGTGCATCTGCCCTTCGTCGAGCCGTCGGTGGAGGACGGTATTCTGCGTGGCTCGGGCGCTTCGGACATGAAGGGCGGGGTGGCGGCTTTCGTGGAGGCGATGTGCGTGCTTCGGGATACGGGATGTCTTGGCGGTGGCCGCATTCTGATGACTGCTCACGACCATCACGAGGGTCCTTGGGGAGACAAGCGCCAGCTAAAGGCGCTGATTCGTGACGGTTACGTGGGTGATGCGGTGTTGCTTCCTGAGTACCTCGCGAACGTCCTTCCTCTGCGGGGACGCGGGATGGGCATCTTCAGGATCAGCGTGTCGCGACCGGGCAATCCGGTGCACGAGGTTCTTCGGCCCACAGATCTTCCGAACGTGGTGGCGGCGGCGGCTCGGATCACGGACCGGCTCTACGATCTGGCCGAGGATCTGAAAACGCGAAGCCCCGGGCCAGGGATCGAGACGGTGTTCGTCGGCCAGCTCCACGCGGGAGAGATCTACAATCAGGCGCCCGTCGAGGCCCAACTGGCGGGCACACGTCGCTGGACGGTTTCCGGGATGGGCGATGAGGCGATCGGCGAGGTCGAGGCCGTGGTGGAGGATGCCGCGCGCTCCTTCGGGGTCGAGGTGTCGGTTACGTCTACCCGGCAGGGTGAAGCCTTTTCGATCGGGGAAGAAGAAGCCGTGGTGGAGGCGTTTCAGATCGCCCACGCGGCGTCGACAGGTCACGAACTGCCGGTTGGCGAAAAGCCGTTTCTGGATGACGGAAATGTGTTCCTGGCGCACACCGGCATTCCGGCGATCACGCACGGACCGGACGCGCACGGAGCCCACACGATCGGTGAGTGGGTGTCGGTCGACGAGCTGGTCAGAGTGGCCGAAGTCTACGCGATGACCGCCTGTGCCTTCTGCGAGGGAGGCTGACAGGTTGGAGATTTCGGCCGGCGAGTGGATCGGTCTTTTCTGCGCGTTGATCTGGGCGGTCAGCGGCGTCCTCACACGTACCCAGTCCTACAAGGTCCCGCCCGTCCTGATGAACGCAATTCGGTGTGCGGCAGCGGGTGTATGCTTCTGGATCGCTCTGGCATTGACGAGTACGGTGGCGGTCTACGGATTGTTGAGCGGCAAGGAATGGGCGCTCCTGATCGGATCGGTCGTGATCGGCGTGACGATGGGGGACACGTTGTATCTGTGGTCGATCCGGGAAATCGGGATCTCGAGGTCGATGGCCCTGGTGGGCATCGTTCCACTGACGACGCTCGTCTTCGAGCACGTTCTTCTCGGCCAACCTTTCCCCGGTCGCTTCGTAGTGGGATGCTTCCTGGTGGTGGGTGGGGTCATCTGTCTCTCCCTCAAGTCGAGGCTCGAGAAACAAGAGACGGGTGGCGGACGTCTATGGCTCGGGATTGTCCTATCCCTGACTGCGGCCGTTCTGTGGGGGCTGAGCACGGTGATGATCAAGCCTGCGATCGAACAGCTGACGCCTATCGAAGCCAACAGCGTGCGGATGCCGGTAGTGGCCTTGTTTCTGTTCGCGGCGTATCGCGTGGTAGGGGCCGGCCCTGTCGAAGCTTCCAGGACGACGATCTCGATTGTTGCGATGACAGGTCTGATCGGGATGGGGCTGGGGTCCTACTTCTTCCTGATGGCGATCGATATGATCGGCCCGGCCAAGACGGCTGTGCTGGCCGCTGTGGCTCCGGTTTTCGCAATGGTGCTGGCGGTCTTGTTCCTGAAGGAACGGGTGACGATGCGGATCACGACCGGCGTGTTCCTATGCGTCGGCGGCGTCTGGCTGGTATTGTGATCGAGAGTCGATGGTGGACAGCCAATCGAGGACGGTGAATTGACAGACGTTCAACAGACAGAAGGCAGCGTGCTGGATCTGTTTCATCCTCTAATCGCCAAGTGGTTTTCCGAGCGAATGGGGGAACCCACAGACGTGCAACGACAGGCCTAGCCCCGAATCGCAGCCGGCGACCACGTACTGATCACGGCCCCGACGGGAAGTGGAAAGACTATGGCTTCGTTCCTGTGGGCGATCAATCAGCTTGTAACAGGGGAGGTGCCGTGCGGATTCACGAGCGTGGTCTACATCTCACCTCTGAAGGCCCTGAACAACGATATCCAGCGCAACCTGCTGGAACCTCTGGAACAGCTGCGTACTCAGTTCGAGGAAGCGGGAGAAATATTTCCGGACCTTCGGGTGCTCACTCGAAGCGGGGACACGCCGCAGTCCGACCGTCGACGGATGCTACGGGAGCCACCTGAGATCCTCATCACGACGCCCGAAAGTCTGAACCTGATGTTGAGCTCGAAGGGTGGGTGCTCGATTCTGACGCGGGTGAAGTCGGTTCTGTTGGACAAAGTCCACGGTGTGTTCGATTCGAAGCGCGGTGTCCATCTGATGACGGCCGTCGAGCGGCTGACTCGATTGTCCGGCGAATTCCAGCGAGTCGCGCTGTCGGGGACGATTCGACCGATGGAGACGGTGGCGGCTTTCGTCGGGGGACTGAAGCTGGAGGGGCCGGTTGAAGCGCCTGTGTATAAACCGAGGATCGTAGAACGCAAAATCAAAGGGCTGGATGTGGGGACGAGCGAGTACGTGGATCTGTTCAAGGCCGTGTTCGATGCGAGCGTGGACTTTTGGTCGATCGTGATCCACCGGCGGCTCTGAGCCGTTCTGTTCTGGCTCCCACTTGTGGACCCGGGGCCACAATTGGGAGCCAGAAGGCCTCCCGAATCCGCCACTTTGGAGTTGTGGGGACGTCTCCGTATCTTTCCCGCCAGCCGGGACACGGGTTTTTCCACAAACCAGGGTCCATTGCAGGCAACCGGTCGAGATTGACCGAGGAGGTTCTTGTTGGGGACGGCAGAAAAATCCGCCCAGGGCTATGATTTCGATGTCGTGGCCAGGCGACTTCTTGGTGGCAACTCCGACTTTGTGAGTGTGGGTGCACTTGGGGAAGCCGGGGGCTTGCCCCTTCTGGGGGCGAAGATCGGGCATCGTTTTTCGGGTCGACAGAGTGTGCTGATGACCGGGGGCGTGCACGGAGATGAGCCTGCGGGAGTGGAGGCCCTTCTACAGTTCATAAGAAGGGCCGATTAAAGCCTACCTGGATCGGTTCTTCTTCTTTGTGCTTCCGTGTGTGAATCCATCGGGCTATGCAGTAGGGACTCGAGAGAATGCCAGCGGGAAAGACATCAATCGGGCGATGTCGGACGACGAGGTTGCCGAATCCGTACTTCTGAGACGGTTCATCGCCGGTCGGCAATTCGATCTCTTCTTCGACCTGCACGAAGATTACGAGGCCACTGGATTCTACATCTACGAGGTGCAACGTGAGGGTCGGCTTCTGGGGGGAATCCTGGTGGATGCGATCAAGTCTATCGGCCCGGTGGACGGAGATGAGAACACGGACGCAGGTCTGGACCTTCCGATTTCGGAAGGGCTTTACGGCATCAATCCGAAGTGGAAAGACCAAGGTTGGTCCGCCTATGCCTACTACGAGAGTGCGGACCACGTGGTCCTCTGCGAAACCCCATCGACCGCGTGGCCACTCGATTAGCCTGTGGAAGCTCATCTGACCGCGATACGCCTTACCCTCGACCACTATGCGGGGAAGCCAGTTTCGAATGTTCGTGACTGAAGACCAACTGAAATCCGCACTCCCGGACCTGACGTCGGCGATGCTGATGGATGCGTTACAGGCGGACGTAACGGTCCATCGTGATCCGTGGGGGATTCCCCACATTCAGGCGGAGAATGAAAACGATCTGTTCGTCGCCCAGGGTTTTGTGACGGCGCAGGACCGACTTTGGCATATGGACTACGACCGCCATCGTGCGTTGGGGCGCTGGGCGGAGTGGGTGGGCGAATCCGGGGTCGACCAGGATCGACTGATGCGCGCGGCAGGGATGGGCCGAACAGCGAAGCTCGACTACGAAGCTTGCAGTCAGGTCGCCCGTGCGATGGTGGATGCTTACACTGCGGGGGTCAATGCTTTCATCCAGTCGACGGACTCGTTTCCGATCGAATACACGCTGCTGGAGTGCGAACCCGAGCCGTGGGAGAACTGGCACTGCCTCACGGTCTACAAAATGCGGAACACGCTTCTGGGCACGTTCGAACCCAAACTCCTCCGTACCCGGCTAACCGGCCACCTGGACGCGGCGCCCGCGCTTGCTCGACTGTTGAACGGGTATCCCGACGGTCATCTGGTAACGGTACCACCGGGTGAAGAATACGCGGGAGCGAGGCTGGAAGGCCTGGATGCACTCTCGCGCTCGCTGGAGGAGATCGATCGCCTCAAAGAGGTGGAGGCGGGATCGAACGCCTGGTCGATCTCGGGAGATCGTACCGTTTCCGGCAAGCCCCTGGTGGCGGGAGATTCGCATCGCGCTCTCGACACGCCGAGCGTGTACTATCAGGTCCACCTGAGTTGTCCAGACTTCACGGTGATCGGGCATTCGGTTCCGGGGATGCCTGGGGCGCTCCACTTTTGTCACAACGAGTACGTGGCGTGGGGAATGACCTACGGAAGTGCGGACACCCAGGATCTTTTTCTCGAGCGGTTCCGGGATGACGGCGACCAGCGTTGGTATGCGTTCGAGGACGGTTGGCGAGGGGCGCAGGTTCTCAATGAACGCCTGGAGGTACGAAACGGGGACCCGGTCGATGTGGAGGTGACGATCACGCATCACGGTCCTGTCGTTGCGGGCGATCCTGCTCGAGGGACGGGCGTTGCGATCTCCGACCCAGGATTGATCGAGGGGACCCCGTGGGTGGACGCGGCGCGTGATGCGATGGCCTCGAGGAGCGTTGAGGAACTCCATTCGGCTTTTTCGAACTGGAACGATCGAGTCAACAACTATGCTGTGGGCGACGTGGAAGGCACGTTCGGATATCTACACGAGGGTCGGATTCCGGTCCGGGATGAGGCCAACGGCTGGCGGGCGGTCCCGGGATGGGACGGCCGGCACGAATGGCAGGGCTACATCCCCCAGGAGGAACTGCCCCGCTCGCTCGATCCAGAAATCGGGTATGTGATTACTTGTAACCAACGTGTTGCACCGAGCGACTACCCCTACTACGTCGGGGTGTCCTTCACACCGGAGTTTCGGGCACGGCGCATCCAGCGTCGCCTAGAGCGGATCCCCAATGGCTCAGCGACGGTGGAGGAGATGGGGGCCATTCACGGAGAACGTCAGTCGACGCCCGCGCGTGCTCTGGTCGAACGCCTGATTGAAGTCGATGTGGAGGATGTTCGTCTTCAGAAGGCGTTGTCCTATCTGCGCAGCTGGGACTGCAGGATGGACAGGGATCACGTGGCGCCGACGATCTACAGCGAGACGAGGTCTCAGCTGATTGAACGGCTGGTTCGCCACCTGTTTGGAGGCGAAGGCGATCGGATGCTCTCGGGCGAAGCCGGTGCGGACACGCACGTTCGGCTGGTGGCTCTGGAGATTACGCTCGGGCTCCAGCGCGAGGATGACCGTTTGTTACCAGAGGGCGAAACGTGGGAGTCCGTGTTGCTTCGTGCCCTGGAGCAGGCACTGGAACGACTACAGGCCAGCCTCGGGGAGGATATAGATGGCTGGTTCTGGGGCCGCGTCCATCGTACCCGTCCCTCCCATCCCCTGTCGAAGACCTTCCCGGATGCAGCTGCCGCACTCGATCCTCCCTCGCTCGGTGTTCACGGCGATGGAGATACGCCGCTGGCGGCAAGCTATTCCCTGCCGGAGCGCTACACGGTCAGTGGTTTGTCGGTCAACCGATACATCCACGATCCGTCGGACTGGAGGAACTCGAGGTGGATCGTCCCGCTGGGGTCTTCGGGTCATCCAGCTAGCCCTCATTTTGCCGACCAGGCCGAGTTGTGGGCAGATGTAGAGTTCATTCCCCAGCTGTGGGACTGGGAAGAGATCCGTGAGAAAGCGGAGACGACTCAGCGGCTCTCCCCCGTTAACGGACTCGGGGGCCGAGACGGAGACAGCCGTACAAGGACGAGAAATGAATCGACTGACGGATGAAGATCTGGAGCACTTCGAGCGAGAAGGTTTTCTGCTCGTGCGAGAACTGTTCGAATGGGAGACCGACCTGCGACCGGTCTGGGACGAGTACGGTGAAGTGCTCGACCGTCTGCTTGACTATCTGGTAGCTTCTGGTGAGATGACCTCTCGACACGAGGATCTTCCCTTCGGGAAGCGGATGACCCAGGCCTATCGCGAGTCGGGTCGGGTGTTGTCTCAGTATTTCGATTGTTCGCTGCCTCAGAAGGGGACGCGGGAAGATTCGCCGATCTGGGTGGGGCCAGAGGTGTTCGGGGCCCTGAGCAACGAGAAACTGCTCGACGCAGTGGAGGATCTGATCGGCCCCGAGATCTTTTCAAACCCGGTTCAACACATACGTATCAAACCGCCGCAGTCGGTGTTGCCTGAGAATCGTCGTGACCCCCGCTCAGGTTATCTGGGTGGGTTCGATGCAGGCGTGACGCCATGGCATCAGGATAACGGAGTCGTGTTGCCCGAGGCGGATGAGACGAATATGCTGACCGTCTGGTTTCCTCTTACACGAGCAACGTGCGAGAACGGATGTCTGAAGATCATCCCACGCAGCCATAAGGATGGCCTGCTCCATCATTGTCCGGGGGTGTCCGGGTTGAACGTGCCGGATTCGATGCTGGACCTGGCATCGGAGAAGGTGGTTCCGATGGAACCTGGCGACGTTCTTTTCTTGAACCGCAGAACGTGCCATTCCTCTCTTCCGAATATGAGCGACGACGTTCGAGTCAGCTTCGACATTCGGTACAACCCGATCGGTCAGTCGACGGGGCGAGATGTCTTTCCAGGCTTTGTCGCTCGAAGCCGGGCGCATCCGGAAACAGAACTGCACGATCCCGCCGCGTGGGCGCAATCGTGGTACGAGACGCGGGCACGGCTGGCGGTCAAGAATATCCCTGCGTATAACCGGTGGACGGCGGATCATCCGATGTGCTGAAAACCGTGGAAAGTAGAGAAGTAGAGAAGAAGGGCGGGGCTTCGCCTTGATGAGGTTTTGTGATGAGTGACTTGAAGGTTGGGGTGATTACAGGGGGGCATTCGTTCGATGTGATCGGGTTTCATCGACTGTTCCGATCGATCGACGGGATGGATTGCTAT
>CEVA01243189.1_pt1 | contig 17526 bp, 15 predicted proteins | sample 361521 | NCBI WGS metagenome assembly CEVA01 (sample SAMEA2622823, study PRJEB7988) | marine metagenome | isolation source: saline water (ENVO:00002010), including
GCCCGAGGGTCACCTTGACGGCGCGGGCGAGTTTCTCCACGCCGGACAGGATCTTCTGCCGGGCGGCTTGGTCAAATGCGAGTTGTTTTGCTGACATGTTTTTCGTTCCTTTTAATCGTTACTTGATGATGGCCAGGATGTCGTCGGAGCTCAGGATCTTGTACTCCTTGCCGTCGAGCTTGATCTCGGTGCCGCCATATTTGCTGGCCAGCACGGTGTCCCCCTTCTTCACCTCGAAGGGAATCTTCTTGCCGTCGTCATCGGTCTTGCCGGTGCCGAGCGCCACAACCTTGCTCTCCTGGGGTTTTTCTTTCGCGGAATCAGGAATGATGATCCCGCCCTTTTTCACTTCTGCCTCCTCGACCGGTTCCACGAGGACCCGATCGCCGAGGGGTTGGATTTTCAGTGCCATATTTTGTCTATGTTTGTTGTTTGGGTTTGGTGTGAATGCATCCGCGACACTCGCCGCGGCGAAATTATTTCTTCTCCTCGTCGACCACCTCGGCATCAACCACGGGGCCCTCCCCCCTAGCCTCTTCCTCGGCCGGCTTCTCGTCACTGTCACCGGCCTTTGCGTTCTCCGCCTCCTCCGTGGCAGCCTTGTACATATCCGCTGAGGCATCCTGCAAAGCCGACTGCAACTTATCGGACTGTTCCTTGATCTTCTCAATGTCATCGCCCTTCAAGGTGTCCTTCAGAGCCTCCACCTCGGACTCGATGGAATTCTTCTTTTCATCAGAAATCTTGCCCTCATTGTCCTTTAACAGTTTTTCCGAGGCATAAACAAGATTCTCGCCCGTATTCCTGGCTTCCGCTGCCTCGAATTGCCGTTTGTCCTCCTCGGCATGTTCCTCGGCATCTTTGCGCATGGATTCAATTTCATCCTCACTCAGGCCACTGGAATGAGTGATGGTAATTTTTTGTTCCTTGCCCGTGCCCTTGTCCTTGGCGGATACGTGCAGAATGCCGTTAGCATCGATATCAAATGTCACCTCAATTTGCGGCACGCCTCGCGGTGCGGGCGGAATTTCGTCCAGCTTAAAATTCCCAATCTGCTTGTTGGCACTGGCCATGCGGCGCTCGCCTTGGAGCACCTTGATATCCACGCCCGGTTGATTGTCCGCCGCCGTCGAGAAAATCTGGGATTTCTTCGTGGGAATGGTGGAATTGCGCTCAATCAGGGTGGTAAAAATCCCCCCCTCAGTTTCGATGCCCAGCGACAACGGGGTCACATCCAGCAACAGGACACTATCCAGTCCCTCCTCCTTATTCAACACGCCACCCTGGATCGCCGCGCCAATGGCCACCACCTCATCCGGGTTAACGCCTTGGTTCGGCTGTTTCCCCAACAGTGCCTTGGCGGTGTCCACAACACGCGGCATGCGCGTCATTCCGCCAACGAGCACAAGCTCATCCACGTCGCCCGAGGTCAGGCCCGCATCCTTCAGGCAGGCTTTCACCGGGCCTGAAGTGCGCTCAAACAGGCCATCACAAAGCTGCTCCAGCTTGGCGCGGCTAAGATCCTGCTTGATATGCTTCGGCCCTGACTGATCCGCCGTAATGAACGGCAGGCTGATCTCGTAGGATTGCGAACTGGACAGTGCGATCTTCGCTTTCTCGGCCTCCTCCTTGATGCGCTGCATGGCATCAGGCTGGCCCGTAAGATCGATGCTCGTCTCGTTTTCAAACTCATCCACCACCCAGTCAATGATGGCATTGTCCCAGTCATCACCTCCAAGGTGGGTATCACCATTGGTGGCTTTGACTTCAAACACCTTGTCACCGATTTCCAAGACCGAGATGTCGAAGGTACCGCCGCCCAAGTCATAGACCGCGATCTTTTCGTCACTCTTCTTGTCCAGCCCGTAGGCCAGCGAGGCCGCTGTCGGCTCGTTGATAATACGGAGAACATCCAAACCGGCGATCTTACCCGCGTCCTTGGTGGCCTGCCGTTGGGAGTCATTGAAGTACGCCGGCACGGTGATGACCGCCTGCGTGATGGTTTCACCCAGTCTCATTTCCGCGTCGGATTTCAGCTTGGAAAGAATCATCGCGGAAATTTCCTGCGGGCTAAAAGTCTTCCTTTCGCCCTCGATCTCCACCTCGATCACCGCATCGCCGTTCTTGCCGTCGACAATCTTGTATGGCATGCGCTTGGATTCCTCGCCCACCTCACCATGCTTGCGGCCAATGAAACGCTTGGCTGAAAAAACTGTGTTGGCGGGATTGGTTACCGCCTGCCGCTTGGCGGCATCTCCCACCAGCCGCTCGCCATTTTTTCCAAAAGCCACCACCGAAGGCGTCGTGCGCTTGCCCTCGGAATTCTCCAGTACAGTCGGCTCCCCTCCGTCCATGACAGCCATGCACGAGTTCGTCGTTCCCAAATCAATGCCTAAAATCTTTCCCATATCTTTACCCTGAATGTGTCAATTCACGGAGTGCCACACCCATTAAGCAATCGTTGTGCCATCATAATAATCCCGATATTGTAGGGAATAATTCAATTTTAAGACGTAAGATCACCCAAAAATGTGCCATACTGACACACCTATGTCTCATTTTTTAAAACCATTGTGTCACACCCCAAAAATGCGGTGGACTTGAACTATCCAACAAAAGGCTTATGTTGCCGGGGAGGCATTTTTCAATGACAATGAAATGGATCACTTTGTTTTCGATGGTGATTTCTGCGGGGCAAATTGATGCCGCGCCACTGATCGTCAAGGCCCCCGTTGAGCAAATCCAAAAAGGGCGGGCGTTGCAAATGCGGCTGCTGCGAATGCAGCCAAGGGAAGAATTCGACGGCAAGGCTGTCCTGCATCGCCGTGATGCCAAAGGGAAGCCGTTGCCAGAATTACAGGCCAGTTTCCAGTCCTATCGGCCCGACCCCAAAAAACCCGACGAATGGATCCAGTATTATCAGGCCATTAATCTCGACGGCGAACCCGCTGGCGCTGTCACCCAACTGGTTGTCTACCGCAAGGCGGGGGAGCCCGGCGAATACGCAATTCTTAACCGTGAGCATCCTCGCATCTCCACCGCCCCGCGCTTCAAGGGCAACGCGTCCATGAAACCTTATGCCGGCTCCGATTTTTGGCTGGCGGATTTTGGGTTCGAATTTTTCAACTGGAAAGACCAGCGACTTGTCGAGGAAGGCATGCACCGCAGCCAGTGGTGCCTCATTCTCGAAAGCCGCAACCCAAAGCCCGTCGCCGGCACCTATGCCCTGGTCAAAAGCTGGATCGACAAGGACACTCTCGGCTTGGTCCAAGCCAACGCCTACGACCACCAAGGCCGGCTCCTCAAAATTTTCAAACCCATCTCCTTTAAGAAGGTCAAGGGCCAATACCACTTGGAATCGATGGAAATCCGCAACGCACAGACCCGCACCCGGACCACCGCCAAGTTTGATCTCCGACCGCGCCGTTAAAGCGACGCATGAGCTGGACCTTCACGATTGTCCTCCTGCTCGCACTGGCAGGATTTGGCGGCTACCAGTTGATGGCCGGCGGCCGCGAAAACCAGCTCTTCCTCTCCATCAAGATTGCCTTCTCGTTTTTCATGATCATCGCCATGAAATACCTCTCCGGCTTGGGCGCAATGTCTCTTCTGGCCATTCTGCCCGCCATTTTGCTGGCGTTGGCCTGGGCGGGATCCTTGGGAGAGTTTCTCGGTGGCGGAATGTCGGGCCTGCTAACGGGCGGCAGACAGGAAATTGAACCCAAAGCCTTTTACTCCATAGCCGAAAGCCGGCGCATGAAGGGCGACCTCGACGGCGCCTTGTGTGAAATCAACGAGCAACTGGAAAAATTCCCCGGCGACTTTGACGGGCAAATGCTTCGTGCCTCCATCCAGATGGAAAACCAGCGGGACTTGGCGGCCGCACAGATCACCATTGAGGTGTTAATTGCGCAGGACCATCACCCACGCGGTAAGATTGCCTATGCCCTGACCACGTTGGCAGACTGGCACCTCAAGTACGAACGCGACCAAACTGCTGCCCGCAAGGTGTTTGAGTCCATCATGAAACGCTTTCCCGGCACAGGAGTGGAACTGCGCGCCGCCCAACGTGTCGCCAGAATGGACGCCACCTTTGACGCCCATGATCGGCGCGATACCGGCTCATTGGTTTCCGACTGCCTCAAGCATCTGGAACAACATCCATTGGACAATCTCACCCGCGAAACGCTGGCCCAGATTTACCAGGACCGCTATGGACGGCCGGATCTCGCCATGGAAGAATTGAACAAGCTCATCGCCATCCCCTTCCAGACTCGCAAGGATATTTCAAGATGGATGAACCTAGCCGCTGACTGGCACATCAAGGGCGGCGACGTGGCCACCGCACGAAAGTGCCTGATGGGAATCACCGAACGCATGCCCGACACGGTCCATTCCGAAAAAGCACAACAACGGCTCGCGCGGATGCGTGACGCAAAATCCACGTGAGGCACTCTACAGTTTCGCAGCCCGATTTACGGCTGCGGATTCTCCTGAACGACCAGGTTCTGGAAGGTGCCTTCCGCCAACTCAGCGGCCATCCGCACGTCCGGGTTGCGGCCCGCCACAATCCAGGATGATTTTGTGCGCACCTGATAGGTGACCCTGGAAATATTGTCAGACTCCGCATCCGGCTCCACTTTCACCCAGACATACCGGGTGTTGACGCGTGCGCTGATGACATTGGTGGTCGCATCCTCCGCCGTGATCACCCCGGCATCCGCCAAGGTCTTGCGCACCGCGGGCAACACCACATCCACCGGGCGGTCGTAGCGTCGCACCAGCTTGTCGTCGCTGAACACATTTAGCGTGTAATTCGACTCTCCGCTCTGCGTGGCGTAACAACCGGTCAAACAAAACGCGGCCAACAGGCCAGCTTGTAGAATGGTTTTCCTTAACCTCATGGCGTGGCTATGGCAACACGCACCCCCTGTTGAGTCCAGCGAGGAGTGTTCACATTCGATTCACTCACGGCCCGCCATTGGTGAAAAACCCTCGCCTTTCCCCGGAAAACTTCAAGGAACTTCCCCAGTTATCCACCGGAGTGAACCGGCTTCACCTGCAGCGTGGGCTTAGCCTCAAATCGCGCGGCTTGTTCGCGGGCCACCTCCACTTGCGCCGGCGTCAACTCCCGCGCAATCTCCTCGCAATACTTAGCCGCTTTCTCGTGCCCGTTGCCCGCGGACAACAGCAGCCATTTGTAAGCTTTCACTGGATCCTTCTCCACGCCCGCACCATGGAAGTAAAACAAGCCCAGACTGATCTGCCCCACCGAGAGCCCCTGCAACGCCGCCCGCCGATACCATTCCGCCGCCAAGGCGAAATTCTGTTTCACGCCCCGTCCATTCTCGTACATCCAGCCCAGCATCGCCTGCGAATAGGCGTTCCCGCGGTGAGCCGCCTTCTCGTACCACTCCGCGGCAATGATCAAGTCCGCGTCCGCCCCTTTCCCATCCCGGTACAAGGTGGCCACGTTATGCATCGCCAGCGCGTATCCACGATGCGCAGACTGAAGATACCAGAAGATGGCCTTTTCATAGTCACGCGAAGTGCCCAATCCTTTCTCAAACAACCACCCCAAGCTGTTCATGGCGTACACGTTGCCGAGCGTCGCCGCCTCCAGATACAACGTGCCCGCCTCGCGCGGATCACGTTTCAGTCCCAGTCCCTGTTCATATAACAGGCCAAGATTGTGGAGCGCATCCGTGTTCTTGGCCTTGGCGGCGCGGCGGAATAGCCGAATCGCCTTGGCAAGATCCTTCTCCACCCCGCGTCCATCCCGATACAGGCAGGCCAGATTATTCTGGGCAAAGGGATGTCCGGGCCTTGCCTTGTTTGTCAAAACGTCCCGCTTGTCCTTGGCGGCAAATTCGTAGAGTTGCGCGGCCTCGCGCAAGTTTCGAGGCACTCCCAACCCGTGTTCATGCAACCAACCCAAGTTGTTGCGCGCGTGATCGTTGCCCTGCTTGGCCGCCTTCCGAAACCACTCGGCTGCCTTCGCGTAGTCCTGAATCGTTCCTCGTCCATCCCGAAACAGGCAACCCAAATTGTTCTGCGCCAACGAATGTCCCTCCTCGGCAGCAAACTGGTACCACTGTGCCGCCTTGACTGGATTCTTTGGCGCCCCCCGCCCCGTGTCGTAACGCCACCCCAAGTGCGCCATCGCCGCCGAGCTGCCCAATTCCGCCTGTGTGTACAAGTCCTCAAGACTGATCTGGTCATTGAACGGCGGGTCATTGTAGGAATAGCCCGGCTGGTCGAGAACACCACACGCAGCGAAGAAAGCCATGGCACACGCCAAGGCCACCGGGGGCAATATCTTGAGCAAACCTCCCTTCACTCGCCGCCATTCTCTCCGGGGCGCTCCCAAATGCAAGCAAGAGCTATTCACCAGACTTGCCGCCGAAAACCTCCGCTGATACCGTTCGCCGCCTTGGTGATGAAGCGATTTCTTTTTTTAACAATTCTCTGCCTTGCCGTGCTGCCAACACACGCCCAGCGCGGCGACCGTAGGGGCCAAGCCCAACCCGAGGTATGGCGCGACATGAACGTGCCACCCGCCCCCATCCTCACACCGGAAGTAGCGCTAAAATCCTTCAAGCTGGCTCCTCCCTTCCGTATTGAAATTGCCGCAGCCGACCCCCTCCTGCATGACCCCGTGGCCATGGCTATCGATGCTGCCGGCCGCATGTGGGTGGTGGAGATGCGCGCCTACATGCCCAACGTGGACGGCACTGGCGAGGATGCCAAGACCGGCCGGGTCGGCGTGCTGGAGGACACCAACGGCGACGGGCGCATGGACAAGCGAATTGATTTTCTCACCGGCCTGCAAATGCCCCGTGCCATTGCCTTGGTCAAGGACGGCATACTCGTAGCCGAACCCCCCAACCTCCTTTTCTGCGAGGACACCGACGGCGACTTAAAAGCCGACAAGAAAACCGTCATCCTCACCGGGTATGCGCGCCAGGGCCCGGTCGAACACACCGACAACGGCCTCATGCCGGGCCTCGACAATTGGCTGTACAACGCCAAGTCCACCAAACGCATCCGCCAAATTGACGGCAAATGGGTCGTGCAGAACACCGTCTTCCGGGGCCAATGGGGCATCACTCAGGATGATTATGGGCGGCTTTACTATAACAGCAATTCCGCCCCGCTGTTTGGCGACCTCATTCCCGGAATTTATACCACCCGCAATCCCCACTACGGCACCCGCAATGGCATCGGCCTGAGATTGTGGGGAAGCAGCGAGGTGTGGACCAGCCGCGTCAATCCCGGCATCAACCGCGGCTACCAAAAGAACATGCTTCGCAACGGCCACCTTGCGGTCTGGACCGGCGCGTCCGGCCCCGTCATTTACCGCGGCGACCAATATCCCGCATCCATGATCGGTGATGCATTCATACCCGAGCCTTGCGGAAACATGGTCCGCCATCAGCGCATCACTTGGAAAGATGGCCAGCCGCGCGGCAAAAACGCCTACGACAAGACTGAGTGGCTCACCTCAACCGATGAACGCTTTCGGCCAGTCAACCTCTACAACGGCCCCGACGGTTGCGTATACATTGTCGACCTCTATCGCGGCATCCTGCAACACAAGCACTACGTTACCACATTTCTTCGCAAACAAATCATCGAGCGCAAACTCGACCAACCCATCGGCTTGGGCCGCATTTATCGAATTGTTCATGGCCCGAAGCCGCCACACAAACCCGCACAGGTGAAAGGCGACTTGGTTGCCCACTTGGAATCCCCAAACGGATGGACTCGCGACACGGCCCAAAGGCTGATTGTTCAAAGCGCCGACGCCAAACTGGCCCCCGCCCTGCGCAGGACCGCCACATCCGGCAAGAGTCACCTTGGCCGTCAACATGCCCTGTGGGCGCTGGAGGGAATCAGCCAACTCGATGCCGAAACAATCAAGGTTGCCTTGAGTGATGAACATCCGCGCGTGCGCATCGCCGCCCTCAGGACATTGGAAGCCTACATGGCCGATCCTCGAAAGGACTCCCCCGAGACTGAGGCTGAACTGGTCTCCGCGCTTCTGCCTCTCCGCAGTGACAAGAATCTGGATGTCCGCCGCCAACTGGCGCTTTCGCTGCCCGCCATTCCCCTGCCCGGCAGTGAACCCTTGCTGCGCGACTTTGTGCTCGCCAACGCGAGAGACAGTATTGTCCGCGATGGCCTCATCACGGGCTTGGCTGGCCGGGAACTGGAATTTCTCCAGCGCACAGCCGCACATCCAAAATGGCGCGGCGATGACAATGGATGGAGGGCTATCGTGCGAGCCCTTGCTGGATGCGTGGCACGTGAACGCAGTGCCCCACGGATCGACCGCTTGCTTCGCCTTGCCGCGGCCACCACGCCACACGAACATTTCCAACGAGCCTTGATCGACGGCCTCGTTTCCGCCGCTCTTCCCAACGGTCGAGCGCTCAAGCCGGTCACCTTCAAATCCCAACCCTTGGCAATGGCCGCGCTGGCCCAATCCAAGAACAACGCGATCCAAAACCAAATCAAGAAGCTGGAAAAATTTGTGGTCTGGGGCGAGGCCGCCAAGCCCCCGCCACCGCCCAGAGCCTTGACTAACGCCGAGTCCAAGCGCTTCGAGACGGGTAAGTTGCTTTACCAAGCCACCTGTGCCGCCTGCCATCATGCAAACGGCCTCGGCGAGGAAGGCAAAGCACCTCCACTGATCGATTCCCCCTTCCTTGTCGGACCGGCAGACCGGGCCATTGGTATTGTGCTTCACGGGGTCACGGGGCCCATTACCGTGCATGGACGCACTTACCGCATGAGTATGCCGGCACTGCAGGGTTTCAATGACGAGCAAATTGCCTCCATCCTCACCTATGCGCGACGTGAGTGGGAGCATCGCGCAGACCCGGTCACACCAGCCGACGTCATGCGCGTCAAGCAGGCCAACGCAAACCGAGAAGCCCCGTGGACAGAAGCGGAGTTACTGAAGCTCAAGTAACTAGTGCGGAATTGGGAAACGCCCATTAAAGTTGGCAAACGGCCAATCCGCCGGCTGGTAGGCGATCTTTAATTCATCGGTTTTAAACAACCGCCCATCCTCGGCCGCGCTGTGCATGACGCGGTCCAGAATGCCCGTCACAAGCAGTGTCCTTTCCACCGGATACGAGGGTTTGCCTGTGTGGATCATCGGCTCAATGGCGCGGACCAGATGTTCAAAATGACGGTAAGGCTTGCCGTCCTGCAGCCAGAAATGATTCACAAATGGCTGGGCTTGGCCCCTCACTTTCAGCGCGGCCCCAAACTGCCGCGCCACACCATTGGCCATTGCCACGGCCGCGCGGCGGCCGTCCCGATATTCGATGAGCATCAGGGCCCCTTTCTTTTCGAAAATATCCCGCATCTTCTCGGCTGCCATTTTCCTGCCGGCACCCTGTACCGCGGCTAGGAACAAATCGAAGGACCAACGCCCAAGTGCCTCTTCCTTCCAGATTGGCTTCCCCTTGATCACCTGTACCGAGGCCACTCCAGTTTCGCCTCCTTTTCGCCTTTCCATAAGGCACTGCAACATTTCCAGCGCATGAAACCCGTAGGACTCCAGCCCTCCATACGCCACCGCCATACCCGCCTCGATTTCCGCCCCCCTTGGCAAGGCCCGTGCTGGCAACCGCCATGCCAAAGGCAGCGATGAGCCTGCCATGAAAGGGATTTTCAGCGCACGGGAGCGATCATACATGTGCTTGGCATCCGTCCAATTATAGGCCAAATGCTTGTCATTAAAAACGGGCACGGCCTTGCCACACTTTTCAAAAGTATCCGCGATTGCATCAAAGAACCGGCGGCGGGGATACATGTGTTGCCGGGTAAACTTTGTGTAGGGATATTGTCCATGTTCACCAATGCTCAACACACCGGCCACGCTCACCTTGCTCGTGCCCAGAGTGATGGCCTCACCGATGGTCCTGGTGATTCGGAAACCATGCTTCTTGGCCAGCGCACGTGAAAGGTCGCGATCCGTGAACTGGTCCACGTACATTGCCACAAGCTTCAAGGCCGGTCCCTTTCCACCATCCTGCCCCCAACCTTCCAACATCTTGCCGATGATGACATCCGCGTGTGAGTTGGTTCGATATTCAGTCACCACTGCCGCCACCGGCAACGGCGCGGGGGCAGCCTGTGAGCACAAAGGCAAACCGCCCAATGCCACAAGGGCAGTGCGTCGATTCATCGAGGCCATGTTTCAGGATCGAACGGCGTGCCCTCATAAGCAAGCCGATTTGACCGCACTGCGCATCTCATGCGATGCTCGGCGCATGGGCAACACATTTGGCCAGCTATTCCGCGTGATGACCTGGGGCGAAAGCCATGGTGGTGGCGTGGGTGTGGTGATTGACGGCTGCCCGCCCAGGGTCCAATTGACCGAGGCGGACATTCAGCCAGACCTCGACCGGCGGCGGCCCGGCCAGTCCCGCATCGTCACCCAGCGGCAGGAAGCCGACCACGTTCGCATCCTGTCCGGGACCTTTGAGGGCCAGACCTTGGGCACCCCCATCTCCATGCTTGTTAGCAACGACGACCAACGCTCCGAGGCCTATGCGGAGATGAAGGAAAAATATCGCCCTTCCCACGCAGATTACACCTACGACGCCAAGTACGGCGTGCGCGCCTGGCCCGGCGGCGGACGCACCAGCGCCCGGGAAACCATTGGCCGGGTTGCCGCGGGCGCAGTCGCCAGGAAAATTTTAAAGGAACAGTTTGGTGTCACGGTGCTTTCCTGTGTTCAACAAGTACAACGCATCAGCGCCCAAATTGACCCCGACCAGTTTACCCCAAAGCAAACAGAATCCAACATCATCCGTTGCCCGGACAAAACGGCGGCGGAAAAAATGATTCGCCTGATCGAACGCGTCCGCAAGTCCGGCGACAGCGTGGGTGGCGTGCTGCTAGGCGTGGCACGCGGCGTACCTGCGGGCTGGGGGGCGCCGGTGTTTGACCGCCTAGAAGCCGATCTCGCCAAGGCGATGATCAGCCTTCCCGCGTCAAAAGGGTTTGAGATCGGCTCCGGCTTCGCTGGCACTGCCATGAAAGGCAGCGAGCACAACGATATTTTCCGCATGCGCGGCGGAAAAGTGAGGACAGCGACCAATCGTTCCGGCGGCGTGCAGGGAGGGATTTCCAATGGGGAAACCATCTATTTCCGAGTTGCCTTCAAGCCAACCGCCACCATCCTGCAGTCTCAGGACACCGTCAGTCGCGCGGGCAAAAACGTAAAACTCAAGGCACGCGGACGCCACGATCCCTGCGTTTTGCCGCGCGCGGTCCCTATGGTTGAAGCCATGACCGCCTTGGTGTTGTTGGACCACGCCCTGTTACACCGCGGGCAATGCGAATAGGTTCGCGGGTATTTTTGTTTGCTTCACTACCGGTTTGCGCGAATCGTTGCCGCAATGACCTCCCCCGCCAATCGTCCAGACACCGGGAAATCCTTCCGGCAATCGCTGCGTGAACTCCGGGTCATGATCATTGTCTGGGCTTGCGCGTTCGTTTGGGTCATCGGTTACTGTACTTTTAACGCCTACCAGACCGACATTCACATCCAAGTTCCATGGTGTGCCATTCTGGCTATCGGCGCACACGCATGGTGGTTCATCAAGGTTTACCGAAAACTCCATCGCGATCTCCCATGGGCAAGCAGCGTAGGCCTGCTGTTGTTGATTGCGGCCAACGGAGCACTGGCCGGCGCGGCGTGCGATCAGGCAGCACGCCACCTGCCTGCCCTGACATTTCATTTCATAATATCGGCCAACAAAGATTTGCGCCTTACCTTGGGACTTCCATCGTGGACCGTGTACGGCTGGCTGCTGCCGCTGTTCGCCGCCAACGTCTACACTCTTTGGTTTTGCCTCAAGGGCATGAAGGACGAACCCATGGAAGCGATGCCAAAAGACGAGACACATGCCTAATCCTCTACTCGCCGCCTCAGCGGGCAATGCCGCGCTGGTTAGCTTCACAATCTATATCGCCATTGTGTTCGTGCTTGCGTGGCTCGCCAGCCGCAAACAGGAAAGCGGCTCCTTCATGAACGAATATTTTCTTGGCAGCCGCAACCTTGGCCTCTGGGCCTTTGCCTTCACCTACGCGGCCACCAGCGCCTCGGGCGGCAGTTTCATGGGATTCCCCTCGCTCATCTATACCCACGGTTGGGTACTGGCGCTTTGGATCGGCGGCTACATCGTCGTGCCGCTGGTCGCAATTGGCCTCATCGCAAAGCGGTTAAATCAAGTCGCCCGCAAATCCGGCTCCATCACCGTGCCGGAATTAATGCGTAAACGCCTTGGCAGCCAGACTGTTGGCAACGTCGGCACAATATTGCTGGTGTTTTTTCAGTTCTTCTTTCTCCTCGCCCAGTTCAAGGCTGGCGCCATGATCATGACCACCCTGCTGGACGACGTAGAGGTATTCCATACCGCCGCCCAAGCCATGGATCGATGGACCGACCCCATTCCCTGGGTAGGTGCAGCCGAAGGCAGTTATCTGCTGTGCCTTTTGGTCTTTTCCCTTTCGGTCATCGCCTACACGGCGTGGGGCGGCTTTCGCGCCGTTGTTTGGACCGACGTGATGCAAGGGGTCATCATGGGACTCGGGGTCATGATCCTTCTCGCCTTGGTGCTGGTGCAACTCGGAGGCCTCGGCAATGCCACGCGTGAACTGGCTCGCCAAACACCTCCGCTGAAGGGCACCGCCATCCTGTCCATCGATAGTGCCACCACAAACCCCATCACACTCAAGAAAGGAACCTGGATCGAACAATCCAACGAGCACAACGCCACCCATAAATTTTACCTGCGCACCAGCCAAGATGCCCAGATCCCAACTGGCAAGAATACTGCCCAACAGAATCAATCTGAAAACGAAAATCCGCTGCACATTCCCGTCATTCAGATTCACACCCCGCTGGAAAACCGGATTGAGCTAAGCTCCATCGAGCGCGAATTGAACCAGCAATCCGTCCCCGCCATGCAAGCCCAACCTGCCGGGGATTTCCAAGCCTACGCTCACGGCGCGGGCCAATCCGGCGCTTACATCAATGCTCCAGGCCCACACGCAAGCAAGGCATCTGGCTTCCTTCCCCTTCTGTTGGCCGTTTGCTTCTTCACTTTCTGGCCCTTCGCCGGCTCCGGACAACCCAGCTACATGGCCCGCCAAATGGCCTTCCGGGACACCGCCACCCTCCGTCACTCCATCATTTTCGTGATGGTCTACTTTTCCCTCATCTACTTCCCGCTTATCATCATTTTTACATCCGGCCGCGTACTGTTGCCCGGCTGGGAGATTGCCTCCGACCGGATCATGCCCGAAATGGCCGCCCACCTCACCAGCACCGCCGGGGTTCCATGGCTGGCGGGACTGCTGGTCGCCGCCCCTTTCGCCGCCGTCATGAGCAGCGTGGACAGCTTTCTCCTCCTCGTTTCGTCGAGTGTCGTTCGCGACGTTTACCAGCAGAACATCAACCCCGGAGCTGATGAGCGCACGATGAAAAAAGTTAGCTACGGCACCACCATCGTTGTCGGCGCCTTGGCCATGCTGGCAATGGTCAACCCTCCCGAATTTCTGCAGGACCTCATCGTCTTTGCCTCCGCAGGGCTCGGCGCAAGTTTCCTCATGCCCGTCATTCTCACCCTTTATTGGCCCCGCCTCACGGCCCGCGCCTGTATAGCAGGGATGATCTCCGGCGGGGCCACCATTGGCGTGCTGTACCTCATCGGCTACATCGTCAACGGCAAGTTCGGCGAATACCTTCTCCTCGGTCTACACCCCTTCCTGTGGTCCGTCGCCATCTCCACCACCGCCATTCTCGTTGCCGCCAAGCTGACATCCCCGCCGAAGCCCGAAATCGTGGAAAACTATTTCGGCAAACAAGTCCCCTAAAGGGAAAATTACTTCACTTCCCCTCCCCAGCGCGGCCCCCGTCTTTTGCTCAACCACCCCACATTCTTCATGTTGATGCATCGCTGTTCGATGTCATATTCTTTCCCATCCACGGAGATGACAACCGTCAAGGCACCCTCCTGCACCAAATCATCGGCCCCCATCATCAGGCCCTGACCCTTTTCAAATTTTGCCTCCATAAACTCCGCCTTGCCCCAATCAATCCCATCACCCTTCGCATCAACCAGTGTTGCATCAAAATCAGTCTTCATCCGCTTCAAGTTTGATTCAATTTCCGACTTGGATTCCGTCCAAGCCTTTTCAATTTCGCTGTCTATCTGAGCCATCTTTTCATCAAAACGGTCCAACATCTTTTGCGCCATCGGGTTTCCGCCCAATTTATCCTCGATATTCCGCCTCATCACATTCGCGGCCTCCCTCGTGATCGATTCAAACTGCCCCTTGGTTATCACCTTTGCAGTCGCAGTTTCATACTTTGAAAAATCCTCTGCCTTCAGGGCAGCCACGATGCGGCGACCAAGATTTTCCGCGGAATCCGGCGCTCCCGTTCCGTCCGCCCCTCCGCTGCCACCACCAAAGACGTCTTCACCCACGCGCCGATCAATGTGCTGTGTTCCGTCCGCCCCTCCGCTGCCACCACCAAAGACGAACAACAGGATAATGCCGATTAGCAAAACACCCCCACCCGCGGCCAACCCAATCAGCAATCCCTTATTGGATTTGGATTTCCCCGGCAAAGCCTGTAGGTGATGCCCACACCCCATACATACCACCTGCCCCGCCTCAACAGGCACCGCACACTGGGGGCATGTCGAAGCCATTTCACCGCCCCCCGGCGTTGGCGGTGGCGGAGTGCCGCCCGCACTTGCCTCCACTCCCCCAATCTCTGTGACCGGCACCCAGTCCGCCATTCCATCATGCCAACCCAAATCCGTTGGCAACACGTTCCCCGCCGCCAAGTACTGGTTTACCTCATCAAGCGAATAAGGCCCAAAACGCTCCCCCTGCCTGTCGATGTGAATCTGCATGCAAACTCCGACTGCCCGTCGTCAGCCAACACAAATAAACAGTTATTTGTCCGCCCGCCCAACGAAAATATCCATGCCCCCCAACGGCAGCACCATCATCATACCCACTGCCGCCAGTGTCCCGTGCAAGGCGTAGGTTAACTGATGCAAGGCCAGTTTCATTTTATCCCCGAATTCACCCCCTCCTGAACTCAGGACGGGAGCAAGGATTGCCATCAGGGTCATTGCCGCAACGGCGCTAAACATAAAAATCAAGGACAAGCGAACAAACTTCTGTACTTTGGGCACAGGTTGCTTGGGTGTGTTAATGAAACAGAACACCGAAGCCGCAATTGACAAACCAAGCATCAAAATCATTCCTATCGCCAGCGCAACCGAAATATCAAACATCTTGAAGGCAACAATCAACATCATGCTCCCGTCACGCCCCATCATTCCCTCAATCGGAATCAGCCAAAACAGGCATATGAAAGCCCCTCCCACAGTGGCCAAAATAAAAGCCGTCAGGCTGTCCGGCCGATAGTACCGCGACAACGCCCCCATTAAATAACAAGTGAACCCGACAAATATCAGGAAAATATGAACCGATGAATTGCCAACAGGGATTGTACTTCCCGTGTTTGCCAATTCCACAATCAGATTTACTCCTCCCAAGGACAACAGCACAATGCTCCTGGCAATCGCCTGGGTAGTAAAGGCAATGCCGCAAAGGGTAGCCCCGCAAATCAAAGGCATCATCTGGTTGAATACATCAAGCGTCTTCTTCCCGGAAAACTTGAAGCTTGGAAAAACAATATCACCCATCACCGTATAAACCGGCATCAGGAAAGCCACACAAAGCAGGATGCCAACCACCAACACCCATTTGCTCTTCTGGCGCTCTTCAACAACCGGATTCACTGGACGAACTCCTCGGGAAGCGGTCACTCCGCCAAGCCTTGTTCCGCATCCCACGCAGATCACCTGTCCCGGCTCTGACGGTGTGCCGCATTGTGGGCAGGCAGTGGCGCTGGGTGTGGGAGGCGGCCCCGGTGTGGGCGGCGGAGGAGCGTTTCCACCCCCCTGTAATTCGGCAATGGAAGACAGCGGCGCCCAACCAGCCATGCCGTCGCGCCATCCCAAGTCGGTGCCCAGCAGAGTACCGTCCGCCAGATACTTTTTGACGTCCGCCGCGTCATACGGCCCAAATCGCTGCCCCCCCCTGTCAATGTGAAATTGCATAAACGCTGTCAGTCAAAATTCCGCACATACATGGCCGCCATGGCACACCAGCAAATTGGGAGGGTGAAAAGCACGCCAATCCCAAAGGCAATCTGCCCCAGTCCCCCAATTAGTTGAGCCACAAATACCAGCCCAAATACTTTCCAGAATTGCCCACTGACTTTGTTCGAGCTGACCCCCATGGCATCACTGAAACTCATCCGCTTATCCACCACCAACCAAAAGGCAAATGAGAACCGGGTCATAACAAACGCATTCCCCACAACCATCAGAAAAATTCCCGCCATAACCACCCCAAAGGATGCCTTGATCAATGTAAATAAAGGCGCCAACCCTTTGGTTTCATTCGCTTGCTTGAGGGCATCCCACAAGCCTTCAACGAAACCTGTTGCCCCCAGCACAATCGTCAGTATTCCCGGCAACATGGCAACCAAGCTGATAATTCCAATCGCAATTGGCAGCAAAAGCAAGTGAAGGTAGTTTCGGCTGAATCCTTGAAACAAATCTCCAAACCCACATACCTCTCCACGAATCTGCCGGATGAAAAACAAATGAAATCCCCCAATCAACGGCCCTAGGATAAAAATGTTCAGGCCAGGAATGAAACCGGCAATCGCCAAGATAATCATCGAAACCAAGGCAAATACAACACATCCGCCGATGTTGGTTTTGAATGAATCGAACCCGTCACTCACACAGCCGCCAATGGACCAATCCCCGCCACCGACCGCTGCCGCCCCCGCCATTTCGGGCACGGGCGCGAGGGCCACGCCCGGCGACTCGGCGGTCCCCATCACCTCTCCCAAGCTCTCCCAACCCGCCATGCCTTCGTGCCACGCCATGTCCGTAGGCAACAGTTGGCCCTGCGCCAGCATGGACTCCACTTGTTCTCGCGGATAGGGCCCGTACTGTTCCCCGTCCCTGTTGATATGAATCTGCATCACACGCCCGCCGGGGCTGGCGATGGTCTACCGAATTAAGAGCGAAATGTCCCGCAAAAAGGGCGTGCCGCTCAGCTTTCAATAACGTTGATCTCGACCGGCTCCACCTTCACACCGCGGCGCTCGAGCCAGGTGGTGGCTTTCTTGAGGCGGTCGCGGTCGCCTTCCAGCTCGAGGCAGACGATGCCGATCTCGTCGCGGACCTCGGCTTGGCGGATGTTGGTGACGAGGTCAAACCTGGTGGCCAGTTCCCACATCACCGGCGTGGTGATCAAGCGCGGGGGGTACATGAGCCACAGGCGGCGCTTTTCACGCGCGGGTTTCCCGGCGGACTTCTTTTTCTTCGCCGCTTTGCGCTTGGCGGGCATCGTTTAACCGCCGGCGATGGCGGGGATGATGGAAAGCTCGTC
>CEVA01222673.1_pt1 | contig 17503 bp, 32 predicted proteins | sample 361521 | NCBI WGS metagenome assembly CEVA01 (sample SAMEA2622823, study PRJEB7988) | marine metagenome | isolation source: saline water (ENVO:00002010), including
CTAATTCTCCTGCCGTTATTGTAAGGTTTCCCCCAAGAGTTAGATTACTTGCTGCTTTAACCTCGTCACCTGAAGAATTGATTGTTAAATTGTGTAACGTTCCATTATCAACTTTGATATATGTATCAGAACCAATACTTGATATCACTACTGTTGAAGTATTCGGAACAAGTGTTCCTGATACGGCAAAGGCATAATCAGTCCTCTCATTCGTACACGTTATTGTATTAGCTCCACAAGTTAATTGTGAACTGGCCTGAACCTCAATAGATAATACAGTAGGATTTAAGCTATCAGGTATTACAGGTTTGTTTGTTACGTTTGGAATTACAACATTATCTGCACTTGTAGGAACTCTATCTGTTACACCAGTAGTATTCCAATTAGCTGCATCGTTCCAATTTGTATCTGACGCACCATCCCATGTGTTTACAGCCATGGGACAACCTCACTTACTAAGACAATTTCAGAGTATATAGGAGAAGCCATTCACTAAATGGTCCCCTGTAAGAACACTTTACAATTACCTGCATCAAAATCACTGTTGCTTGATGCTCTTGCGATTGTAACTGCAATCATTCTCAAACCAGTAGTCGATATGGCTTTTATTGCACCAGTATTATTTGCGACCTCAATGTCGTCACCAATCTGAACCCACTTAGAGTTAGCTGCTGGTAAAGCCTCCGCCCCATCAAACAATGTTCCCCAGACTTGAGCAGTTATTGTTGCTCCTTCAGTATTTCTAATCTGGATAGTTGCTCTATCATAACCTTCTGCATCAACTGCATCAATTATGGTACTTTGTGCTGTTGTGATGTTGTCGTCACTACCGTTTTCTACAAGTAATGTTCTTAGTCCTGTGCTTATCTTCTTCTGTGTTAAAGTATTTGCCATTAGTCAGCCCTCTTCTTGGGCTTTCTAAGACCCTTGGGCTTTTTAGACTTTGCTTTAGATTTTACTTTATCTTTTTTGGGCTTGGTTCGAGAAGGTTTGCGGTTAGCTTTAGGCCTTCTGACCCCAGTCTTAAGCCCCCCACCAACGTCTTTTTTGCCGACTTCTTCGCCGACAACAAAGCATTCTTGTCGAGATACTTGTTCAAGTAACCTCTTGCTTTCGACATCTTTACTTTCTCCAGGCGACCAGTTAAGTATAGCCCCATTAGGAAGCCTCCTGCTAAGAGGCCTCCCTGTAATGTTAGTAATTTTGACCATTTTTTAAGTCCTCCTACCAACATCAAGCGTTCAGGTTTCTAATGCTTCCTTGTGTCTTAAATTTGTAACAGATTAATTCACCAGCAGTTATTAGTGCAAACTCGTGTGACATCTTTTGTGTGACTGCTACGTTTGTGCTGTCTACATAAGTTGTTGGAGCTGCGACTCTGAATGCTATGTTTTCCATATCTAACAAGTGCATTCTGGATGTGGTGTCCTTCTCTACGTGCTGTGATAGGAATATTGGTATTCCATCGTATGAACCTACACGTGAATCGAAAGCAAGTCCGCCTTCTCCAGCTACTCCGTTCATGCTACCTGCTCCACCTTGTGCTAAACTGTAACTCCAAGCTGAGGCAGCTCCGTCATTCTGCATGAGTGCCTTTAGATTCTGATAAGTATCATATCCAGTTAAGAAAATCAAACTACTGTAGTTTACACCATTCTCCAATGCCTCTTGAATTAGGTCATCCAAGTCTGATAAAGTCAAAGCTGCGTGACCTGCACTTCCTGCTGTTGCCAAGACACAGTTTCCTTCTGCCCATGCGTTTGCAGCAGTTCCATCTCTTGTAATGTCAAACATATCTAAGTCAGTTGCTAAGTTTGCAATGTAAGGTCTTGCTGCTGCGTCAGTTCCAAGTCTGTCTAAAGACTCAAAGTTATTAGATGCTGGAGTGTCCACAGTTGTTAGCAACATGTCATCAATAGAGTACATGTGTGCTTCTGAGTTTTCTTTTCTCATAAATGCAGCCAAGTTTCCAAGACCGTCATCAGCTTCAGAAAGCATCGCTGCTTTGGTTGAAATTTCCCAAGTACTTACTACTTGTTTCAAAGTTGCTGTGACATTTACAAGGTCGGGCTTGTCTGTGTCTGGTAATGCTCCACCAGCTTCAGAGTCATTTTCTGCAACACCAGCAGTTTGTGCGTGTCGTCCAGTCAAGACTCTCCATCCAGATTGTGTCCATGGCTCTTTCTTCAAGAGCTTGAATACCTCAGATTTGGTATTTAATTGATTATACACTTTAGCACCAAACGTTGTATTGAACGCTGCTGATGGGTCACTTGTATAAGTCAAGTCGTCGGCTTTGCTAATTCCGTATCTCTTAGAGATACCGAGTTCTCCGCCGTAATAGGCGTTTACATATTCTTCCATTGTCATTCCCATGTTTACATTCCTCCGTCGTAAAGTGCTTCAAGTTCTTCAAAGGATTTCTCCACATTGTTGAAATCTATTTTAGTTACTTTAGGACTGTCAGTTTTTGGTGAAGGCGTTGCCTTTCTACCAGAATATATGTTTATTCCATATTTCTTTAGTGTTGTAAGTGATTTGTGGATGTCGTCAGCTTTCTCGGCAACAGATTTCTCTTCGTCCTCTGCTTCCTCTTCCTCTTCTTCTTCTTCGAGGTCTTCTTCAGCCTTCTCTTCCATTTCCTCTTCTTCTTCGTCAGCTTCCTCTTCTTCCTCGTCGTCTTCGGCCTTTTCTTCGCCAGCCATCTCTTCTAAGTAAGACATGACCTCTTGGAGTTTTCCGAGTGTAGCTTCCATATCCTTGTAAAGCTCTTCGTGCTTATCAAGTTCTGCTATCGGTTCGTCGAGAGCTTCGCTTTTCTCTGCCTCTACGATTTCTTCGTCAGCAGTGTGCTTGGCTCCACAAGTACATTCGCTCATATGAAAACCTACCCAATGAGTTTAGTATATAAAGAAAACTTAGACTCCGTATATTAACCTTTAGGCTTTGGTTTGGGAGGTTTAAAGTCTGCACGACCCATCGCCGCCCTAAATTTCATGCCACTGGTCGTCCCTGTCGAACCATCTGGTTTATGATACCTCTGCCTAAACTTTCCTGGGTTTGACCATAACTCCGAACAAAAAGCCCTCTCATCTCTAATCGGCTTTCTACGACCCGTCCAATCAGTTACCAAACTTGTTAACTTACGTGTATTTATTCTACAATTATCAAACCACGTCCCAGGCATCCTGCTGCCTCTCTCTCTTTCAGGTTTTTTTTTGTCGTCCTCTGGTTTCTTCTGAATAAATGTCCCAAACTTTATCATGCGCATTATGTTATCTAAATATTCGTTTGACTTCTGTAAGCGTTCTGTCTTTATAGTACATGGACATTCTGCCTTATCTAACGACTTTACCTTACCTTCCAAACTCTTACTCCAACTGTGACCTGCATCGCCACCCATCATCTTCCACATTATGAAACCCTTACTCGGTCTTTTCTTATTATTGAAATTCTTACCCTGTGGGTCTACCTTCTCATGCCTCCTGTAATACTTGTGAATAGACATTGCCATCTTGTAACTTACATAATCCTTATCTATTAAATGACGGTTTATCGCTTTTGTAACTTTACCGCCACCATATCCAAACTCCTTTCTAAGCTCCCTGCCGTACTTTGCTTCCTCTTTGACTCCCTTTGGAATCTTGTATTTTTCTATCTTCGTAAGTATGGCATCCAACGCATCTGATTTACCGAATCTCCTTGCTTGTATGGCCCTTTCCTGACGTATAGCTCCTTCCTTAGTATCATGGCAGCCCAAGAGCTTTCGGTTCTTCTTAGCGTATAAACAATACTGGTCTCCTTTTCGCTCTATTATCTTTTCTACCATCCCCTCTATCTCATCCAAAGTTACCTGAACACTCTTGGACTTTGCCATAGCAACATCTGTGACCTTTGCCTCTGGGTTGGCTGGATTATCACCAACCCAAGAGACAGACCAGAGAGAAAGCTCGTTGATACGATTGTGGCAGTCGTTCTCAGAATAACATACCTTCTCCTGGTCTGTGGCCTCGCCTCGAATACTACTTGCACCCGAAGGTCCATAGTCTTTAATCTCTTTCCATACCTTATCGTGCATGGCTATCTTATTGTGAATACCTATCCTAATCTTAACTTTACCTTCTTTGATTTTGTAAGCCAACGGAAGTCCGATTGGCATCTCCTCATGTCTGTATGAATATACGCCGTAGCGCATGTAAAAATCCATGGCCTCTTTGATAGTATCTGTGGGAACCATATCGCCCTGTTTATCGACAACGGGGGCGGAGATATATGTCTCCATTACTCTGTCATTATACCACTCTGGTCGGTAGACTTTCCAACCAGTGTTACTTTCGTCTGCCACGACCCAAATTATAAGAAGTCATATATAAAGAAAACCAAAACTCCGTATAATTACCCACCCATAGGTTTATATCAACCCTTGATAATAGGTACCTATGACAAAGAGTCATACACACACAGAATTGGTAGGAAAATTCGTTCAATACCACAAGCCAAACTACCGTTGGCAGTTCGGTAAAGTGAAAGAAGTAGTACTATACGCAAGGGGGCCAAACAAAGGCCAGCTAAGATATGCAAGGATAGCAACCAGTGTACCAGCATATAATCGAGATGGAAGTCCCAAATGGGATAAGGATGGTTTAAGAGTACACCGATGGACTGGGCCATGCAGGAGAACTACTAAGATATTTAGAGTTCTAAAAGGAAAGAATACTTGGATAAAGTTCAAGGAGTGGTTGAAATGATTAGAAATAAGAAAGGTCAGAGACACAAGAATCCTAATGGACAGTCTTGGTGCGGACCTACTGCATTGACAGTACTTACTGGAAAGAGATACGACATCATCGAACAAGACTTACTAAAGAGAAAGAATCGACATGGCAAAGGAAGATACGTCTTTACTTGGAATGGTGGACGAAGATACATCCCTCATAAGAAAGTACATACAATCAAAGGAATGCACAATGGACAGATGCGTGGAGCTTTACACAGATATGGTTACGTTATGAAAGACTCAGACAATTACGGAGACAATCAAACCTTTAGGCAATGGGTTAGAGCAACACACGGTAAACGTGGTAAGACATGGTATCTTGTTGTTGCAGGTAATCATTACATGGTAGTAAAAGGAAACAAAGTATGGGACACTACTACACCAGAAAAAGGAACTCCTATTACAAAAATACCATGGAAGAAACGTGCAAAGATGCAAGAGCTGTTTGAAGTAGAAAGAATAAAACGCTAACGCTTTTGGAAAGATACGCCAAGCATCTCGGCTAACGCCCTTCCAAGATATTCAGGGAACTTGCGCTTGTTCTTCTGTAAAGAACTTCGCATGAAACTTTGAGGCCGTGTTCCATGTTTCCATATCGCATAACGTAAATCATCATGTGTCTTGAACTTTCCGCCCTTCATCTTTCTCCACTTCTCCATCTCACCTGCGTTCTTTGAATATTGAGTTGCACGTTTACTTGCTAATGGAGGCGGCCAGTATTGTTTGCCGCCCACTTCCTTTCCTTTCTTGTTAATGCGCTGTGGACCCGTACCAAACTCAACGTAAGGCGCATACTCTATCTTAGTCCCAATGTATTTTTTAAATGGTTTATTGTTATCTGAAACCACACTACCAAACAAATCTGAATTAACTCCAATGCTATTTGATAGATTCTGATTCGCATCCGTAGCCATCTTATCTGAGGTATCATTCATAGCAATGTTTACTGCTTTATCAAAATCAACCCCCAACTCCTCAAAGAACTTGCGGACTTCGGCATTGTTTTCTATTCGTACCTTTATCACTTGTAACCCAACACTGTGTCTATATCATCATCACCGTACTTCTTCTTCCACTTCTTTTCTATAAACTTCTCTGCCTTTCTGTAATAATCTACCCGTGACTTAACTGCCATCTGTCTGCGGTGTTCCCTATCACCATTCTTCCAATCATAATCTGACTGACATTCCTGACAAAGCCCACTACTCAAAATGTGAACCCTCATCGCTCCTGCTGAACATTTCTTACACTGTTTCATACTACCCTCGCTAATACCGTTCTCTGATTCGGATGCAACAACGATGTTCCAAGTAATCTTAGATTATACCTTGCTGCTATCTTCTTCTGTAACTCTACTAAATCATTCATATACAACCCATCCGAAGGAATGCTGCGTGCCAACTCCTTGTGTGCATCGCAAGTCCTCATGTCGTTTCCTACTATCAATCTGTACTTGTACTGTCTACCTGAAAGCGCCTCGCCTTTTGCATAACCTCGAAGTCTACCCTCATTGTAAATTGCATTGATTTCAGTCCTCGCTATCCTAACCAGCTTAAAAGTCGATGCATTAGCCACTTGACGCATGCTATCTACTATCACTGGCACCCCACTACCCGAAGCAACTCCAGCAACAATAGCGGCCCTTAAACCATCAGTCAATTCTGATGCAAACGTCTGATAGTTCTTAGCAAGTATTCCACCTGCTTTCATAGTTCTTAGAAAGTCGGCATCATCTGCATCGAAGGTTGGTTCTGCCTTTGTAAGCCCTGGTTCTGTAAACGCAGACCTAACTCCATGCCTGTACGCATCATCTATGTCATCCTCTAACGCCTGTTTCATTCTACTGGCTATCATAATGGACATGTCTTCTACTGAATCCTGTAAGTCGTTAACTGAACGTGCCGATTTTAATTCTCGGAACTCTCTGGCAATAACTCTTCGTAACTCAGTGGCCGCCGCTTCCATGTACCCTGCGGTTCGCTTTGCTCCTCGGCCTCCAGCGACTCCTGCAAAGGACTTCGAAAATCCTGACGCACCACCTCTGGCTGTTGAGGGAGTACTAAGTTTCCTTCATCATCCAAATCCATCTCCACTCCTACATTCTGCATTTGGGTCAATATCTGAGCCTTCAAATTCATGTTGTTCAAATATTTTGTCTCGTCTTTCTCGTTAATATCGTTAAATCTAATCTTCCATGTGTCTACTTCCATAAGCTTGAGTAATGGTTTCAAGAAACCCATCTCCAAACACTGTTGTGTTTCTCTAATAGTCCTGTCAAAGATAGTTATCTGCTCACCCTCTGAATTTAATCCACCAACCCCTGCCATCTGTCCTACCACTAATGGCATCACTCCATACGAAGCATTGATGTCGTTATTTATCCTATCCATGTAAGGAAGCATCATTAATTCATCCATATTAGGCATAACAGGAACGAATTTCGCCGTGTTTCCTCCGTCTCGGCTACTTAGAATAGGTACAAAGTTAGGATTTCGACGTGTCTCCTCCGCAATATACTCTCCCAATCTATTCAAACTTTCCTCATCATGGCCTGGGACATCCAAGAAACCCTTGGGTGGCCTTTCCAATCTATAAATCTTGTTTTGGAAATTTTCAATAGCGAGCGCCGTTTCAATTTTCTTGGAAAGACCTATAATCGGCGACTGCCCATACAACCTTGCACTCGCACTGTATTTATTAAAATGGATAACCTCATCACGTGCAAACGGTATCTTACCATCTTCACTCTCATAGAAGTAAGCCATCGGCTCTAACTTCACACCCGTCTCAGGATTTACATCACCAGACATGAACTCTCTACTTACTGGGTCGAACTTCTCCTCTTCTACAAATCTACCAAAAGCATCAACATTAAATCTCATGTGCTTTGCATCCTCTACCCAAAGCTCCTTGACTACTTTACCACTTACACTACCATCCTCACTGGCAACTCTATCGTAAACAATACTTACCCAACAATCATCAAACACTTCTAACTGACGTATCATCGCCTTGAAGAACTCCGAACCATTAATGTCCGCACTTCCATTGGAAGGGTCTCTCAACAGTCGCTCTACATCTCTCCTCTGCTCTGGGTCTCCATCTCCAAGAGCATGGTATTCCCATCCTTTCGCAACTGACTGAGAAGCAATCCGAGTGATTACAGTTCGTAGATGAGAATACCTGTCAGCTAATTGTTCTAAATAATGTTGGTCAACTGGCGGAAGTATAGAATGCCTGTAAGCCATATCTGTACTTACTCCAGAATAAACAGGAGTCCTTGCCTCCTTTTCTAAAGACTGTGCATCCGAAGATACCATCTGCTCCAAAGCCGATACCTTGCGGACAGGCTTGCTTCTGAATCTATCAAAGAATCCCATTATAATCTCTTTTTAATCTGTGGCTCTTCAATGTATCTATTCATTATAGACTCCACCAATCGACCTACAGAAACTCCCCTCTCTTTCGCTACGGTTTGCATCTTGACCTTGGTCTCTTTTCGGATTCCATAAAGCTCAAACCTCTCCATATGGAACTGGAATATATAAAGGGACAATATAAATTTAATGGATTATAGTAACCCACTGCATTGAATATACCCCCATTTACAGCAATATTAGAGAGTTAAGTGATGTTTTGTATATAAAAGAAAATCATAAAAGTGTCATTACATGAAATCCCAACGGGCATAATGAAGACGCTTTCGCTCCATCTCTTGTATCGCTAACTCGCACATCCAAAGCGACATCACACTGTCTGGCGTATGTCCCTCCAGCCTTCCGTTCTTTCCGTAAACCAATCGTGCCAACCCATCTACTAACTTCCGCATCCCAGGTTTGGAGTTCTCCTTTGAAGTCTTATCCCACGGAATTACATACTTGCCCTGCTCCATCCTTACCGCAATCCCAGGAATCCCCGTGTCTACCTTGTGCTTTTCTCTACCTGTATTGTGACCCTCTACTGGAACCCCCTCTAACTGTTGAGCCGCATGTACCACCAACCTCTGATAACCATTAGACTCTACTATAATCTTAAACGGTTTAAATCTTTCACTTAATTGTCGTAATGTAAGTAACTGCGCATCCAACCACGCATTACCCTGAGCCTGTATCTTACCTGTCCAGTTGTAAAGTAAATGACGCATCCCCGTGTCCCGATTATACGCAACCACTGTGTAACTCGTCTCATCATTCCGTGTGTCCATACCAACCGCAAGGTCTACACCCATTATAGTTTCCCAACCTTCAGGCGCTAAACCCATGTTTGCCCCCTTGTCTAAACAACTGTTCAATATCTCATAAGGTATCACAGCACTCTCTGGGTCCAACGGATTCAACATATACTCAGACTCAAATGCCCGACTTCCCATCGTGTACTTCTCTTCCTCTAACCTTTCTAACGTCCAATACTCAGGCCACCTCGGTGTCTCGTCATCCAACAATGCAGGATGTCGAACCACATTCCACTGCGGACTTTCGGTCACCCAATCCGTCGCATCATTAACTCTCTTCTGAGTTCCTACTAACAAAATTCTTTCGTCTGGTAAACGCATCGGCATGACAACCCTTTTTATGTAATGTATCACGTTCTCGTCTGTTATAGACGGAAACTCCTGCAAAACATCGTCCAAAATTATCATGTGAACGTGAGGACCCTCAAGTGCCTTACCAATACTCGCCGCATGTACCCTACTACCATTGTTGAAATATTTTGCGCCCTTACGCCAAGCTCCAACATCATCACTACTCTTTTTCTTAACCATCCCCTGAAGCCTCCAAGACCTGCGACACAATTCCTCAAACTGTTCTAACTTATCCCACGCCTGTTCCAACGTCGCCGAAATATACAGCGCCCTAAAGTTCTGATTAGTAAGCATGTGATATGCTAAATTACTCAAAGCCCAACTGGTTTTCAAGTGACCCCTTGCACATATTATCGCCGTATGAGTGCCTTTTTCAAACGTTTTCTCCCATTCTGAGTGCATTTCACCCAGTGGTACGAACACACCAGGCTCTTGTTCCATGTAATTTTCCAATATCTCGTTAATGAACTCACCCAACGTCTGCGGAGTCTCCTGCATCATGTTGTATGCAAAATTAATCGCAGCACTCTTCGTCTTGTGGTCTAACTCAAAGTCGTCCATACTTCTCTTCAACCAACTTACGGTTGATATTTACAACTATCTCTTTAACATCATAATCGTGAAATAGTACCTCATCCCCCGCCTTGTATATGTCATCAGTCTCATAAATTACCTTATCATCCTTGATTATCCGTATCATAAATGTATCAACCCGCACTTCGATATGTCTACATCAAAAAAATACTCGCCATTAGGTATCTTGTAATTCTTTACCTCCACTAACTCAGACTCAGATACTATCTTACCATTCAAATACCAAGCATAATGCCCATCCACCCTACATACCCAAAAATGAACCTTCGATGGCAACGTATTCCACCATAATTTAGACTTTCTCTTCGGAATATGTACAGATTTCCACGACCTCGGCCAATCTCCTGTCCAACCTTTCTTAACTTCCACTTCGTGAAAAGAAAACTCACCCTTATTATCCTGTACCACCAAATCACTACGATAATCTTCCTTGTCTTTGACTTTGTAACCCTGTAATTGTAAATACTGCATCACCGCACGCTTCGCAAAATGGTCGTATTTCTTATACTCGCTCCTCTCAAATCGCTTCCTAATCATACAAAAGCCTCCAAACTTACGCTCTCTATCTTACAACGCTTCTTTAATATCTTAATGTATTCTGGATTCAATTCAATGCCAATCCCTTTTCGTCCCAACTTGGATGCAACCCTTAACGTAGTTCCTGAACCTGCAAAGATGTCAAGTACTACATCGCCTCTTTTGGTTCCTGCCTTAATGCAAGTCTCTGGTAATTCCGTTGGAAACGTAGCAAAGTGGGCCTCTGAATAAGGTTTAGTGGTTATCTTCCAAACACTACGCTTGTTGCGTGTACCATCATATATTTTGTATTCTGGAGGTCTACTGTTGACAAAACCCATGGAGGAACGTGCATCAGAAGCCTTTGCAGCCCTTGTTCCAGCAGGATATTCGCCTTTTTCTTTTATCGCCCCATGGTCGTAATAATACTTCTTCGACTTTGTAAGCAGGAAAATATACTCATGGGATTTCGTCGGCCTGTCTGTTACAGACTCAGGCATTGGGTTTGGTTTGTTCCAAATTATATCAGAACGCAAATACCAACCATCTTCCTGTAACGCAAACGCAACACGCCACGGTATTCCAACAAGGTCTTTAGGTTTGATACTCTTATTTGGTTTCGGTCTTGTTACTCCGTAATCTTTACCGCCTCGAAGTGTCTGATTAGTTGTTGTTTCTCTACCTCCACTGGAATAACTGTCACCAAGATTCAACCAAACTGTTCCGTCTTTTCTCAAAACCCGTTTCACTTCCTGAAACACACTTACCATATTCGCCACATACTCCTCTGGTGTAGCCTCTAATCCTAATTGGTCATCAACCCCATAATCCCTAAGCCCCCAATAGGGCGGCGAAGTTACAACACACTGAACACTCTCGTCATCTAAGGTCTTCAAAACCTCTCTAACATCGCCTTCTATTACTTCAGGTCTCATTCTTTAAGCCAACCACCCGCTCCATCAAACGTATATACGTCAAAACTCCGCCTATACCGATATCTATCTATCAAAAAGCACCTTGTTACCTTTTCATCGTTGTCATAATAGGTTTCACCCCCATTTACACGCTTGAAACGGTTGTTCTTTATCAATTTCTTCAAGTTTTCAACCGTAATGACCCATAATTGCCTGTCCCGAATGTTCGGAATGTAGTAAGCAAAGTAAGTAGCCTTCGTTTTACGGATTCCACTCTTCTTTCCACGGCACTTGTACTCAATTACCATGTTTCCCGAACCCCCTGAGTCCATATTCTTCTCCCAAAGGTCCGTCTTTACCTCAAAAGTCACTGGTTCCTCATACTCATTCTGAAAAAGTATGTCAAAATTAGCATCATCATTGTATTTTATCCACTTTTTGTGCATAACTGTCTCCACAAAGTGCCGTACTGCCTCCTCTCCCTTGTGTCCATCCGCCAAATCCTTCTCAAAGTTGTTGTTCATTGCATCTCCTTAACGTCAAACTCCTTGTTTGCATCTATAAACCGCACCTCTAACGGATAACGCCTCGATTTCTGCACCAAACTCGACGCTGGCTCCGTATTATGTACCTCGTAAACTACCCCAGTGTCCGCATCTATCACATCCGCACGCAATCCACTCTCATCAAAGATAGCCTCAGTGTAAAATTCGTGACCCCATGCCCTTAACTGTTTACAAATCTGAAACTTCATGTCTATATGTGCCTCCGTCTCATTAGGACTCCAACGAAACGCATTACGATTGCGATTGGAAATCCTAAGCAACCTGCTCACTTCATTCCGCTTCTTCTGTATCTCGCTCATCTATATATCTCCGACACGCCTTACACGTTACCTCATGGTCCTTGTCACTCGCCATTACATACATCATTCCCTTAATATCCTTAACATAACGACCACACATCGTCCACTGAGACTCCCCCAAATACTTATGCACGATTTCCAACTAACTCACCCATCAATGGAGCATGTATGTCGTCCATCTGACACTTAGGACAGTCTACCATAGGTCTGCCCTCTTTTTTCTTGCTAAATATAAAATCCGACTCATGGATGTTCCGATGCTCCTCCTCCCAAATAAAACCACACACAAAACAACTAAACTTCCACTTCACTTGCTCCACTCCTTGAACTTCTGCTCCCAGGAATCCCTGAACTCTGACACCTCTGGTGTCGGCAAAAATATACCGTCATCATGCTGAATCCTACGACGCATCCGACTCACCGTTCCCTTGTCAGGAGCATACTTCAAAAGCAAATATAAATCACTCAAAAACCGCTCCTCGTTGTCACTCCTCTGTTCTTTAGGTATCTCACGATAATAATCACGCAATATCATAAAAAATAACTCCACATCACTGTCCCTCGTATGCGGATAATCCCGTAAATAACGTATCACCATCCTCTTCGTAGTATCTAAATCACCAAACCACTCCTTCATAACTCGTCCTCTACCAATTCCCGCAAGTCCAACGCCTGAATACAACGCTTGCAACTAACAAACTTGCTACCACGCCTCAACATAGCCTCAAACTCAGATGGCGTACACTCATAACCACACATCGTCAAACCATACTCCCTACTCGGTGCGTGCCTCTTGTGCATCTACCCCCTCCGCTATTATCTTCCGACGATACCAATCTACACCCGTCCAAAATCCAAATATAAAACTCATGCTTATCAAAAACGCCGCCAACATATCACTCATCCTTCTTGTCCTCCACCATCTCCTCTATCATGGCCTTCATCAATAATACCAACATGTTAATACCCATCTCAAAAGCCTTCTTCATATTACGCTTATACTTCATCACATTGTCATCACGTATCTTAATAGCATGCTTTATCAAATCATCCAACTGTACTATCCATAAATCACGAGCGTCTGTCATTCCGATACCTGCTCCATACACCACTTCTGTAAATCATCCAACGCACCATGATAACCCGTCAAAAATGCCTTCATCTCACTGTCCGACATAGGCGACCACTTATGCAAATCATGCACGTCATCTGCCAAACCCGCCTTCTTGCGCTTCGCAAAATTCCGAACATCTACCAAACGCACGTCCTTCTCCAAATGCGCCTTCGTCCATACATGACCCTTGCGCCAAACCTTCTCACTCATAACCCTTCCTCCAACCTACTAACATAAGCCATCAAAAACTTCTGACGAAATGGCATAGGCATCTCACTCTCATCCAAAGCATACTCTATACACTTGCTAATATGCTCAACCACACTCTCCCTATCTGCATTCAACGCCTGTAACTTACTCTGCATCTCCGTCAACTTCGCAAACTCGTGACCCCGTATGTCCGCCCCCTCCTTAGTTCGCATCCTATCCAAATACTCCTGACGTACCTCCTCTATCTCGCCCAACTGCTTGCCAATGTAATCCTTCACCCTGTGCTTCGTCTCCTGAACTATCTCATACTGAACCTCTCCCCGTATCTCATCCCAACCATGCTTCCTCGCCCAACCACTAACCGTACTCTGGTCTATCTTACTCACCTCGTCAAAACGTAAAGCCAACTCCTCTGCTATCTGACGCATGTCCGTTCCCTGCAAATATAACTCCATCGCCGCATTCTTCACAGCTAAACTATACTGCCCCTTCTTCTTAGGCTTCTTCTCCACAACTGCATCTGCCATACTCATCCCCCTCATGGCCTGTAATAACTTCTTGCGCTTCTCAGTCGTCATCCAACTCTCCCTTCTTCAACTCCGCATAAGCCCACAACGCATCCCATAACTGCTCCTGCATCGTAGTACCCTCCTTCTCCGCTAACTTGCGTATCGTCCCTAACGTCTCTATCCTATCCTCATGCCTACCAACACTCAATAAGTGCGTCTCTGGCTTCGGCCTATCCTTTGCATATCCTGGCATCTATACTCCTGTAGGTCGTGCAGCATAACTCCAGTATTTTCAATGAGTATGAAAGCAAATGGTGTAAACACAGAAAAATGTTCCCGCACCCCTCCGTGTTGTAGCTAACTATAGTGTCATACTGCACTTCCATGAGGTGCCTATAAGCCCTCCACATATAAACCTAACCTATGCGTTTTCTTGTTCTTCCAACCACAAATCAGACTGGTAGGCATCGTTATGTTCAAAGAGAACATGCCCTTCACAGTCATCAGTCCAACATTCATAGGTTACTACTTTCTTCAATCGCTTGTTACAGCAATCGCATTTGGCTATCCTTCTTTTGTGTGTTTGTTTGTTGTGCAATTTACTCACCTTAGAAATAGACAACCATGGGTGCATATAAACCTTTGGGTGAACTTTTACCTATAAAAAAAATTAGCCCCTAAGAATCAAGAGAACCCCGTGTTTCAAAACATTAGAAAATTTATAGATTAGCTACCTTAAGAAATACACCCCCTCCCCCATCACATGAAACCCCACCCCACCTCAGGCCCGAAGAGAACTTAAGACGATGCATCCCCTCGGTGACTTTTGATTATTATTTTTGTGCTTGATTTTGGATTTAGGTTTATAGTAATTCAGATACTTTTTAGATTCTTGATTTAGATATCATTAAACAGATTCTTTGGGGGTCTAAATGGTTGTACTATCTCTTAGTATATCTTATGTTATTTCTACTGTTATTATTGGTTCTTTTGTAAGTTTTCGATTATTGGACTTTTGGATATATTGTTTATCGTCGATGAGGTTTATATAAGACAATATATTTCTCGACGATAGGGAGTATTAGGTTAGCCTAAAAGTAAAAATCTGTTTCAAAAGGTCAAAAAGTGAGATAGCGGTTTTAGGGTGGAGGCTCGGCCTATCGTCGATAAAATGCCTTTTCTTTATATGCTCAAGTTGGGTTTATATAAAAGGGAAAAAGGGCTAAAATCCTTAGTTTAGGACCGCTTATATAAATGCAAAAATACGTCAATCAGTGAATTAGGCTTGCCTAAATCTAAAAATATCCTAAATGGGCTTATATAAAGTCTAAGCACAAAATGAAATCTTGGTTTAAATAGGGGCCTCTTCCCAAGTGGGACCAGAACCGTTTTAGGCCTATTTTGGGTTTTTTGATTTTGCCATTTTCTTATAAATAGCGGTTCCTTTTTTCTCGACGATAGAGTACCCTATAGTATAATTTACCTATTTTTGACATACTATATAGTGAGGACAAAAACACGGAAGCGGTTAAAGTTCTCAGATGTGATACAATGAACACACAAACACATAGAACAGATAACATAGAAGAGGCGGCACCCTGTGAAGTGTCAAACGAGGTAATTGGAAACCTTCGTTATATCGGAGTCTGGCCCACAGACCAGGAGGGCGAAATTTGGGTCGAGATAGAGAGCGCCGAAGGGTGCTTTTCTGGATTCATTAAGGAGGTGAAATAATCGTGCCTTCTGTAAGTCAAAACGAAGACGGAAAGCTCGAAGTTGATGGCGTGGTTTTCCATAGGGACACTTGGGACGATGGGCGACCTAATCCCGTTAATCCTTTTTATGGCTTAGATGACATCAAAAATAAACACGACATGGGGTCTAAATTTGGTAAGTTTGCTATGGATTACAGATACCCTAAAAAGGAGATGAGTTATGACGAAGAAATCTTATTTCAAAAGGAGTTCTGCGAGGGTCTTGGATTCGTCCAAAAGGATTCTAATCAATGGCCCTATACTAAGTGGTCTCATAAGCTAAAAGTTGACGACTTGAAAGACCTTCTAAGACAGACTTTTGAAAACGATTTAAAGGAAGAAATAGAAGTCTATAAGAGGACATCTCAAGAGCTTAAAGAGTATAATGAAGATATGCAAAATAGACAGGTTTTTGCTAATCAAATTAACGACTTTTTGAACTTCAGAAATGCCTTTAAAATTAGGAGAACTTCCTTTAAGGAATTAATCGAATCTATCGAGCTTTCCATAGGTAAAGGCCACTATAGGCGGTTAGCCTCCCACAAATCGCCACACGGTGACTATAGATATATTCCAAAGGAAGCCCTCGTTAACTCCTTCGAAGCTATGGCATACGCTAAGGAATGGTTAAACATTTTTGAGCCTGTTATAACTGAGTTAAACCGCTTGGAAGATGCCCTAAAGATGCCTTACGACCTAAAGGGGGATTATGTTAACATTCCAACCGATAAAATAGAATCTATGTGGTTAAGTGATTTGGTAAGTTTTAGATACCAAGATTTCCTTACTTTCTTAATGGATTTTAAGAAAAGATTCGGAAAAGATGAGAGATGGAACCGAGACGAAACTTTTCTTTCTGGGTGGGCTTTCCCCAATCACGATGATGGGGGAAATTATCGGAATAGTAGCGAGGCCGCAGAATGGGACGTTTTTAACACTCAAAAAGACGAGTACGGAAGGGGAGCCTTGACGTGGGGAGTTTGGTTATCTGAATTGGCTCTAAATGGGCAAATAGAAGCCATTTCAGACCCTAACCGAATGCAGGATATTGTTAACCTTACAAATCTAAACCGACACCGCCATAATGAGAAATATAAATTATATGAGAAATTCCCAACGGTTTTAGTGTCCAGAATGGAACCTAAAAAGGAGGTTGAATAAATGATATGTAGAAGTTGTCTTCAAAAGCTAAAACAGGAGGGATATATTGAGGGTGTAAGCGTCTTTTGTTGTAATATAGATGAGAACACTAAAGAAACGTTTTGGAGGGATTTTTAATGAAAAGTTATGTTGTAGAAATTGAGAACGATTTAAACGAGCTTGTAAGCTCAGCGATTGAGGAGATAAAGCGGTCTATTGCGTGGCTTGTAAAAGAGGGCGAAATAGACGACAGTATGGACGCTGACGACATAAACGAGGCCTTAGATTATGACGGAACCAAGCACGAAATAATAGACGGTTCCGTCCCTGTCTACACTGCCCAATTAGAGGCGCTGTTTTTCGTCCATAAATGGGACTTGATGGAGGCCTTTAATGATGCGGGAATTTGTACCGTTGACGAGGTCTTAAGCAATCCTGACAGCTTTCAATTAGGCCTCGAAGGAGTCGCTATTTTTTGCTACATTGAACAGGCTGTTAATGCTTGGATTTGGGACGATTTGGAGGCCT
>CEVA01090285.1_pt1 | contig 17461 bp, 15 predicted proteins | sample 361521 | NCBI WGS metagenome assembly CEVA01 (sample SAMEA2622823, study PRJEB7988) | marine metagenome | isolation source: saline water (ENVO:00002010), including
AATGATCTTAGGTGAAACGGTCGATAAGTTTAATTTAACCACGGTAACCTCTCCTATTTATGCGCCAGTTGTTGGCAAAGGTATTGCTCGTTTAACCGGAGATCTTAATAACATTTCCATCAGCCGTTTTGTTGTTCCAGGTTATGCCAGCGAATATGCGCACACGATTCGTATCCTAGATGTAGAGCAGGGTACTTATCAACTGATACGAGAAGACGAACGTGTCATTTTAGAGGGTGAGGTTGGTCAACCAGTTACTAAAGATGACTACAGTCTATTTGTATCTGGTTTTGAATCTCATAATGGTTTTGAGTTTGCGGTCGAAAAACGTAGTCGTTTAGAGGCGATTGAATGGTTGAAATCTTCTCTGTCTTTATCTGAACGAGGCAAACAAACGGGGATACTGCAGTTAAGTTTTGAGGGCGAAAACAAACAGCAGATTTCTGAAATCTTGAACCATGTAAGCCAAACCTACTTATTACAAAATGTAAAACGTAATTCTGCTGAAGCCGAGAAAAGTTTAGCTTTTCTAGAAGGCCACCTTCCTAGTATCAAATCTCAGTTAACTGCATTTGAAGATACGCTAAACAACTACCGTCAAGAAAACGAATCGATTGATTTAGGCTTAGAAGCACAGTCAACGCTAAAAGTGATGGTAGAACTGGAAGCGCAACTTAATGAACTGACGTTCAGAGAGAGTGAAATTAGTCAGCGCTTTACCAAAGATCACCCTGCATACAAATCGCTACTCGACAAACGCGAAACCCTTTTAAACGAGAAAGAGCGTTTAAACCAACAAGTTCAAAAGTTGCCTAAAACTCAACGTGAAGTGTTGCGTATGACAAGAGACGTTGAAGTAAATCAGCAAATCTATATTCAACTTCTTAATAAAGTACAAGAGCTAAGCATTATCAAAGCGGGTACTGTGGGTAATGTACGCATTTTGGATGATGCTCAAGCCTATGCTCGCGCAGTAAAACCAAAGAAGCCATTGATTGTTGGATTAGCTACACTACTAGGCGGTATGCTAAGTGTGGCCTTTGTATTAGTGAAAGCAGCGTTCCACCGTGGTGTAGAAAGCCCAGACCAGATTGAAGAACTTGGCTTGCCCGTTTACGCAGCGGTACCTAAGTCGGACTTACAGTTAGAGCTGACTAATCGTTTTAAATCGAAGAATAAACGAACTTCTGGAACACAGGCGCTGCTTGCTGAATCTAACCCAGCCGATCTTTCTGTGGAAGCGCTGCGTGGCTTACGCACAAGTTTGCACTTTGCAATGCTTGAAGCCAAAAACAACATCTTGATGATCTCTGGCCCAGCGCCAGGTATCGGTAAGTCGTTTGTCTCAACTAACTTTGCGGCAGTAGCTGCAAAAACAGGCCAGAAAGTTCTATTAATTGATGCGGATATGCGTAAAGGCTATTTGCAGCAAAGCTTTGGTGTAAAATGGGATAATGGCTTATCTGATTTATTGAGCGGTAAGCAAGGTTTTACAGAATCGGTTAAAGCAACACCAGTTGAACACCTAGATATCATCACTCGTGGCCAAGTACCACCAAACCCATCTGAGCTTTTAATGCACTCACGTTTTGCCGAACTGATAGAGTGGGCATCGAAAGAATATGACCTAGTCATAGTCGACACACCTCCAGTTTTAGCAGTAACCGACCCGAGTATTATCGGCGCATTTGCCGGCACCACCTTAATGGTTGCCCGTTTTGGCCAAAACACAGTTAAAGAGATTGATGTAGCACGCAACCGCTTTGAACAATCAGGGATTAAAGTGAAAGGCGTGATCCTCAACGCAATTGAGAAGAAAGCCTCAAGCTCATACGGGTACTACAACTACGTCTATTCTAGCGATAAAAAATGACCTGGGATAAAGTGATGTGGATGGCCTTTTTGCTTAAATCGATGGAACTAAATAAGGAAGCTACGATCTGATCGGCTACACCCATTAATCGTCGTAATCTCATGCCTAAACCTTGTTACAAAACAACTAACTGGAAGCAGTATAATAAAGCCTTAATCAACCGTGGCTTTCTAATCTTTTGGATTGATGAGGAAGCGATAGCCGAGTGGAAGCGAAACAAATAAGGCAAGCGTGGTAAACCTCGCCGATCCTGCGGCTTAGCCATTACTACCACTTTGATGGTGAAAAGCGTTTTCTCTATGCAATTGAGAGCGCTGCAAGGTTTTCTAGACTCCGTATTTAAGCTGGCTAACATCCCGCTGGTTTGCCCACACTACATCTGTATAAGCCGTCGAGCTAAGGATGGTGAGGTTTCATTTAAAACTACAACCAGAAGTACGATACAACACCTAGCCATTGATGCTACTGCTCTCAAGGTTTTTGGCGAAGGTGAATGGAAGGTCAAGAAGCATAGAATTGATGGAGGCGCAGAGTCTGGCGTAAGCTGCACATCGCATTAGAGCACCTACGAAATAGTCGCAGTAGAGCTGAGCTTATCTAACGCAACCTATACCGAATGCTCCCCAACGCATTCAAGCAGACACGTCGGAAAATCATTGAGATATCAGGCGATGGCGCTTATGACACAAGGAATTGCCATGATGCTATACGGCTCCAACAAAAAGTGGAAAAAGCGATATGGCTATCATAATCGCTCTCTATCAGAGACTGCAATGTACCGAGTAAAACAGCTGCTAGGTGGGAAATTAAGCCTGAGGAACTACAACGCTCAAGTTGGCGAGACTTACACTCTGATCAAAGGCATGAATAAGCTTACAGGGGTTGGTATGCCTGAAACACAGTACATCGCTAAAGAATTAAGCATTATGGTCTCTGAATTAAGCAACAAAGCGGGTGTGAATACAATCCAGAAGAACGGCGCATTAAATATATTGAAGTCTGTATATTGCCTGTTTTAAAAATTTAAAGGTGCTTCATAGATTGATCTTTGACGCATAAGGGGTGGCTAGGTTTTACTGCCCTAGATAAAAATATCCTCAGGCGGCTTTGTGTGTCTGAGTTTAAATATAGAAGAGTCGATATATTATATATGAAAACTATAGCTATTATCCCAGCAAGGGCTGGTTCTAAAGGTATACCAAATAAAAACATTCGTCTGTTGAATGAAAAGCCGATGATTTATTATTCAATTAGCAATGCGCTTAATTGTGAAATGATTGATGAAGTCATTGTCTCAACTAATTCTAAAGAGGTGGAGATAATTGCTATACAAATGGGTGCAAAAGTTCACTGGCGAGACGAGCAACTTTGTGGTGATGCTATAACCCTTGATGGTGTTGTTTATGATGCTATGATCAATTACTCGAGAAGTGATAGTGACACTGTAGTAACAATGCAGCCAACATCTCCAACACTTAAGACTGAAACACTTGAAACTGCATTGACTTACTTTAAAGATAAGGGATTAGACTCACTTATATCTTGTGTAAATAGGCCGCATTTAGCTTGGCGAGAAAATGACTCAGGCCGCAAATTCCCGGATTATAAAAAGCGCCTCAACAGGCAGTATTTACCTCCTTATTTTTTAGAAACAGGCGCTTTCCTTATTTCACGTAAAGATTGTATCAAACCTGATTCAAGACTTGGAAAAAATATAGAGGTTTTTGAAGTTTGTGAAGATGAATCAATTGATATTGATACTTATTCAGATCTTAAGGCCGCAGAACATGTTTTATCTAATCATAAAGTAGCTTTTTATGTTAATGGGAATACTAAGCGAGGATTAGGTCATATCTACCGATGTCTCGAGTTAGCTGATGAATTCTACGTTAGTCCAGATATTTACTTTGATATAAATCAAACAACTCGCGAGATTTTTGGGGAGAGCACTCACAATTTTATTGGAGTTAATGGTATTGGAGAGTTGTTCCAAATACTATCTAATAAAAAATACGACTTATTTGTGAATGATATCCTCAATACTACGATCGATTATATGATTGCTCTAAAGGCCTGTAATCCAGCGAAAAAAATTGTTAATTTTGAAGATGATGGTGAAGGAGTATTAAAAGCAGATTTAGTGATTAATGCTCTGTATCAAAACCCTACTGTACAACAGATGAAAGCAGGTGAAGATTTTTATATTTGTGGGAAAACGTTTTTATTCTATGAACCAGTTACAATTAGAGATAGTGTAAAAAACGTATTCATTTCCTTCGGAGGAGCAGATCCTCAAAACTACACCGATCGATTACTTGAATTAATTAAGAAGCCAGAGTACGAAGGTTATAGCTTTACAGTAGTTATAGGTAGAGCTAAACAGAATGTTAACGAATTATTGAAATACAATAATTGCAATAATATTGAAGTACTCTACGACGTTCGAAATATGCCTTATTTGATGTCAAAATGTGATATAGCCATTACATCGAGAGGGAGAACAGGATATGAACTTGCTTTATTGGGCATACCTACATTAGCCATGGCACAAAACGCTAGAGAAGAAAAGCATGGCTTTGTGAGCCAAGAAAATGGCTTTAATTACCTAGGGCTAAATCCTAGTGATAAAATTATTAAGGCCAACCTGGATATATATTTATCACTTGAAAAAAGTGAAAGAGAAAAAATTCAAGAAACGTTACTTGAGCACGATCTAAGGAATGGTAGAAAGCGTGTTCTAGGATTAATAAATAGTTTATAGAGGATATCATGAATAAACCTTATCTTATTGCTGAAGTTGGAGTTAATTTTTTTGACACTGCTAAGTCTCTAAAGATTTCTCCAATGGAAGCGGCGAAACTTTATGTAAAAGAAGCGAAAGAAAATGGAGCTGATGCGGTGAAGTTCCAGTCTTACAAAGCGGATACTATTGTATCTAAGAATTCACCTGCATACTGGGATTTGTCGAAAGAGGCAACTACCACGCAATATGGCTTGTTTCAAAAACACGATAGTTTTAATAAGGAAGACTACCAACAGTTATGCGACTATAGCCGAGAAATTGGTATCGACTTTATGTCAACACCTTTTGATTATGCATCTGCTGATTATCTTTATGATATGATTGATATTTATAAAATATCTTCTTCTGATTTGTCAAACACGCCATTTATTGAGTACATTGCTAAAAAAGGAAAACCTGTCTATTTATCAACCGGCGCAGCTTATATTTCTGAAGTTGAAAAAGCAGTTAGGGTAATTTTGGATGCAGGTTGCACTGACCTCTGCGTAATGCATTGTGTTCTTTCTTACCCGACAAAAAATGAAGATGCAAATCTTGGAATGATCAAGCATCTGAAAGCAATTTTCCCAGAATTAAAAATAGGTTACAGTGATCACACTTTGCCAGATCCATCAATGACTATTCTAACAGCATCCTATCTATTAGGTGCTACGGTAATTGAAAAGCATTTCACTCTGGATAAATCATTGCCTGGTAACGACCACTATCACGCGATGGACAGTAGTGATTTGAAGCGTGCAAGCGAAAGTTTTGATTTGTTAACCCAAGTCTATGGTTCCGAAATTAAATCTGTCTTACCGTGTGAAATGGTACCTAGACGTGAGGCTCGCCGTTCTCTTGTTTTAAGTAAAAACCTAAATAAGGGAGACGTGATTCATCGTGATGATCTAGTTGCTAAACGTCCTGGTACAGGAATTAACCCTGATTGTATTAATATTGTTATTGGCAGGACTGTGAATGAGACCTTGATGGAAGATACGGTCTTAACTTGGGATATGATTTAGTAACATTAGGTGCTATTGCAGCTTGTGATAGCACCAAATTAGGTAAAAAAATGTATAGATATGGTCCTTTAAATATAGATATTTCTGGTGAAGGCTCTTTACGAGGCTTAATCTGTGAAGAGTTTGTAGAAAGTAATCTTACCAAAGATATTGACATTTGTATTATCTTTAACCAAAAGCCAGAAAAATATAGAGAAGATGTCTTCAGTGGGAAAAGTTCTCTTCATTTCAATAATGAGATAATATGCATAAACAGAAGCCCATTTTTTTCAATTTATATAGAAAATCTGTTTTCTAAATATAAGACGGTTCGTGTTTATATTGTTGAGAAAAGTGCTCCACTTCAGTATATCGCTGAGTCCTATATTAAGGCTTTATTCAGTGCTCAAAACGATAGTATAGTCAAAACTATAAAATCAGAAATAATGAGCTATAAATACATGCTGAGTATTTTATCTATATGCTTAATCAAAAAAGGTGCATGTTTTATTCACGCAGGGATATTTTCTAGTGATGAAAGAAGATATATAGTTACAGGTACTGGGGGGTGTGGTAAGACTAGCTCAGTACTATATAATTGTAACCTTGGGTTTAAATATTACGCTGAAGATTTTGGTATAATATGCTCAGAAGGTAAGGTTTATTATTCTCCTAAAAGTATAACACTTTTTAAATCCGATATGGATTACTATCCAAAATTAGAACGTGATATTTTGAAGAAAAGACCTTTACTCACTCGCGTGAAGTGGAACTTTCTTACAAGAATATTGAATAGAAATACCTTTTTAAAAGTATTTCCGACTGAGCTTTTTAATGTCGGCGAGGGAGATAGCTTAAACGTTGAATGTGATTTTATATACATGAGGCGAGAGAATAAAGATACAACCGATATTATGGGAATTGACTCTTTGGATGTTGCTAGAAGGGCATCGTTAGCTGCCATTAGAGAAATGAGTCCATTTTTAGAAATTATATGTGGTATCGAGGCTAACAAAAAGAATAATACAAATATCTATTCTTATAATAGAATACTAAATGAAGTTGAAAATATAATAAAAAGTTATCTAGATAATTCTAATGTAAATAAGTTCATTTTAACTACATCATTAAATATGCCACCGAAAAAAATAATGGATAAAATACACAATGGAAATTTATCGAAGTGACGAAAAGAAAACAAATGTTAGTATTAAAGATGGAATTATATATAAAAAATTTGCATCAGATAATTGTGAGCTTTTCTTAAAAGAAAAAAAGTTCTTAGAACAGCTGAAAAATTTCGTTGGGTTTCCTGATTATTTAGGTTGTACTGGTTCAACTCTAGTATTAAAGTATTATGAAAAGGGTACGCTGTTAGATTATCCTGGCTGTATAAATAAAGATAAAACGCATGAAGCTGTGGTTAAAAATCTTCTAGAAATGAATTCTATTGAAAATAATTCTTTAAAAGATACTGCATTTTTTTGTTATCTAAAGCTATACCTTTCTAGATTTAGAGATCTATTTTTGAGTGGTCCTAAAAAAACAAAAGTTAAAAGAACTCGATATTTTCTTAATAAATTAATAATGTATTTTACCTTTGCTTTTTTTTCTATTTTGATATTGTTTTCTTATTTATTGTTACGTAATTCAAATATAACAGGAAACGTGTATCATGGTGATCTTCACCTTAATAATATAGTTCTTGATGATAATTGCTATCCTATAATTATAGACTTTGAAAATGCTAAGTCAATTCCAGGTTTGCTTATTGATTATTGCTATTTCTCTCAGATTTATAGTGCTAGATATAAAAAAAATTATGGTAGTGTCCATAGCTTTGAAAGCGCTTATTGTAGTAGTTTGACACTTCGGGATAAGATTTCCTTAATGCTTCATCAAGCAGGTTTTAAGTTTGCTATATGGTTTAATCCTAGGTTTAAATGATATATGTTATACAGAAAATCACTGATCGCAATACTGATAAAAGTGTTGTCAGCAGTACTTGTTATATTATTCAATTTATATATTGTAAAATCAATAGGAACAACTGAATCAGGGAGTTTCTATTGGGTTTTATCTATGTCATTAGTTTTTGCATCTGTATTTAATATAGGCTTAAATAATGCATCCTTAAAATTGGTATCATCATCATTTTTGTTGGGAGAGTATGGCAAGGCAAAAGGCTATATTATAACTATTTTTAAATTGGCATTTTTTGCGTCGTTACTTTTTATTATCCCATCATTAATTCTATTCTTATACTTTGAAAAGACACAGATTTTAAATATAATCTTGTTATCATTTTTATTGTCCTCTATTGCAATAAACTCCCATATAATTCAAGGTCTCAATTATGTATCGTTATCGATGCTTTTTGCTAATCCATTTACGTTATTGGGTTGTTTATCAATATCATTTTTGATGGCTCCTAACAACAGCCAAGAGATGGTTCTTTATTTTCTGACCTCTTCGACTATCGTATGGTTATGCTCACTGATGTTTATTTTCTCGAAGATAAGGTACTTCAATGTAGAAAAAATCGACAATAGAAGTGTATTAGAAGTTGCAAAGCCAATGTTTTTTATAGGTGTAATTAGCCAACTCAATGAGCATGTTGGAATACTGATGCTAGGCTTACTTTCCAATACCGAACAAGTGACATATTTTACAGTTACGAATAGAGTAGCAATGGTAATGAGCTTTATGCTTATAGCTGTGAATAAAGTGATAGCACCACAGATATCAGCTCTTTTTAAGAAAAACGAAATGATTGAACTAGAGGCTTTGGTTATGAAAACATCAAGGTTGTTTTCCATGATAGCTATTTTGTCATTCTTTTCGCTATATTTTCTTGATGAAGTTATTCTTCGTTATTTCGGTGATGAATTTGTAGAGTCCGATGTCATTATTATGTTGTGGATTCTTGTCTTCGGGCAATCTATAAATTTAATTACAGGGTCCGTTGGCACGATCTTGCAAATGACAGGAAATGCTGATTTAGTGAAAAATAATATGATCATAGCGTTTTCAATAAGTTCTCTTCTAGGCGTTATACTAATACCGTTATATGGTGGTCTAGGAGCCGCAATTATGACTGCTTTTTCGATGTCGTTAACAAATGTATTATCACTTTTATCTGTAAAAAGAAAATTGAATATTAATACATTAAAGATGTGGTAATGCTATGAATTTATATATTTGCTATACACCATTGCACTCGGTGATATGTCAATCAATTAATAAACTAGAAAGTGAAGATCATAAAGTAATTTATATTACGCATAATGACACTAAACAAACGAGATACTATTATAAAGAAATTTCAAAAAATTCAGAATCAAAATATATAGTTTTAGGGAAAAGTTTTTTTGAAAACTTGAATCAGCTTAAGAATATCATCTCCATCATTGATGGAAGTGTCAATAAAATTTTCGTGGGTAATGTGAAACATTTTTACAGTAGGTTTATATACTTTCTGATCAAGAAACATAACCCTCAAGTAAGTTTGTTCACGTTCGATGACGGGAGTGGACATATTTCTGGTGACGGCTATTTTTATAGCGATAAAGAAAATAGTCTTTCTAATTTTATATTTTCTTTTCTTGATAGAAAATTATTGTATAAAAATATTCATAGGGAAATCTCTAAACATATTACTATCTATAAGTCAAAGAACTGGGCAGATACGAAAGGTATTCCTAAGACTTTTATTGATCTATATATTGACACTGATAACGAGAAAAGTAAAGTTAAAATAATAGATGATAAAAGTATTCATATTGTATATTTGGGGAACTCGTTTTATATGGATGGTGAGCTGAGCTATGAAAAAAATTTAGAGTTGGAACAATGGGTTACTAACGAGTTTGATATTGACACTTTTATACCCCATCCAAGAGACAGTAATGTAACTAATCCTTATTTATCTAGTGTTAAATATATTGGCAATAAAATAGGAGAAGAAGTAATTATAGAACTTTCAAGCCAGTATGATTCTGTTAAAGTCGTAGGTTGTTATAGTTCTGTATTACTTAATGTTATTGCAATTGAGAATGTTGATATTGTTAATATACCTGTAAAATTATCTAAACCAACTAATGCAATTGAAAAAATAATCATGGAAAACGGTGGTATAAACGCTGATTACCTTTAAGAAAACCACATGACAACACTATCGAAAAGACACTTGATTTACATTTATCTGATTTTTTTAACTTCTATTTATAATCTTGAAGGCTTTATACATATAGTATTGGGTTACAATGCAACATTGGTTGGGGCTAACAATATATTAATAGCTATCATATCTATATTTTTATTAATATCTCTCTGTTTTTTCAGTGATAATGATAGTAGGTATATTTTGTATGGTACCGCACTTGTGGGTATCATGTCTTATCTAATTCTACTTTTTAATATTGTTGAATCGGAATATCGAAAGACAATCAGAGATATAGCATATTTAATATTATATTTTTTGAATTTCTATTTTTTATTTACAGTTAGAAAAGAGATTGCGAGAGGACGTGCGCCTTTTTATTTTATAGTAGTTAATTTGGTAATATTACCCCTAATATCATTTGTGTTAGGGGTTACTAATGAAAATAATAGATTTCTTGGTTTTCAAATGGCATCATCAATAGTTAGTAATGGTTCAGTATTGCTATTGATGTTTTCATTCATGATCGTGAAAAGTAAAGTTAAAATAGTACTATTGTTAATTTGCTTGACAATTATTTATTGTTCAGGTGTTAGGTCTTCTTTATTTATACTTTTTGTTTTCATTTTTTTTCTATATTCAAACAGCGTAAGCGGCAACAAACCTTTTTTCTATATATTTAGTTCTCTTCTTATTGTTGTTATGCCACTTTTATTTTTATACTCCTCTGAAATAGTTGCACTTTTGTCTAATAGTGAAACAAGAGTATTTTCAACACAAGATTTGGAACAAGGATCTTTATCGACAAGAATATCATGGTATGTTAGTTTGATGGGTCTAATTATTCAAGACGGTGGATTCGGAGGATTTGGCCCAGGTGCGGCTGAAAGGTATATTGGTTTTATAACTCATTTTGACCTTCTTCGTTTTTGGGTGGATTATTCAATTTTATTTGTTCTTTTTTTTATTTGGCTTAACGTTTGGCTAATTTTTAGAAATTATAGGAGCGTAGCATACTTAATAATGTTCTCATTAGTCCATTTTCTCCTTTCGTTACATAATGTGATGTTGATCCCTTCATTGTTTATGATTTTCTCATTCGTTATGTCTGTTTTGTTATATAAAAATAGTGGTGAATATGAAGATATTCAATGATATTGCCGGCTTTATCGAAGATAAAGGAAATAAAAAACTTGTGACATTTGTTAATCCTTACTCTTATTATATTTTGAAGGAGTCTGGGTTAGACACTAATTTTAATAGGATATATGCAGATGGAATTCTTTTAGTTAAGTTGTATAACCTATTTAACTCTGAAAAGGTATCTAGGTATAGTTTTGATTTTACATCGGTAGCTCCAATTGCTTTCTCATTTTTTGAAGAAAATAACAAAAGAGTAGCGCTAATAGGTGGAACTAACGAAGAAGTTATAAAAGCAAAGTCTGTAATAGAGAAAAGGCATCCTAATATAGACATAGCATTGATCTCCCATGGTTTTCTTTGTGATAAATCTAGACAAAAACTAATTGAAGATTTAAATGAACTTAAGGTAGAAGCTGTTATTGCTGGCTTAGGCACTCCCCTTCAAGAAGAATTTTTGACGATGGTTCGTGATAAGGTTGACTCAATGGAGATATCTTTTACTTGTGGCGGTTTTATCACTCAAATATCACAAAATGAAAATTATTTTCATCCGATTATGAATAAACTTAATCTTCGCTGGCTTCAACGTTTTTGTCGTCATTCTTTTGTAAGAAGAAGAATATTAGTAGATTATCCTGCATTTGTATTCAAGTTTATATTCGAAAGTCTGAAAGACGGAAAATTAAGAAGGAATTAATATGATTCTAGTTACAGGAGCGAATGGATTCCTAGGAAAAAAAGTTGTAGAACATGTGTATCAAGAAAGTATAAAGCTTGTAAAATCTGCGACGAGGAATCCTTGCCCTGAATTACCTAATAATATTGTTATAGGGCCTATTGACAGTAAAACTAATTGGAGTTTTGCACTGCAAGGTGTTCAGACCATTGTGCATTGCGCTGGCCGAGCTCATCAAATTGATAATGACTCTTTAGAGGCAAAGAAAGAGTTTTTTGATACTAATTATCACGGTACGGTTAGACTACTACAAGAAGCGAACAGTAATGGTGTTGACCATTTTATATATATCAGTAGCGTGAAAGTTATGGGGGATTCCTGTGGATTGCCTTTCGATGAAGGAAGTAAAGAAAATCCTAGAGATTATTATGGAGAATCAAAGTTAGCTGCTGAAGAATTTATTAAATCATATTGTCAGAAAAATGAAATTAGCTATACAATTTTAAGGCCTTGTTTAATTTATGGTAATGATGTAAAAGCTAACCTCAAGTTACTTAATGATGCCATCCTTAAAATCCCATTTTTCCCAACTTTTTGCGATAGAAATTCTAGGAGTTTAACAAACGTAAACTCATTAGTTAAAAGTATTTATGAGATTATTTCGGAGCCTGAAGATTTTTATAACAATGTATATTTTATCGCAGACGAAACGCCTTATTCAACAAAAGACATTTGTGAATATGTGAGATTTTTGAACGGATCAAATTGTTATCTTTTTGACTTTATTAACCCTATGTTGAAGTTTGTATTAGGTTTTACAAAATCTTATAATAGTCTATATGGAAAGTTATATGAAAGTTTGTCTGTAGATATTAAAAAGTCAAAATCGGTTTTCAAAACCGAATTCAAAAGTTTTAAGCATAAATAAATTCGGGAAAGGTAGTTATGTTAAATTTGCTTATTGTTGCTCATCCAGACGATGAAATTTTAGGATTTGGAGCTACAGGTGCTAAGTTAGTAAAAGAAGGCCAAATTGTACAGCCTGTCATTTTATGCGGTAATGTCGATGTACGTCATTTGCGCCCAGAAGACGATGAGTTGTATTCAGACATGTTAAAGGCAAATCAATTGGTGGGTTTTGAAACACCAGTATTGGGAGACTTTCCTAATATTAAAATGAACAATGTTGACCACTTATCTATTGTTCAGTTTATCGAAAGACAAATTATTAAGTTCAAACCTAGCCGCATTTTTACGCATCACCCATCTGATTTGAATGATGATCATAAACAGATAGCTAATGCTTGTTTAGCGGCTGCTCGTTTGTATCAACGTCGCGATGATGTACCAACGTTAAAATGTTTAGCGTTTATGGAAATTCAATCTGCAACCGATTGGGCTTTTGATGCTATTGGTGATTCTTTTAAGCCCAATACATATGTTGAAGTTACAGATGAGCTTGATACTAAACTTGAATCACTTGCGTGCTATCGCAATGTTATGCGAGCATTCCCTCATCCAAGGAGCCCTGAAGCCATAAAGGGGTTAGCAGCCTATCGAGGCGGACAATCTGGGCAAAAATATTCTGAAGCTTTTCAAGTTGTTTTTAAACAAGGATTGTAACCAAAATGTATGCTGCGTATTTTAAACGTATATTAGATATCTTGTTGGTATTTTTATCTTTTTGTGTATTGTTCCCTTTGTTGTTGGCTACAGCATTGATTATTAAAATTTTTGACCCCGGACCTATTATATTTAAACAGGAAAGAGTGGGGCGTTTTGGTGAATGCTTTTCATTTTATAAATTCAGAAGTATGCCGATAAATACGGGCGACATCCCCTCAGACAAAGTTGGTGACCTGAAATTAACTTGGGTTGGAAAGCTAATACGTAGAACTAATATTGATGAATTACCACAACTATTCAATATTTTGAAGGGAGATATGAGTATTGTTGGCCCTCGCCCTCCAATTAGTTCTCAATCTTTTTTGATTCAACTTCGTAAAGATAATGGTTCTATCAACTTAAGACCTGGTTTGACCGGCTTAGCTCAAGTTAATTCTTTCGATGGAATGAGTATTTCGGATAAAGCTCATTTTGATGGTTTATATTTTCAAAAATGTTCCTTCTTTACCGATGTTAAAATCATATTAAACACCGTTGTTTATTTATTTAGACCACCACCTGTTTATTAAGGAATAATTATGAAATTTGGTTTTGTTACCTGTGTTGAACTTGGCTTATCGTGTATGGAAGCAATTTATGCGATAAACGGTAAGCTAGATCTCGCTATAACTTTACTAGACTCGCAAGCTAAGCAGAAGAGTGGACGTGTTTATTTGGATAGATTCTGTAGCTCAAATAGTATACCGCTTGTCAAGTCAGACCATATTAATAATAGAGAGATTATCGATGCTGTAAACAAGCATAATATCGATTGGTTGTTTATTATTGGTTGGTCACAAATCGCTAGTCAAGAATTGTTAGATGCGCCTAACAAAGGGGCCATTGGTATTCATCCTACTTTACTTCCAGTTGGTCGAGGTCGAGCTGCTATTCCTTGGGCTATTCTGAAAGGGCTTGATAAAACTGGTGTTACCATGTTTAAGTTAGACGAAGGTGTAGACACGGGCCCAATTTTAGATCAAGTTGAAATTCCTTTATATAGTGACTCTACGGCAACGTCTCTTTATGAAGAGGTTAATTCGGCACATATTGACCTTATCAAACAGGCTTTTCCTTTACTTGCTAAAGAAAAGTTAGCCTTGAAAGTTCAAGATAGTTCAAAAGCAACGGAATGGCCGGGTCGTAAACCGGATGACGGGCTAATTAAACTTGAGGCTTCTGTTCATGAAGCGGAAAGAATGGTGAGAGCTTTAGCATCACCCTACCCGGGGGCTTTCTCTTTTGTGGATGGAAAGAAGATTATTATTGATAAGGCTGAGATAGTAGAAGTTAAGGATGAAGAAACACTATACTTGCAGTTTTTTGACGGGTTATTAAAATGTACGGTATATAGAGTTTTAGATTAAACTGATGTAGTTACTTGATATTGTTTAACATAGTATTGTTTCTTTAAATAACTAGAATCCATGACTATTGGAAATGTTTATATATTGGTGCTGGTAGTGCTATGACTCATACTTTTTTGTTTAATCAACTACAATGCATGCTAGGAATGGCACATACTAAGATTGCGAAAAGTAAATTTTATTTTAAGTCAGATATCCTGGTAGGGTTGTTTTTTTAATCTATTTAGCTGTCAAATTTACACTGTTAAGTCTAACCTTAGTTCTCATTTATTTATATTTTATAATATACTTGGTTATTTGAACTTTGAAGTCTAAATTAATTATTGCTACGTATGAAATTAACACGTACTTGTCAGATAGTCCCCAATTATAGTGATTTTCCTGTTAATGTATTAAGCCTACTCTTTGAATATTTCTGAATGTATGAATTCCAATCAATAGGAATCACTTTATGCAACGTCTCAATTTTATTTGGCAATTATCTCGCTTACATAAGCGTGTTATCAGTGTCATTATCGACACATTGCTCATTTTATTTGCTTTACACATTGCCCTTTGGACTAGGTTAGGTGATGTAAAGTTACTTAGCGATGGTGATAACTTATTACTCATTGGCTTAACGGTAATCTCAACAGTTTTGATTTTTACCCAAATTGGACTATATCGAGCTATCCTCAGATATCTGACTTTTCAAGCTTTGTTTGTAGTTACTGCCGGAGCAGTACTGTCAGCTATCGCGCTAGCGGTTTTTGCTTATTATCTACAGGAACCAATCCCTAGAACGGTGCCTATTATCTATGGTGCCTATCTAGCACTCTTGTGTGGTGGCTCTCGCCTTATTGTCAGAAATCTGGTAGCGACTACATCGCCATCAAAAGATTCTCGTCAGGAAGTCTTGATCTATGGCGCAGGCTCTGGCGGTCGTCAGCTTGCAGTTGCACTTCGCGCTTCTGAAAATTATCGTATTCGAGCGTTTATCGATGAAGATAAAACTCTCACAAATACAATGATTCTTGGATTACCTGTTGTTGATTTATCTAAAACAGAAGTTTTGATTGAGAAACATGACGTTTCTAAAATTTTGCTTGCGATTCCAAGTGCGTCTCGCGCTCGCCGTAAGCAAATTTTAGATCTGTTAGCTCCACTTCCTGTTGAAATACAAACAGTTCCAGATATGGCTGATATCGTATCTGGAAAAGCGAAAATTGATGAGCTTACTGACGTTCCAATTGAAGACTTGTTAGGGCGCGATGCGGTAGCCCCTCAGCAGGTTCTAATGGAAGCTAATATCAAAGATAAAGTTGTTATGGTAACTGGTGCTGGCGGTTCGATTGGCTCAGAATTGTGCCGTCAGATTTTAAAACAAGGACCAAAAACACTCGTTCTATTCGAGCTATCTGAATTTGGTTTGTATAAAATTGATCGTGAGCTCTCTTTACTAAAAGAATCCAAAGATCTTGATGTAGAAATCATCCCTCTTCTAGGGTCAGTTCAACGTTCTCATCGCCTTCTAACGGCAATGAAGTCTTTTAAAGTTGAGACGGTTTATCATGCAGCAGCTTACAAGCACGTCCCTCTTGTTGAGTATAATGTCGTAGAAGGTGTACGAAACAATGTTTACGGTACGTACTACACGGCAAAAGCAGCAATTGAAGCTGATGTCGAGTCTTTTGTGTTGATCTCAACAGACAAAGCGGTTCGTCCTACAAATGTAATGGGTACAACCAAGCGCATGGCAGAGTTAGGTTTGCAAGCCTTAGCTGAGCAAGAGAATCAGAAAGAAAATGGTACTCGTTTCTGTATGGTTCGATTTGGTAATGTTCTTGGTTCTTCTGGCTCAGTTATACCATTGTTTAAAAAGCAGATTAAAGCAGGGGGGCCTTTAACAGTAACTCATCCAGATATTACTCGTTTCTTTATGACGATTCCTGAAGCTGCGCAACTTGTTATTCAAGCGGGGGCGATGGGCAAAGGGGGAGACGTATTTGTTCTTGATATGGGGGAGTCAGTTAAAATTACAGATCTCGCCGAAAACTTGATTAATCTTTCTGGCTTGTCTGTAAAAAATGAGCAAAATCCTCATGGTGATATCGAAATTCAATTTTCTGGTCTTCGCCCTGGGGAGAAATTGTATGAAGAACTGTTGATTGGGGATAATGTTCAACGCACTGCTCATGAACGGATCATGACAGCTCATGAGGTATTTTTGCCAATTGATGAGTACGACAATCTACTTGAGTCTTTAGACTTTGCTTGCCATAACTTAGAACATGAGACAATTCGCCAGATATTATTAGATGCACCTACAGGGTTTAATCCGACTGATGGTATTGGCGATTTAGTTTGGAGTGAGAGTCAAGTTAAAGCTATCGATGTGTGATTATTTTAACGTTAATAACGATATAGATAAGTTAATGTAATGAAACAGTAAGACGACTTTATCCAGCTTGTAATGATCTACATTCATAGTTTATCTACACATTGGTTGTATAAAAAGGTGTTGGTATGCTTATAGATGTTGAGTCAAAAGTTAGAGTTAAAGAGAGTTTAGACCAGATACTGTGGGATGATTTTAGTTATCTTTACTACTTAAACGAGCCTGAGCGCGTCCCTATTATACATGATCTTGATACAGATCATGCAGTCAGTATTGAATTTGACAATTGCTAATGTTCAAACTAGCTGTGTCAAATAGAAGGAGGTTCTTTGTGATCTCCTTCTTTTCAAAAGAAGCTTTTTTTCAACTCTGATCCTCTTACCTGCTACCTTTCTTGATCTTCCACTACAGT
>CEVA01236484.1_pt1 | contig 17458 bp, 21 predicted proteins | sample 361521 | NCBI WGS metagenome assembly CEVA01 (sample SAMEA2622823, study PRJEB7988) | marine metagenome | isolation source: saline water (ENVO:00002010), including
AAAAAATATGAATGATTTAGCAACAATAGATGTAACAAATGCAGACCAGTTGGCTGCACTATATTCCACAATGGATGAAGGCCCAACACTGGCAAGAGCCAGGATAAACAAGGATAGTTCAGTAGAAGTTAATGAAGAACTTGTAGATGTACCATCACCTTCTATTGCTTTGTCTCATCCTGAACATGGTGAAGTCTTTGCAAAGAACACATACTTTAGGGTTTTTCTGGATACTATGCAGACTTCAGTATTTGATCCAGACCAAGAGAAGTTTACTAATATATCTCAGCATTTTAAGAAGTTCTCTGAGACTGCACTTGATTGGTATGGTGGTGACAAATGCGGCTGGATTCCATCCAGAGAGAAGGAAAAACTACGAGGCATAGATCCTGTAGCATATGCCAATGCAGTTAAAGTTAAACTGTATCGTCACATATTCGGTTTAATTAAGATGGATGATCCAGTAATTGCAGGGTCTGATGAGAAGTTAAAAATAGAAGATGTACCTTTTCGTATGAAACTAGGCCCATCAAACTTCATGGAAGTTAGCAAGGTTATGGGTGGTATGATCAAGCAGCAGTATATGCCTTTGAACTTTGATATGAAAATATCTTTTAAACAAGAGAAACGAGGTTCTAATAAATGGTTTGTTCTGAAATATCAGCCTATGCTAACTAAGATGCATCCTCTTACTGATGAATCAAAGGAGTATATAACTAACTTTGTTGATCTTGTTAAGCGAGAGAATGAGCAGGTAGCTACCAAGATGAGAGAAAACTCATCAAGTACTATTCAAGAAGATGACTTTAGTGACATCATAGATGGTGACTAATCTTTCTGAGAAGATTGAAGATTTCCTAGCAAACGATCCGAAAATCCCTGATGATATTATATTCAGGGCTAGTCAGATGTTTAATAACAAACTAGGTAAATTCAACTTCAAGAGAAAAGGGGGAGCAAAACTTCCCTCTATGTCTCAAATAGGCAAACCATTTTGTCAGTTACATGCTGAGAAATTGGGATGGGAAAAACTACCAGAGGTAAATTCTTTTAAGATAAAGATGCTGTATGGTGATATGACTGAGGTTATTGCAGTCGCTTTGTTACTGGCAGCAGGTGTAGAAATAATAGACTTAAATAAAAGAGTTATGCTGCCTACAGAGCATGGTATAATAAATGGAGAACTTGATTTAATTATACGTGATGGAAACTCTTATTCCCTTTGGGATATTAAAAGTGCTTCTAGGTTTGCATTTGATAAAAAGTTTGAGTCATATCAAGCGTTGAAAGACAATGATGATTTTGGTTATCTAGAACAGTTATTTGGATACACTAAAGCAGAACGTGAAGAAACACCTGATATAAAAGCAGGTGGGTGGATTGCCATTAACAAAGAGTCAGGAGAGATGAAGGTAGTTCCTGCTGATCCTGATGATGAAGATCAATACACCACTAAGATAAACAATACAATAACTAAGTACCTTGAGGCTGATGAAAATAACTTTAAAAGATGCTTTGAGGATGAACCCGAAACTTTTTATAGGAAGCTGACAGGTAATAGAAAGCTGCACAAGACTTGCACATACTGTAGTTTTAGATACACTTGTTGGCCTGATTTAGTCTATGCGAAAAACCCGAAATCCAAGTCGGCAACAGCGTACAACTACTACACGGTCTTCAAGGATTAAAGTTTCTTCTGCAAAGGCAAAAGGAAGAAGACTTCAGCAGTGGGTACGTGACTATCTGCATTCTAATCTAAAAGGTATAGAGAAGGATGATGTCACCTCTACTCCTGGTGGAGTTAATGGCCCTGATATAGGTCTTAGCCCACTAGCAAGGAAGTTATTTCCTTGGACAGTTGAATGTAAATCTAGATCTTCTTTTTCTGTATACGATGCTTTGGAACAAGCAGAAAGAAACTTAATTAAGAATACCAAACCTATTGCTATATTAAAAGGCGATAGAAAACAACCTTTAGCATTAGTTTATGCTGAAGATTTACTGGAGATACTAACGTGTTCGACGATAAAAAAGAAAAAGTAATACATCAATTAACTGTGCCAGATAATACCTTTGGTATATTTTGTCACTATGATAAACAGAATAGAACGGTAGAGATATTTGTAGGTGATTTTGCATCAGAAGATATACAAGGAGAAGATTCTCATCAAATGTTATTAGATATAGGTGAAAGTATAACTTTGATGCTTGAAGCTACTATTCAAAATGCAATTTCTCAAGCTGTAGACAATAATAATATAGAATTAAAACCAGTTAATCGTGTTAAACATCGTGATGGTAATATAGTTTATGCAAACTTCTCTAAAAGGATACATTAATGAATGATATGGTTAATCACCCACCGCATTATAACCAAAGCGGTATTGAATGTATTGATGCTATTAGTGCATCTACACAAGAGGGGTTTAAATATTACTTACAAGGTAATATATTAAAATATCTTTGGAGATTTGACTATAAAGGAGAACCTCTAAAAGATTTGAAGAAAGCTCAGTGGTATCTTAATAAATTAATCACTGAGTTAGAAAAAGTAGAGATCGTCAATAAAGATACTTTTGTTAATTCAGGATAAGGAGGAAAAAATGGATAACGAAAAAGAACTTATAGCTAATCTTGAAAAAGAAATACAGGATAAACAAGAAGAATTAAACAGTATTAAATATAAAGAAGTGTATGAGGCACAAGATGCGTATGATGCTGCACAAGTCATTTATAAAGATGCTGAACAAGCCTTGCTGCAAGCCTCTAAAGATTTAACAGAGGCTAAAGCAAGAAATGGATATACTCGTTCATATGTATATCGTAGGTTTTATAGATCATAATAAAATATGGTAGTATTTATTCGTATCCTTGCCCATGTTGATAATGATGCTTCATGGGTTCCTGCCGATGGTATGGTGGGATTAGAAACTGAGCTTAAAGATCTAGTTTCATCTGCCATTGAAGACTGCGTAGACGGTATAGAAATTACACGTATAAAGGTTATTACAAATGACGACATTCAAATCTAATATGAATCCTATGTTTCGATCTAAATTTTCTGAAGATATATTTAATTTAAAGTATGCTCATACTGGTTGTGATACTTGGGAACAATTGGCAAAGGTGCTGGTTGAAGATGTTTGTGGTAATCTCCGATCAGGTGAAGAAGCACTAATGCGTAAAGAAGAACGTAAAGAACTTCAAACTTACATAACTGATTTAAAATTTGTTCCTGGTGGTAGGTATATTTATTATGCAGGAAGAGATAGACGTTTTTATAATAACTGTTTCTTATTGTCTGCTGAAGAGGACACAAGAGAAGATTGGGCTAACCTTAGTTGGAAATCTGAGTCTTGTCTGATGACAGGCGGCGGTATAGGTATAGATTATTCTATTTATAGGGAAAGCGGCAGGTCATTAGGTGGATCAGGTGGTTTAGCATCTGGGCCTATACCAAAGATGCAGATGATAAACTCTATAGGTGCTAACGTCATGCAGGGTGGTTCACGAAGATCTGCTATGTATGCATCTCTTAACTGGAAACATAATGACATACCTAGTTTCTTGACTGCAAAAGATTGGGATACAATGCCAGTTGGTGATACTGGATTTACTCTGAAGCAGATTAAGGAACAGGACTTTAACTTCCGCGCTCCACTAGATATGACTAATATCAGTGTAAACTATGATACGGATTGGCTGTTAAACTATTGGGAGACAGGCGATGTTGGAGAGGTATTTAAGTCTAATGTAAAACAGGCACTAAGGTCTGCTGAACCTGGTTTTAGTTTTAACTTTATGAACCATGAAAAGGAAACATTGCGTAATGCCTGTACTGAAGTTACTTCTGCTGATGACAGTGATGTTTGTAATCTGGGGAGTATTAATCTGGGACGTATTGACTCGCTTCTTGAACTAGCTAGGGTTGTAGAATTAGGAACTAAATTTTTGATATGCGGTACTTTACGTGCTGAGTTACCATATAAAAAAGTGTATGCTATTCGTGAAAAGAATAGGCGATTAGGTCTAGGTCTAATGGGGATGCACGAATGGCTGGTAAAAAGAGGAGAAAGGTATGAAGTTACACCCGAACTGCATAAATGGTTGTCAATATATAAAGGAGTCAGTGATGACATCAGTAAGAAATTTGCTGACGAGTTATCTGTATCCAAACCTGTTGCTAATAGGGCGATTGCTCCCACTGGTTCTATTTCTATTCTTGCTGGTAGTTCTAGTGGCATAGAACCTATATTTGCAGTGGCTTATAAACGAAGATATTTAACAGGCGGTACTAGATGGAAATATCAATATGTTGTAGATGCTGCTGCACAAGAATTAATTGATATGTATGGGGTTGATCCTGATAAAATAGAATCTGCATTAGATTTAGCAGATGACTATGAGAGAAGGATTAAATTTCAAGCTGATGTTCAAGATTATGTAGATATGAGCATTAGCTCTACTATTAACTTACCTGCATGGGGTTCTAAATTTAATAATGAAGATACAGTAGATAATTTTGCCGATACTTTGGCATCATATGCTCATCGTTTAAGGGGCTTTACAGCTTATCCAGATGGCTGCAGAGGCGGTCAACCTCTTTCTGTAGTACCATATAGTGAAGCAATAGATAAGTTAGGAACAGAATTTGAAGAACACGTTGAGACACATGATATCTGTGAAATTACCAATTCAGGAGGTGTTTGTGGTGCTTAAAAAGCGCAGAAGATATCCTTTTCCCATGAGGGATATTGTGCATCAGGGCAGGATAGGGTTTAAGCGTAACAAAAATAATCCTTTTCCTGTTACCTCCGATAGATACAAAGAATGGCTGAGAGGCTATAACCTTGAATATTATTCTAATCTAAAAAGATTGAGAGGAGAAAATGCAACAACTTAGTTTTTTTAGTGTAGATGAAATACTCAAAGTAGAAAAGGGAAAGACCTGTAAAAAGTGTAATAAATATTTACCTATTTCATTCTTTCCCTATTCTCCTGACAAACTTTATAAGGTTAGAAATGAATGCAAAAAGTGCAGAGCTAAACTTCAAAAAGAAGTAGAAGAATTACGCAAGGTATATGGTATGCCAGATAAAGATTATAAGTGTCCTATATGTTTGCGTAATGAAGAAGAAGCATCAGAGGGTGAAACTAAAAGATCATGGGTGCTAGATCATTGTCACGATACTAATACGTTTAGAGGATGGCTTTGTGGAAAGTGTAACAGGGATTTAGGTAACTTTAATAATGATGTTGATACTTTTAAAAAAGCTATAGAATATTTAGAAAATCATTTACGAAAAACATTTTTAGTATAGAAAGGCTAGTACAATGAATAAAATATTAATGGGAGGTATTGTTGCTTTATGTTTATTTGCGTTTAATGTTTCCCAATCGAAAGCACAAGAAACAAACCAAGGAACAAACTGTAGGAGTATGGAAGAGGCTGTCTCTTTTTTGGAAAAAAATCATGGCGAATTTATAGCGTTTAGAGGACTTTCAATAAGAGGACACGTTACTACTATCTATATGAACGAGACTACAGGTACTTGGACTGCTCTAGTTCTTTATCCAAGTCTAGAACATAAAATGTGTGTAGTAGATTCGGGAACTATAGGAGAGAAGGTGGAGGGAAAGAAAGAAAATAAAGTAAATTCCGACCCTGCACAAGAGGGCTTCCGTAAATTCTTTAATGTTAATACAGCATATGAGTATTTTATGCGTATGTTTGGGGTAAAAAACCCCGATATCGTCGAGAAGCCACTTTAAGGTAGGTTAGAGGGGATGTAGGTAAAATCTGGACCCTACCCCCTACAGGTGTTGCTTGCACCCCTCTGTGCCTCATCCTCCGAAGCCAATTTTTTAAAAAGTAGTAAAAAATGGACGAAGAACACGTTGGAATAAAGATTGTTACCAAAACACCGCTGCATACTATTGATTGGTATATTAAATGGATATCAAGTATAATTTTGATGATAGGAATGCTGCTAACATCGAACAACATATACCCCTTGAATTTATATTTTCACTTCATAGGTATAGGAGGTTGGTTGACTGTTGGTATGTTATGGAATGACAGATCATTAATTGTTATTAATACGTTTTCATTAGCTATGTTAGCAACAAGTTTATTTAGAATACACTTAGAACTATAAAGGAGAAAGGAGATGAATTTTAAAACAGTAGTAACTAAATTAAATGGAAATAAAATAAGCAGTGCATTTGATCTCTTGCGTGATGCTAAAAAATATGTTAGAAAAATAACTGATCCTGGAGATCACGTAATTATAACTGAATCAGGTAATAAAGAAGTATTTATTTTGTTTGATTATACTGTAGAAGATTGGAGAAAGAAATGAAAGAATCTGTTATTGACATAATAAAGCGTAATAAAAAGCAATGGGCTAAAGAATGGCCCAACCCTACTATAGACATAGGCAAAACTTCAAAAAGAAGAAGAAAAAGAAAGGTAGTTAAAAATGGATAAGAAATTAATCATTGCAAGTATTGCAATATTAGGGTTATTAGTTACAGGTTTAGCCATAGCTGGTGAACCTAATAAGTATATAGGTGCGCTCAGTGGTAAATGCAGCTATACTGAGGATGGTGATTGGGTAGACCGTAAAACAGGTCAGGTCTATGCTTACGGAACAATGGAAGATGCAAAAGGCTGCGCTTTCTTTGGACTGTTGCCTCAGTCAGTACTAGACAGACTAGGTTATCTAGGCACTGATGAAGATGAAGAAATAGCTGAAGGTATACGGACGTTAGATAAGTCCGTTAAAGACGCTAATAAGAAATAAGTGAAGGGGGATTAATTTCCCCCTTTATCTTTTGGTGAAACCTGCACCGAAATACAAGCCAGTGATTGCAGCGACTAAGTTTGTATCAAGCGGCGTTATTACGAAACCATTAAATGATTTCCACATCATAGCCTTATCAGGCCCGAATAACCAGTTAGCAAAACCTCCCTGTAGCTCAGAGTAACCTACAGTTACCAGCCAAGGAGTATCAGGATAGATTAGAGGAACTATCTTTGGTAGTACGATAATTGAGAATACAGCAGACAATGCTATGATTCTCCTAGTCCACGCGAAATGAATATCTTTTGATCCATACTCTCTTACAGAAGTATTTAGTTTTTCCTCTGCTGTTAAAGCAGTTATATACATCTTATTGTCTTCTTGCTTAGACTTAATATTTTGCCCCCATATACTCATAACACCACCTAGTAAGGTTGATGCTAGTAGGGTAAATATTTCCATTGGGAAGCCACCCATTTTATTTCTCCTTAACTTCGTTTGGTTCTTCTATTATTTTTTCTATTTTTAGGAATTTAATTCTTTCATTAGGAACAAATCTCCATACATGGCCTCTACCATTTTTTATAGAAAAGACACTCTCGTATATACCTACCTTAACTAGTATTGCCCTATCTCCATCGACAATACATCTATCTCCCTCATTAAAACTAGCATCAAGCTTAAACTTAATACCAGTGATAAAGTTTGTGATTAAGTCTTTAATAAAGAACCCAAGTCCTAGACTAAGGAATATAGCCATGAGAGGTACGAGAGCATTAGTAAGATCCAGAGATATGCTATTTAAAGAATCCATTTAAAATCCTAATTCTTTCATTTGATATGGCAAGTTTAAGTCTCTGGCAGTTGTTTGAAGATCTACAAAATCTCTTTCTCCTAAAGAACCTCTTTTTCTAGCTATTTCTTTAATATCTTCTAGTATTTCTCTTTGTCTATCAGAACCTTCTCTGTCTTTATTTTCATCTACATATGTTAATATTTTTTCTAATTTAATTCCTGGATTTTGCCTTTTATATATTTCAGCAGCATCAGAAAAATCACTAGATGATAAACCTTTTCTAAGATTAGCTAAAAAATGCAAGTTAGGTCTTATTTTTTTTACATAAGCATTTGCCATTCTTCTTACATTTGAATAAGTAGTTCCCCTAAATGTTAAACCTTCTAAAAGTCTAGAGTCAACATTTTCTGTGCTTTTACCAAAAAACATATTTTCTAGTTTTCTGCGTTTTTCTTCTGGTGAACTATTAATATAGTCTGGACTATTTAAAAATGGTCTTACTATTTCTGAAGATAATCTTCCTAAAACCTTTTTAAATATATAGTTATATTCAGGCACTCTAGTACCTGCATTTGTTTTATATTCAGGTATACCTAGTCTAGCTAATTCCTCGCCTACTCTAGTTTTCTTTGGTGCTACAGCAACACCAGTTAATTGCTTTTGTATATCTGCTCCAGAAGGATCAGGTGTTTCTTCATCAGTTCCTGTTACAAACTCAGGAGTGTCTTTAAATACAGTAGTTTCAAGAGGTGTTCCCCTAAATACATTTTTAGCCACTTCATCTATAATACCTTGGAATACAGGTGAATCCATTTCTATATCTATCCCAAAAGCATTTCTTTGAAAACTTCTATCTATAGATTTTTCTCCAGTAGCAGTAGTAATTACATCTTGTAATGCTCTAGTAGGAGTAGCAATACCACCTATAAAATATCCAAACATAGTACCTATTGCTTTACCTAAATCTTTAGCAGCTAAAGGATCATTCTCCATGTTTGTTAATCGTTTATACCCATTACGTGCAAAATTACCTAATGCCCCTGCTCTGACAGTCACACCTAGTACAGCCTCTGTTCCTCCTACTAAATATTCTTCTGTTATAGGTTCATCTTTAAAAGCTCTAAGTGCTAAATCTGCAAAAAATAAAAAGGGAGTTAAAGGAAATAAAGGTCTAAGATCTCTTTCTTCTCCGTTTAAATCTTTTACTAAATACCATTCTGACCCACCTTGAAACGCACGTAAAGCAAAAGCTACTCCAAATAAAGCTGCACCCTCTGCTGTTTCTACCATACCTCTTTTAATATTAGTAAGATCACGTACCCCTTGTGCAAAATATTTATCTAATTCAGTTATTTTATCCTCTAGTTCAGCTTTCTTTATTGGATCAACAGCATTTGGATCTTTCATTAATTGTTCAAATTGAGCCTGTGCATCATTCAATTGTTTGCGTTTATCAAGTGCCTGTTCTTTATTTCTTTTTAATAAATTAAAACCAGATTTGCCTACCTTTACAGCACCACCACCTAAACGATTAGTGGTAAAAACTAAAGAGTTAATTAAGAAGTTAGGAAAAGGTATAACGGTTTTTACTAAAGCACTATTATTAAAAACCTCTTGAGTTTTATTAACAAAAGCACCTCCAAATGCTAAGTCATCTCCTGCCCTTCTAGTTTGATAAGTCATCTTGTAAGCAAAATCTAATGACTTACTTACCATTTCATCATTTAGTAAATTTAATTTGTTGTATTTTAATATATCATCTATGCCTTTTATTTCAGCATCTTTTATAATACCTCTATTAACAGCAGTTTTTACTTGAGCATCTAATTCACTAATAAAGCTTGCAGATTTAATTGCTCTGTCCTGCGCTCTGTTTAATACATTTAGGTAATTAGATGCTGTACTAAAACCCTTACCTATTAATCCCATGTCTTCTCTTTTTATTGGCATATAATCATCAAAAACTTGGAATAATAACTTGTCTGCTTTTGAAAAATCTTTTGCTACTAATCTAGCTATTGCTATAGAATCTTCTGGGTTAAATACATTTTTACTTAAATCTCCTATACTTCTATTTAAAAATTTATCATCTACTGATGTTTCATACCCTAATAATTCTTTATCATACTTTTTAAACATATTATCTAAGGATGCTTCAAAAGTTTGACCAGGAACCCTAGCAGCAGATCCAATAATATTACGCATTGTTGTGGCAGGTTGTGTAACTAAGAATGATCTCCATATATCTACAGCCACATTAAATTTCTTAGCTATCTTATCTTCCATTGCTTTTTCTTCTTTGATTATCTGTAGCAATCCTCTTTGTTCTGGCGTTAATTTTTGTGCAGCTTCTTGTAATCCAGGTAATAAATTTTGATTTAAGGCTTTTTGTAAAGCACCTTTGCCTCCAAGTTTTTGTCCAGTAATACTAGATTCAGCAATAATAAACGTAGGTATGTCTTCTGGATCTATACCCTCTCGTATAAATGCATCTATTATTTGTGGATTAGAAGCTATAAACTCTTCATCTTGAACTAAGTCTGCCATTTGACTAGTCACTCTTTTTCTAGAATCTAATTTAGCTTTTAATCTTGGATTGTCTTCTACAGCCTTTTTTATGGCTAAATTAAGTCTATCGGAAAAATCTTGTGTCATCACCTTTTTAAATCTAGGGGTATCTATATCTACACCTTCATCACCTAGAGCTTTTTTAAATCCTTCAAAATTAGGATCAGACTTATCTAAAAACTTTTTATTCTCTTTAATATATTTTTCTGTAGAATCTTTTACTTGTTTCTCTGTTGCTAATTTAGCATCACTAAAATTTACAGTCTTTTTTAACGTGCCTGTTTCGTCTTTCTTTCCTATAAATTCTACAACTGCTGAATTATTATCTCTATCAAACTCAATAATTTTACCCATTGAATCATATTCTTCACCAATATCTGTCTGATCTTTTAAGAATACATATGATCCACCATAATCATCACCAGTTTTTTCTGCTGCATTTTGTAAGTTATCTAACTTAGCTCCTCTACCTTGAACAGTATCTTCTAGATTTTCTGCTGCTGCTTGCTCTATTTCACCTATTCTTTTACCACCAGCAAACTTAGAACCTACAAAACCTAATGCACCACCAGTAACACCACCTACAACTCCAGCAGTTCCTATCTCAGCTAAACTTTTTTCTTCTCTAGCACCTAAATCCTGCTCTGCTTGTTGTACTAATGTTTCTTGACCTGCACCTAAAACAGCCTCACCTACAGCAGGAGTAGCTACAGCACCTGCCCTACTTGAAAATGCTTTATTTAATAATGGTTTTAATGCAGCCCTACCAGCAGTTCCAGCTATTATCTTACCTGCACCAAACCCTAAAAAGTTAATGGGATCAGCTAAAGCATAACCTACATATTCTCCAACAGCCTCTGCCTTTTCACCAAAAGTTGTATCACCAAATACTTCATCTACTTCTTCATCAACAACTTTGTATAACTTACTTAACCGTTGCTTAAACTCTGCATCTTCAGGTTTTTCATCTTCTAAATTACTAACAAAGTTTATAAACTTAGCAGCAGATATAGTATTAGATTGAAGTGCGCGATAGTCTTCTAAGAAATTATCTATGGCTTCCTCTGCTGAATCGTATGTTTCTCCATTACGTTTAAATCCGTAATCTACTAATGTAGAAACTAATTCTTCATCTTTTATAATATCTTCTCTTGTTAAAGACATTAATTAATTCCCTTTTTTATATTTATTATTGTGGATCTACATCCACTACTTTAAATGCTTTATTAATTGTAACTTTGTAAACTTTTCCAGTAGCATCATTTACGTAAGTTCTTATATAAAAATCTCCTCGTTTTATCTCATCTGTTTTCCTTAGTTTTTTTACATCTACTTTATCTCCTATATCATTCGCTACTTGTTGAAGAATTGTTTCTTTAGGAGAAGGTGCATCTTTTTTAATTGTTTCTTTAGGAGAAGGTGCATCTTTTTTAATTGTTTCTTTAGATGTATCTTCTTTAGGAGAAGGAGAAATTGTTTCTTTAGGTGCATCTTTTTTAGGAGGTGAAAGTTCGTGAGTGCCTTGTTTAAGTTCATTGAATACCACTTCAGATCCACGTTCTCTAATATCTTCAGCTATTTTCTGAGAGTTTTTACTATTAAACTCTACACCTGCTTGTTCTATTTCTTTAAAGTCTTGTAGTATTCTGTTTGCTGCTCCTCTAGTAGGTGGGTTTTTATCATCAAACAATATTGATCCAATAATCATTATTTTTTGAACTTTAAATCTTTCGTTTCTATCACCAGATATTGTTTTGCTTAAATTATCTTCTATCTTAGCTCTTTCACCAGTTCCTATTAAATCTTCAGCTTCAAAACGTATATCTTGTAATCCTTTACGTGTACGCCTAGCAAAACCACTATCCATAACTTCTCTTGCTTCAGGTGATACGCCTCGATCTATTCTAGCTCTATCTGCTTGTCCTCTTGCTTTTGGAGAAAATGCACTAAGTATGCTTTCTGTTTGTTCTTCAGTTGTACCTGGTTGAGAAGCCCTTTCTGCTTTAGCTTTTCTTATTCTTTCATCATTAGCTAATACTTGCCCTATTTGTTTCTTAACTTGAATAGCAAGTCTATCATATGTTAAAGGTTTTTCCCCCATAACTCTTAAAGTAGATCTTAAACTCTGACCTAGTTCTATCTTAGTCTCTGTATCTAATCCTTCTAGTTGTTTGACTAATTCAGGATTTAACTTAGTACTTGATAAAATATTTTTTGTTATATTTAAATTAATTTGATCATCTTGCTCTTGCTCATCTAAAACTTTTCTGGCTCTGATCTGAGCAGCTTTCATCTCTTTACGATAGTCTTCTGTCAGTCTTTCTTGTCTGTCTCTGCTTTCTGCTTGCTGATCCATAAAACCTTCAGCAAGTCCTATTTGCATACCTTTAGAAAAAAATCCCATCATTCACCTCCCATTAAACCGCCTCTGGGTATAGAAGGTTCGTCCTCTTCATCCTCAGAAGGTTCTTCTTCTACCTCTTCCATTTCGTCCATTTCTTCAGGTTCTTCAGCCTCACCTGTAAGTTCTTTAATTTTAGCTTCTTGTTCTTTTAATAAATCCATAGCCTCTTTTAAACGTGTATCTTCTTTTCTTTTTGCTAAAGGTATATATTCTATCTGAGAGTTGTCCAACATTTTCATCATTAACTCAAAAATAGGTCCGTAAATAAGATACATTGTATCAAATCCTATTTTACCATTAGCCCAAGCAGAAAATACAATTGATCTAGCAATAAGTTCTACAGGAACACCTATTTCAGCAGCAACCCCAATACGTTCAAAAGCATCTTCAGTAGCTATATTGCCAGCTATAAATTCATATGCATCAGCAGGATCAGTTATTTCTGCTGGTCTTTCGTGAGGCTCTGCTCCCAGTTCTGTTGTTAAAGATGAACCAGGAATAGGAGCATCAAACATTACTAAATCATTATCTTCCATGTTACACCTCTATACGTCTATTTTTTCATTGTCTAGGTCTATAATAGATTTCATCATTCTTTCATGTCTACTTATCAATGAAGATATCTGACCTGCTGTACCCAAATCTGCAAACTCTTCAAATCTAGGTTCTCTTGTGCCTACCTGTGATACACCTTTAACTGACTCTGGCCTAGTTCTAGGAAATCTAGGACGTTGTACTCTGGATTGTTTACCTCCACCACCACCAAGTAACTTACTTGCACCTGCTGATAGTACAGATGATGCTATTGATGCAAACATTATACTATTCCTTTATTATCTTGTTGCAAATGATTTAGTTATACCACCTATAACTGTATCAGCTATTCCACCCAGTATACCGCCGATAGCATTACCTGTAGATATATCCGCAGCTAAATCTAAATCCCTATCGTATGCATATGAGGATAAAGCTAGGTTGTTTTGAAATGCAGTTTCATTAAGTGAATTTACTCTTGCAAAATTTATTTGATCTCTTTGTTCTTGTAGTAATCTATTTTGTGCATTCTGACTTATATTAAATAGATTCCTAGTATTATATTCAGCCTCTGCATTAGCTATAGCGGTATTAGATGTATTAACTTGTCTACGATAAACTGCATTAGCTTGATCTATTACAATAGCATTTTTAGCATTAAACTGATCTCTATTGTTAGCTATTGTTGAATTAAATTCTGCTATAGCATTTTCTTGTCCTGCATTAAACTGTCTTAATCCATTAGTTTGTGCAGTATTAAATTTAGAAACATCATTAAACAGTGATGCAAAAAACTGGTCATTTTGTTGATCATTAGTTGCATTAAACTGTCTGGCTGTATTTACAGCAGACTGATCAGTGAATAAACTTTGAACACGATTAGTAGAGTTAGTTACTCTAGCCTGTTGATCATTATTTAGGTTGGCTAAGTCTAATTGCAATGCCATTTGTGAATTAAGAACTTCTGCCTGTTGTCTATTGTTCAGGTTTAGTTCCTGCATTCTTCTATATGTTTCTGCATCAGCAGCGGCTATAGGTGTTGCAGCTTCCATAGCAGCCTGTACGATAGCAGCCCCTGCCATACTAGAAGCACCCATACCTCTAGCAGCTAGTCTTTGTTCAGCAGTTCTTATAGCTCCAGCAGCAAATGCAGGTATCTTACCGTCTTCAAACTGAGTCATTAGTCTAGCTAGTTGACCCTGTACTGTAGCATCTGTACTTACAATATCTTGCTGTCCAGTTATAGTATCGCTAAGATCTTCTTGTCTAGCTGCTGTCATATCTTGTTGTGCTACTAAATTAAATCTTTCTTGTGCAGTAAAATCTGCATCATCTGTCTTTACTGGATCTCTAGCCTGTGCTATATTAGCTCTAGCTGCTGTAACATCAAATTGTCTAGGATCTACAGTATAATCTGTCTTATCTAAAAACTCATCTGGTCTAGTTTGTAATCTTTGTAGCTGTAACTCAGTACCGCCTTTTGTTGGCTCACCTCTTCCCTCTAATTTACCAAACGCATCAAAATGAACTTTACCTGATTCTATTGTTCCTGCTCTTACAGCTTCCGCAACATCTGGATTCTGTCTAAGATATTCTTGCTCATCAAACGTGCCTTTAATTAAAGTAGGTGCATCTCTTTGTTGTTCTTCTTTACCTAAAGCAGTTTGTCTGCCATATGGATCAACAAATTCTTTACGAGATCCTACAGCTTGTTTAAATCTATCATATGCATCCCCACCTTCTACTCCAGTAAAAATACCTTTATATCCTGTAGCTCTGCCTACATCTCTAGCTTGCAGTCCTTTTAACATACGATCTCTTACATCAGGAGATAAATTAGGATCATTTGGATTAGCAGTTAATGCCTGATAATCTAGCTGAGATAATCCTTGTAATGCAGGTGATGCACCTGATCTACCTTCTGCTTTACCATAATCAAAATAATGTTGCAGTCCAGCACCAGGAGTAGTTCCAACTGCTTGTGCTACGTCTGGATTAGCTGCTAAATAATCTTTTTCAAAATTAGAAAAATCTACTTGTAAATCTTGACGTATACCAGTACCTTCTTGATTTAAAAATTTAGAGAAATCTGGACTAGGAGTAGTGGTAGTAGTAGGTGCAGGTCCAGCAGGAGAACTACCAACTATATTACCTAAACCAGTACCTATAGTAGGTCCAGTAGATGCAGCACCTGGTGTTACATTAGTGCCTGGTGTATCTGTTCTTTGTCTGGGTTGCCCTGTTTGATCTCCCATTATTCCTGTAGCAGGTGGTCTAGGAAGTCCTGTTGAACCTAATCCTTCAGCCCTACCAAATAATTGATAGTGTCTTCTAGCACCTTCTTCTCTTCTATCTCTTCCAGGTATATTAGCTTCAAAAAAGAAAGGATTTATACCAAAAGTTTCACCTTCACTTATTGCTTGTGCTACACTTGGATTATTTTCAAGATACTGTTCAAAGTCAAAATCCGCAGGTACAGGATCAGATATTTGATTTGCAAAAGGGTCTACAGGAGATTGATCTCCTTCAGGAGTTATAAAACTCATTTGAGAATCTCTGTTTGCAGGATCTGGATATGCACCCTCATTTGTAGGAGACATATCTATTACACCTTCGCTATATCCTAAATCAGATATTTTATTTATATATGACTCTGCCATTTCTCCTTTAAACGGAGAGGGATTTTCCCCACCACCAGGTGATGCACCTATACCTGCATAAGTTAAATTTAATTTAAATGCTTCTGTACCTGGCCTGTCAAAATTTTTATTGTGTTCAGCAAAATATACTCTAGCCTCATTATATAAATTTTCGTCAGTTACAGGTGTTCTATTTCTATTTAACTCATTTGTTATGTAGTTTTTAACATCAGGATTTGCGTCTAAATATATCTTAGAAGCTAGATCAGCTTGTTGTTGAAACTGTTCATCTGATACTTCTATTGATAGTGGAGGAGCGTTTGGATCTCCTGGTTGTTTCATATATACTTGTGCCATGATATCTTACCTTATACAGGAACCCTATTCATTAATCCCTGAGATGTTCTAAACAAATTTTGAATAAATACATCTCTAGGGTCTTGAGTTTGTGGCCCCATTGGACCTATCGCTTGTTGTTGTGCAGCAGGAACCGCTAAATTTCTACCTGCTGTCTGTGCAAAAGACTGTGCTTGCTGCTGAACTGCATTTGGTTGTCCAGATGCTCGTAGTCTAGCTGCTTGAGCCTCTGCCTGTCTTTGTTGTGTTAGCATTTCTGCTGCACGATTAGAAGCGATATTTGCACTGCCTATTTGTCTTTGTAGTTCTGATTGACCTGCTCTTTGAGTACCTTGTATATCACCTCTAGCAGCTTCAGCTTGTCTTTGATATGCTTGTTGTGCAGTACGAAATGCTGCTATATCACCACCTAGACCACCTAACTCGCCAGTAATATCTCTGCCTAGTTGTTGCTGACCTGTCATTAATCCAGCCTGTCCAGCAAACAATCCAGTAGGTGCTGTAGGTGTTACCCCATCATCTGCTACACCAGCTGCTTGTCCTACTGCTTGCTGAAGTCCTGTTACACCAGTTCCTATTTGTTGCTGTTGTTCTTGTAGCTGCTGTTGTGTTCCAGCTAGTCCTGCCTGTCCTGCAAATAAACCAGTAGCAGGAGCAGAAGCAGTACCTGCTTGACCAACCCTGCCCATAATACCAGCTTGTCCTGCATATAGTCCTGTAGGTGCGACTGCTTGATCATCAGTAGTGCCAGGTTGACCTGCTGCTCCTATTTGAGTTTGTATATCTGTTATTGGTCTAAATAGTCCTGTAGCTGCTTGGGTATCTGTAGCCTGTTGTCCTACTTGAGCCTGTAGCCCTTCTATAGGTTGATACAGTCCAGTAGCAGGAGTATCTACACCAGCAGTAGGAGTACCGATAGCACCCATGATACCAGAAGTATCTTGAGCCTGTCTGAATGCCTCTATCATTTCCTCTTGAGTTGGTCCTGTAATATTAGTAGTAACACTACTACCACCACCTCTGGGTATGTTAGAAATATCTTCTCTAGTAGCAAGACCAGATATATCTACTGGTGGTGGGCCAACAGGAACTAAACTTAAATTTCTATCAGGACTAGCTACCTCTTCAGGAGTGTTTACAGCATAGTTATAATGTGCTTCTGCAAAAGCATTTATATCACCTCCAAAAAGATCAGATTGACTTTTTCCTGTAGCTGGATCTACTACATTAAAATTTGCCTCTAAGTCTGGATTGTTAGCTAAATATGTTTGTTTCTCAAATAAATTTAACTGAGCCATCTTACTTACTCCCTCTTTCTAATACTTTATCTAATTTATCCTCTAATCTATATAAT
>CEVA01029495.1_pt1 | contig 17451 bp, 11 predicted proteins | sample 361521 | NCBI WGS metagenome assembly CEVA01 (sample SAMEA2622823, study PRJEB7988) | marine metagenome | isolation source: saline water (ENVO:00002010), including
CAAGCCGCGCTTCCCGCAATCGACCATCATCTACGAGGGCGGCAAGTTGCCCAGTTACGAGGGACACATCATCGCCGGCATGGCGCTGGTCAATCGCGTGCAGGCCAGCCGCATTTACAAAGACACCTCGAGCTTCCGCACCGTCGACACCGCGCCAATGGTGACCACCGATGACCGCTGGTTCCGCATTGTCGACACCAAGGCCGGTCCTGATGGCGCGGTGTATTTTGCCGATTGGTATGACAGCCGTCTGAGCCACCTCGATCCCCGCGACACTTGGCACAAGAGCAGCGGACGTATTTACCGCATGCATGCCAAGGGCGCGAAGACCATCAAGCCCTTCGACCTCGGCAAGCTGTCCACCACCGAGCTCATCAACACCCTCGTTCACCCCAACAAGTGGCACCGCCAAACCGCGCAACGCATCCTCGCCGATCGCCGCGACAAATCGCTCGTACCCGGACTCACGAGAATTGCCTTGGTAAACGACGGCCAAATCGCGCTCGAAAGTTTCTGGGCCATCAACCACAGCGGCGGTTTCACCACGCAACTCGCCGAGCAAACGCTGCGGCACAAACACCCGTTCATTCGCTTCTGGACCATACGCCTGCTCGGCGACAGCCATCTCATGACCCCCGCCCTGCGCAATCAACTTACCGAGTTGGCCAAAACCGAAAAGCATCCCGAAGTCCGCAGCTGCCTCGCCGCGTCCTGCAAACGCTGGGCAGCGAAGGATGCCTTTCCCATCCTCGCCGCTCTCATTCGCCGCACCGAAGACGCCAACGACAAACACATCCCGCTCCTCCTTTGGTGGGCGATCGAGAAAAAGGCCACCGGCGACCGGGACGCCATCACCAAGCTGCTCGCCGACCAATCGATCTGGACAACGCAGATGATGCGCCAGCACCTCATCGCGCGCATCGCCCAGCGTTACACCGCTGAGCGAACGCCCGCCAACCTCGCCACCGCCGCCCGCATTCTCGCCCAGGCTCCGAGCGATGCCGATCGCGACCAGCTCATCAAAGGCCTCGAGGCCGGCCTGCAGGGAAACGCGGTGCAGAATCCGCCCGCCGCGCTGGTCACCGAGACGCGTAAACTTTGGAAAACCCGCACCCACACGCCGCAGCTCATTTCACTGGCCACCCGCCTCGGCCTGCCTGAGGCGATGGCGGAAGCGATGGAGCTCGTCAAAAACCCGAAAACCCCCGCCAACGACCGGCGCGCGTTGACCAAGCTGCTTTCCGAACGCCGCAGCGCCGATGCGCTCAAGCTGTTGCTCGCGGAATTTAGGGCCAGCAACAACAGTAGCCGTCGCATTGAATTGATGACGGCAATGCAGCGCTTTGAGGATGCCGCGGTGGGCACGTCGCTGTTGGCGCGTTATGCCGAGATGCCCCAGCGCGAGCGCGATAGTGCGCAGAATATTTTGAGCAGCCGCGCCGATTGGTCGCTGGCGTTCGCGCGCGGAGTCGATGCGGGCACCATCAAGCGCGAGGACGTGAAGCCTGCCACGGTGCTCGCGATGCAAGGCCACAAGCGCAAGGCCATTGATGCGCTCGTGAAGAAGCACTGGGGACAACTGCGCCAGAGCAGTGAAGACAAACAGAAGCGCATCGCCGCGGTTGGCGCGTTGATTACCGAGAACAAGGGCGACGCCAAGGCGGGCGCGCAAGTGTACGCCATCGCGTGCGCGGCGTGCCATCGCTATAAGGGGAAAGGAGGCAACATCGGGCCGAACCTCGACGCATATCAGCTGAACAATCCGGGCTTTCTCATCCCCGCCGTGGTCGATCCCAGCCTTGGCATCCGCGAGGAGTTTGCCGGCTTCAACGTCGTCACCAAGGACAACCAGCGCCTCACGGGCTTTATCGCCCAAAACGCGCCGCAGTTCATTGTCCTGCGCGACCTCGCCCAAAACTCCATTACCCTGCCGCGCAATGAAATCAAGGATCTTCAGGCCATGCCCGTCTCCCTTATGCCCGAGGGCCTGCTCGACGCCCTCACTCCGCAGCAGGTGCGCGACCTTTTTGCGTTCCTCATGCAAAAGTGAGAACCGCTTGATTCGACCGAGCCCTTCCGCTACCGTCCGCCCTCCCCCCATGGCGTACATCAACGAACATTTTTTGAAGCTCAAGGCCGGCTATCTCTTTCCCGAGATTGGCCGTCGCGTAAACGAATTCACACAGGCCAACCCCGACAAGGCCGCCGGTCTCATCCGGTGCGGCATCGGCGATGTGACGGAAGCGTTGCCGGAAGCGGTCATCGAAGCACTGCACTCAGCCGTCGATGAGATGGGGAACCGTGAGACCTTCCGCGGATACGCTCCCGAGTTGGGATACGATTTTCTTCGCGAAGCAATTGCAAAGCATGATTATGCCGCGCGCGGAATGGACATTAGTGCCGATGAGATTATTGTGTCCGATGGCGCCAAGTGCGATTCTGCGAACATCCTCGACATTCTCGGCAGCCAAAACCGCATCGCCATCACCGACCCCGTGTACCCCGTGTACCTCGACACCAACGTGATGGCCGGGCACACCGGCCCCGCCGATGACGCCGGGCTTTTCGAGGGTATCATTTATCTGCCGTGCACCGACGCAAACGCTTTCGTGCCCGCCATCCCCGACGAACCGGCTGATCTCATTTACCTTTGCTACCCGAACAACCCCACCGGCGCCACCGCTACCAAGGCGCAGCTCGCCGCGTGGGTGGACTACGCCAAGGCCAACGGCAGTATCATTCTGTACGATGCCGCGTACGAGGCGTTCATTCAGGATGCTGATATGCCGCATTCCATATTTGAAATCGAAGGCGCGCGTGATTGCGCCATCGAGTTCCGCAGCTTCTCCAAGAACGCCGGCTTCACCGGCACCCGCTGTGCTTTCACCGTCGTGCCGAAGGGCTTAACCGCCAAAGACGCCGCCGGCAACGACCACCCTCTCCACGCCCTTTGGGGACGCCGCGTGGCGACGAAATTCAACGGCACCAGTTACCCCATCCAACGCGCCGCCGCTGCCGTCTACACTGAGGCCGGCCAGGCACAAGTGCGCGCGCTCATCGACCATTACATGGGCAACGCCAAAATCCTGTGCGAAGCGGCCAAGGCCGCGGGGCTCGAAGTTTTTGGCGGCACGAACGCGCCTTACATTTGGGTCAAGACACCCAATGGCGCCCCGAGTTGGGATATTTTTGATAAGGTGCTCAACGAAGCTGCCGTGGTCATCACCCCCGGCGCGGGCTTTGGCACCGCCGGCGAAGGCTACTTCCGGATAAGCGCGTTCAACAGCCGCGCGAATGCGGAGGAAGTGGCGAAGCGGATCGGCGCGATGGCGTGGTAGGAATTATTCCGCAGCCAAATTAAAACACGCCACCCCGTTCCCCTGTCGTACGAACAGCTTGCCGCGGCTGAGCACCGGGGACGGGCACCACATGGCGCGGACGCGGGCTTTGCCTTCCTCGTAATGCGCCAGCGGATCGGCGCGGAGCATGACCAGTTCGCTGCCCTTTTTCTCGAAAGCAAACAGCCGACCATCCGCAATGAACGGCGAGGAAATGTTACTCGAACGCTTCTCTTTCCACTTCACCTTGCCGGAATCCATCTCCACACACATCTGCGTGTCGCCGCCTGCAAGGAACACGTGCCCATCATAAATCACCGGCGTGGATTGCGTGCGCCGCGCATCCAATGGAATCTTCCACAGCGATTTGGCGCCAGCTGCCGAAATGTGATAACCGGCCAAGCCAATCTTTTTGTCACGGCTGTAAACGGCCATGTGCTGCCCGGAAACCACCGGCGTTGAATCGCCACCGCCGGGCGTGCGCCACAAGACCTTGCCATCGGCGGGGTTCAGGCAAAACACCTCGCGGCTACTGTTCGTGAGCAGATATTTTTTGCCGCCGTTCTCCCACAGCACCGGTGAGGAATTGCCGCCGCGCACATCATCGCTTTCCCAAGCGACCTCGCCCGTCTTTACATCCAACGCAATCAGTTTACCGACCATGATGAACGCCTTTCCCTCAGCCACGAGAAACGACGACGCCCCACCCTTGCTCGGCAATTCAGCAGACCAAACTTTTTTGCCGGTCTTCGCATCCACGCAGTACGCATGCCGGCCGCCCAAAGCGAACACCTTACCATCCGCCACACACGGCGTGCTGGATGCTTTTCTGCCGGTTGGCTCGCCCGGAGCATCCGTTTTCCAAAGCGTCTTGCCGGTCATTGCGTCGAGGCAAACCACCACGTCCTTGGCCACCTTGCGCGTGTTCGGCACCGCCTTAACTACCTGCGCCTTGGTCTCTTCATTGAAGCCCTGACCGCCCAGCCATTTTTTGAACGCGGCATCATCCTCAAACCGATGTTCGCGCATGGTCGCCAACTTCTGCAAATCCTTGATGGCAATCGCCGCCTTCCCCTTCTTGAATCGGCTCGCCACCCAGCTGCCCAGCACCTGCTTTTGATCCTTGTCCAAATTCGCATCAATCCACTCATCAATCCACGCCTGCAATTTCTCCCCGCGCAACCGTCGGCTCAGGCCCAGCCGATCCTTCTCCATCTTCGCCACCAACGCATCTCCTAGCTGGCTCGTTCCCCGATTGCCCAATTTGCGCAAAACCAAATCATCAATCGCCCGGGTCTTCGTCGGCACGTTTTCGTGCCAAACAATCGCCATATAAACCCGCCCGTTGGCCACCACCACACTTCCATGCCCACCATCGTCGTCACTCGGGATAAATTCACTCGTCCAAAGCTGTTTCAGGCCCTCCTTTGGAAACGCCTTCAACAACGGCACACTGTCCGTTACCACCCCATTCCGGCCCGGCCCGCGCCATTGCGGCCATTCGGCGAAGGTGGAAAACACGAAGGCAAACGTGAGGACAACAAGTATTTTCATGGCTCAATTGGACTAATGCGGAATGCTGGCGCATTCAGTGATCAATTATCAATGCCAAATTTTCGTTCTACCAAATTGATAATTGAACATTGGTAACTGAAAATTTACCGTCTCTCCGTGAACCCACTGCTGCTGCTCGCCATCGGTTTGGCCATCGTGCTGGGCGGCATTCTTTGGCTGCGTCTGCACCCATTTCTCTCACTGATTCTCGGCGCATTTGCCGTAGGCGGCCTGACGATGCCGTCCTATCTTCAACAATCAATGGCCGCCAAATATGAGGGTGACGCCATCCGCGCTGACACCAAATTTGGAGTGGTGGCAGTTTATGAGGCGCTGGCTTCGGGCAAACCGCCGAAGAAATTCACGTCGAATACGCTTTGCAACAGCAAAGAAAAGACCCAGTTAGACGGAGAGCTGCACAAAATCTATTCAGACCTAAACAGCACCGACACCACGCCGGACGAAATGACTATTCGGAAGCACGTCAAGGCCGCCGTTTTGGCTCATCAAACTATATACGAAGCCAAAGCCAAAGTGGCTGCAGAGAAATACGCGCAGTCAAACAATACCCTCAACCGCATCACCGACGCCTTCGGCTCCACAGCAGGCAAGATTGGCATCCTCATTGCGATGGCTTGCGTTATCGGCCGCTGCCTGCTGGCCAGTGGCGCAGCGGAACGCATCGTGCGCGGGGCTCTTTCGTTCATCGGGCTTAAGCGGGCGCCGGTGGCATTTTGCGGCAGCGCGTTCCTACTGGGCATCCCGGTATTTTTCGACAGCCTCTTCCTGCTGGCCATTCCCATCGTCAAGGCCACGTGGTTGAAAGTAAAAAAGAACTACGTGCTCTTCGTCGTGGCACTGGTGGCCGGCGGCACAATGACCCATTCGCTGGTGCCGCCCACGCCCGGGCCGCTATTCGTGGCGGAAGAACTGGACGTCAACCTAGGCACAATGATTATGACCGGACTGCTCATCGGCATTTGCTGCAGTGCGATGGGCCTCGTGTACGCGCACTGGCTGAACAAGCGCATGGAGGTGCCGCTGCGCGAGTCTCCCGAGGAACTGGCGAAGCTGGAAGAATTGTCCGAACGCGATATCAGCGAGCTGCCTTCGCTCGGCGCCTCGCTCCTTCCCATCTTGTTGCCTGTCGTACTCATTAGCGGCGTGGCCATTTACAAAAGCGGTCTCGCCCCCACCGAGTCACTGCCACTTTCCCTACAGTTGTTGGGTGACAAAAACATCGCGCTGACCATCGCGGCCGCCGTGGCGATGCTTCTGGCCGCCACGCGATTAAATGACCGTCAAGTCGTGGCCGATCACGTGCAGCAATCGATGATGGAAGGCGGCCTCATTATTTTGATTTGCTGCGCGGGCGGCGCATTCGGTGCCATGCTCCGCCAGTCCGGCATCGGCCCCGAAATTTCCGGCATGACGGAGGGCCGATCGCTCGGCCCATGGCTTTTGCCCATTGCGTTCATCGTCACCGCCGTCATTCGCGGGGCCCAAGGCTCTGCCACCGTCGCCATGTTCACCGCCGTGGCCATTGTGGGTCCGATCGCGCTGGACACGGAATTAAGCTATCATCCCGTGTACCTCGCCGTGGCTATCGGCTGCGGGTCAAAACCGTTCCCGTGGATGAACGACAGTGGCTTCTGGGTAATCAGCAAAATGAGCGGCATGACCGAAAAAGAAACTCTCAAGGCGCTCACACCCATGGCCACCATCATGGGATTCACCGGCATCATCGTGACGATAATTGCCGCCAAGCTGTTTCCAATGGTCTAATTTAATGCAAACAAACACCACCAAGCAGAAACTGAACAGCGGCGAAACGGTGTACGGTGCGTTTTTTCGGACGCCTGACACCAGCCTCATCGAACTGCAGGGTTATCTCGGCTGGGACTTTCTCGTACTGGACGGCGAACACGGCACATTGCAACCCCGCGACGTGGAGGATCAGTGCCGCGCCTGCGAACTGCACGGCGTCACGCCCATCGCGCGGGCCACAACCAATGAGCAATCCACCATTTTGCGTTTTATGGACACCGGCGCACAGGGCGCTCTCATACCATTCGTCAACACCGACGACGACGCCGAACGCGCCGTACAATCCATCAAATACCAACCTCGCGGCAAACGCGGTTTAGCCGGCATCCGCGCCGCCAATTTTGGCCGTACCGGCCCACTTGGTGATTACGTAAAAAGAGCCAACGAAGAAACGCTCGTCATCGCGCAAATCGAAACCACCGAAGGTCTCGCCAACCTGGACGCCATCGTGAAAACGCCGGATGTCGATGTCATCTTTATCGGCCCCAACGACCTTGCCAATTCCCTCGGCCACCCCGGCAACATCCCCCACCCCGACGTACAGGCCGCCATGGACAAAATTGCCACCACCACCCTCGACGCCGGCAAAATCCTCGGCCTCATGATTTACAACAGCGAAGGCGCCCAAAAATGGCGCGACAAAGGCGCCCGCTTCATCTCCGTCCCTTTCGAGGCAGTGATGACTGCCGCCGTGACCAATTTTTTGGAAGAAGCAAAACAATAAGCCGCACGCAGAGATGCGGAGGCGCGGAGAAACCATCTATTCACTCTCCGCGTCTCTGCGGCTCCGCGTGAGAAATTAAAATGAAAACTCTTTTCGCCCTCACCCTAGCCCTCGCAACTCTCACGACCACAGGCGCCGAAACCTTCGACACCGTCATTACCGGCGGACGCGTCATGGATCCCGCCACCGAGCTCGACGCTATTCGACACATCGGCATTACCGACGGAACCATCAAGGCTATTTCAAAAACCCCGCTCAACGGCAAGTCGACCATCAACGCCAAAGGCCTCGTGGTAGCCCCGGGCTTTGTGGACCTGCACCAACACGGTCAGGGCCCGGAGGATTACCCGTTCAAAGCCATGGATGGCGTGACCACCGCGCTTGAGCTCGAAGTAGGCACTGCCGATGTGGACTTGTGGTACAAGCTGCGCGCGGGCAAAACCCCCATCAATTTTGGCGTAAGCATCGGACACATCCCCACGCGCATCAGTGTGATGGGCGACAAGCCCGCATTCCTGCCACCCGCAAATTCCCGAGGCGCCAAACAACGCGCAACGCCCGAACAACTCGCTGCCATCAAAAGAAAAATTGAACACGGGCTAAGCCGGGGTGCCGTCGCCGTCGGTTTTGGCCTGCAATACACACCCGAGGCCACGCAATGGGAATCCCTAGAAATCTTTCGCATTGCCGCCCAGTTCGATGCCTCATGTCATGTACACATGAGAAGCAAAGGCGCGGACACCGGCCTGAACATCCACACCGCCATGCACGAAGTCATCGCGCTCTCGGCTATCAGCGGGGCTCCCGGGCACATAGTGCATATCCAAAGTACCGGCAACCTTGTCACCCCGCGCCTTATCGAAATGGTTGCTGCTGCCCGCAAAAACGGCCTCGATATTTCCTGTGAAGTGTACCCGTACACAGCTGGCATGACGGATATCAAATCCGCCATCTTTGACGATGGCTGGCAGGATCGCGCCGGCATCACCTACAACAACCTCCAATGGGTCGCCACCGGTGAACGCCTCACCAAGGCGACCTTTGATAAATATCGCAAACAAGGTGGCAAGGTGATCGTTCACGCCAACCCCGAGAACCTCGTGCGTCAGGTTGTTGCCAGCCCGCACACCATGATTGCCAGCGACGGCTTCATGGGCCATCCCCGCAACGCCGGCTGCTACTCCCGCGTTCTCGGCAAATACGTCCGTGAAAACAAGGACCTCCCCCTGATGCTTGCCCTAAAGAAATGCGCCCTTTGGCCCGCAAAACGCCTTGAGAAATGCGCGCCCGCATTTAAAAAGAAAGGCCGCCTGCAAGTCGGCGCCGACGCGGACATCATCATTTTCAACGCTGCCAAAATCATCGATCAAGCCACCTTTAAAGACGCTGCCCAATTCTCCACCGGCATCCGCTACACGCTCGTCCACGGGGTGCCAATTGTGAAAGAAGGCAATTTTCAGAAAGACATTTTCCCCGGCAAAGCCGCCCGCGGAACGATTCGTTGATGATAAATCCGGTTACCTGCCTAAATTCACCTTCACCTTTTCGCGCGCCAAACGAAGCACACCAGCGGGCGTGGTGATCCGGGAAATGTTTAGGTAATCCGGCTGCTCCTTATCGTTCTTCGGGTAATTGGCAAGATTGATCTGGCGAATGCCCTTTTCGTATAACGAAGCCAACGCCACGTGACTGGCCGTTTCGCCATAACCCCAAACAGTCAACGGAGCGGCGTGTCCCAGCTCTCGCGTTAGTTGCACGGCACGGCGCACGTCGTACACCTGCATTCCTGCCAGTGTCTGCCCCAGCAGCATGAAACGCCGACGGGCTTGTGTAATGTGGCGCTCATCCTCACTCAACACGCTCAAGCCAATGCCGCGCGGCATGAAGGTGATGTACACCTCGGGTTGGTTGCGCACATGGTCGAGTTTTTTCTCGAGCATCGCTTTCTGCTGAGCGGTGATTGGGGCATCCGCAGCAATGCCCGCTAGCGCCAACTCCTCGGCCCATTCCCTGGCGTAAATCGGTCGCCCCAGCACGAGGTACTTGCGCCAAGCCGCCTCGGGCAACACTTCAAGATGAATTGCCTTGGGCTGCTTGAGGCCGGTGCGATAGCAGACGTATGCGCGCAGTTGAATTTCCTTTTGGCTATCAAAATCAAATGCCTCAAATATGACGCCTTTATGCTCCTTACGATACACGCGCTTTTCATTTAAGGGCACATCGGTCGCCGCCCAGCCGCGAAAAGTCTTTTGCCTAAGCAATTTAACGGAGTCGATGGAAGGTTTGGCCTCCCTTTTGTCAGTTGCAATGCGTGTGAAACAGTCTTGGATCTTGGTGTTTATCTCATCAGCAGGCAGCTTTTTGAACACCCTCAATTCCTCAGGTTGAAACAATTTTTCGGCGGCAATGGTGATCGGCGGTTCTTCGCCTTTGAGATGGCGGTTGAACCAATTAAAGGCAGGCACCCGCAATGGCTGGGTGTCCTTATGGCCGCCGGGGGTGATGACCAAGCCCAGCTTGTCCCGGGCGCCGTGTAAATCGTAAATGCGGCGCACATCGTTGAAAACACGGCTGACTCCATCAAGCGGAAAAATGCGATCGTCATCCGTGTTGAGTATCATCAACGGACGCGGGGCCACCAACGCGGCGACTTGTCCGAAATCCCAGCGGTATGTGTTCACGTGAAACATGCAGTCGCAATGGCCTTCCACAACTCCGTGCGCCAGTCGCCCGCTGTTTGGAAATCCGGCGTAAACGTGATTCTGCAAATCCGCGATGCCGGCCACTGGCGCCGACACCTTGATGCGTTCATCGAGCACAGAAATCCACCAACTGTACGCTCCCCCGCCACTGCGGCCAGTGACACCAAAGCGGTTTTTGTCGACAAACTCGAGGGTCTCCAAATAGTCCAGCGCCCGGATGCAGTTCCACGCCTCCACTGACGCCGACGAATAACCACGACTGTTCCACCACCACATGCCGTGGTTGTAAGTGCCGTGGTGAATGCCCTCGATTTCACCCAGTTGCAGCGTGTCAATAACTAGGCAAACGTAGCCGTTACGCGCAAACCACACACCATGATGCTGGTAGTGCACCTTGTTGCCATAGCTGACACCGTCCTTTTTTACACGGCCGTGCCCGCACACATAAAGAATGGCCGGCGCGGGTTTCTTCAGTCCTTTTGGCACGTACAGGTTGGCCGTGACATACAATTTGGGAATGGACTGGTAATGCAGGTTCCACACCTCAAATTCCTCGTGCTGCACTTTCCCCGTCACTGTCGCCTTCAATGGTGTTCGCGGCGGCGCGGGGTCCAACCCAAGCATCTCGTGCATTTCCCGCCGATAGCGATCCTTACGGTCATTCCAATCCGCCAGCGTCTTGACGTCTTTCAAACAATCCGCTGCCAACCGATCCGCCTCGGCCTTGAAATACGCGGCGAACATTTTATCACCCCGCGTTTTGAACAATGCAGCGTGCGCGTTGTAGAGGGTTAAAAGAAAAACCGATGTAAGAAGAATGGATAGGGCCTGCATGAATTGCCCCCTTCATCGGGCACAAATCCCATGCCGTCAAGTGCCGGTTGTAACGCGCTCAGCGAGGTATTCTTCCAGTCGCAGGCGAAACTCCGCTATATCAACGTCACGCTCGCAACAGACAAGCATTAATGCACCATCGGATCGAAAGTTGTCGTCCCACACCTTCACCTCGTCATCCGTCCAGCGAAGATCGTATTTGGCCAAGTGCTCGTCGCTGAGGCTTTCAAGGTATGCCCGCAGGTTCATGTCTGTCTCGTCCATACCCTCACCCTCGGTCATCGAGCCCCCCCCTTTCGGATACAGTAAATCCGAGCATCCGTCCGGATTAGAAGGTGGTCACCCGCCATCGCCGGCGTGGCCATGCAAATGCCCTCATTTTCACTCAAACGGTTTTGGCCCAACATTTTGAATTCACGGCCTGCCTTTAGCACATGGGTGATGGCGTTTTCATCGAGGAAAAAGATTTTGTGGTTGTACGCCCACGGCGAACTGGTGAACGCGCCGCCGCGGGGCACAACCCGCTCCGGCCCGTAAACATGTTTACCCGTCTTTGCCTCAAAGCAGGCCACCAAACCGCGGTCGAACAGCACGTAAAGCAGGTCACCATAGATGATGGTGGATGGATTGTAAGGCCCCGCCCGTCGCTGGCACCAAGCGATGTGGACATTGCTGTCCTCATCGGATTCCAGTGAGATGTCACCTTTCGCACCGGGGCGAATGGCAAAGATGGGTTTCTTGCGATCGCCCACATAGCCGGAGGTGATGTACAGCAACCCAAACTTCGCGTATGGTGTGGCAATGGTGATCGATGAACTACCACCAAATTGATACAATAGTTTACCCTCAAGGTTATAGGCGCGATTCTTTCGGGTTCCAGGCGTGATTATTTCCGTGCGCAATTTGTTCTGCCAAATGAATGGCGTGGACCAGTTGCTCTTTTCATCATCTCGCGCCGTGCGCCAGATTTGTTTGCCGGTCTTTGCGTCCAGCGCCACGAGGAACGACTGCTCTTCGTTGTCATTTACAATGTACAGCCGCCCGTCGTGCAGCACTGGCGACGCCGCCAGCCCCCAGCCGTAGCGCGTTTTCACCGCCGGCCATTCCTTTTTCCAAAGCTGCTTGCCGGCCATGTCGTAGCAGAACAAACCGTGATTACCGAAATACGCATAGACGCGTTCGCCGTCGGTAATGGGCGTCTCGGAAGCGTAACTGTTCTTGATATGAATACTCCCCCGCGGCTTGCCGGTAAGTGGTGTTTGCTCCCAAATCACCTTGCCCGTCTCAAGATCCAGGCAAATGACCTTCCAATGATGCGTTCCCGTCGGTGGCTGATAACGGTTGCCACCAAAGTACAAACCCTTCTTCGCCTCCCACTGCTGACCATCAGTGGTAACAGTGGTCACGAACACCCGTTTGCCCCAAACCACGGGTGATGACCAGCCGCGCCCTGGCAATCCCCTTGTCCACAGAACATTTTTAGACGAGCTCCACTCCCCCGGCAAATTCGCATTCTCAGAAACCCCCATGGCTCCCGGCCCACGGAACTGGGGCCAGTTTTCAGTAGCCCCCAAGGTCACTGCAAGGAGCAGCGTGATGATTGTCAGATTTAGTTTCATTTGAGCATCAAAGGCCGGCGGGTCTGTGGAGTCCATCAAGCCTCGGCGCGCACCCAACCATGGGCAGCATTTTCACGGTGACCACCCTCGTCGAGATACGCGGTCTTCAACCGTGTCAAGGTGTCCTTGGGGAATTGCTTCAGCTTGGCTTTCAAGTCCACTTTGTAAACCTTGGCGGCATTCAGGCCAAAAATCTTCGCCTTGTCTTCCTTTGTCAGCTTTTTGTATCCGAAACGCTCACACAACTCATCGGAAATCTGGAAGCGCTTGAACGCCTCGATCACCCATTGCGGCGAACCCCACCACAGACAGTCCGTGCCCCAGATGACATGATCCGCGCCGTAGTACTTCACGTTCTTGCCGATGAGATGTTGTGCCATCAGCGGATGCAAGACCGCCAATAGACCAAACGACGACCCAATCTCACAATACACATTGTCCATTTTTGGATTGCGCTGCTTGATCTTCATCAGCTCGTTGTGCCAGACAAAGTCGCCCGTCTTTGGATCAAAAAACTTCGGATCCTTGAATCCCGCCTCGCCCGGCCCGTGCTTCAACGCCGAGTGGTACACCACAAAGCTCAAGTCCGGGTGATCCACTGCCGCCTTCTCCACGTCGCCCGGATGCGTGAAATGCCCCAGCCGCCGAGACTGGCTCGCAAACCCCTTGTGACAACTGAACACCTTTAGCCCAAGCTTCTTCGACTTCTCATAAAACGGATATGCCATCTTTTCGTCATCCATCCGGAATCCGTTCCCGCTGCGCCCCGGATCCATGTGGCAGTACCATTTCCAACTATCGATGCCATATTGCTTCACTTCGCGCTCCATTTGTTCGAACAATTCCGCGAAATTAGGCTTCTTGTTTTTACGGTCCCAATAGTGATTTGGCGCGCAGTTCCCCTGGCACAACACACGCTTGGATCCCGTCAGTTCATTCAGTTGCTTCTTCGACTGTGACATCAGCCAACTCGGCAATATGCCGCCGCCACGTTTCGGACCATCCAGCAACTTGCCTTCCCGATCACGATGAAACTCCTTACCCGGGATCCCTGAGATCACCGCCATGGAAGTGTCGCTATCAAAGAAAATCTCCTTCACAAAATTATTGAAGCCGTACGACTCCGGCCGGTTATCCAGCTTCACCCCCAGCCCTTTGACAATGAGATTTGTGAATGCACGCATCCCCAAGGGCACACCATTCGTAAAATGTGTCTGCACATCAAAAATGAAATAGTCACCCTTTGGCCATTTTTCCTCATGAGCCGCCGGTTCCAACGTCTCCTTCTCGTCCACTTCCCAGTAATTTCCGTATACCTCATTTGCCGCCAGAAACGCCGTCGCCATTCCCATTGAGCTGCGCATAAACTCACGCCGCCCCATCCCCAGCGCCTTGGCTTTTGCCTCTGACAGTTCGCCAATCCGCCGCTCCCATCGCTTCTGCTCCTCCGTTTGCGGTCTCGGAATAAATTCCTCATTGGAAACCACCTGTGTCGGGATGGGTGAATCCACACCCACCTTCGCATCCCTTTCAAATTTTGGAACCCACATAACTAATCCCGCCCCTTCCCAAGGCGATCACGCGCCCTTTCAAGTTCCCGCCGATCCAAATCACCGCTTGAATCCGCATCAACCTTGTCGAATGATTTTAGCAGCCAGCGAGGGGCCTCCACCTTATTAATTTTCCCATCTCCATTCTTGTCACCCCGCATGATACCCGCGACAACGGCCGCCCATAATCCGCCGCCGGCTTGGGCGGGCCGATTACGCCGGGCATTGTAATGATTTCGAGCGTGCCGCCCCAACGCGGTGTGAAGAGAACGCATGTCTGACAAGTTCTTAGGCTTCACCGCCAACGTCAGGCTCCCCATCTCATCCGTAGACTGCAATCCCCATCTTACCCTCCGGGGTGGGTTGTGGGGGTTGGAGGGATTGCCCTCTGAGTTGTCCCAGACAATCGTGGTATCCAGCCGCGTCCCCTTCGGCAGCGAAACGAATTCCGAATAGTTGTATTCCTCCTGCCAAGTAAAGTCCCAGTCCGGAATATGGATCAACTCCTTCTTCGCTCCATTGGGTAACGTCGCCGTCATTCGCATTTGCTTGCCCAAATAATGCGCATGAGCGCTTACGGAAAATGCCTCCAAGTCAACAGGAAGCACAAACGAATCCTCCACCGTGTAGTCCTTTACCCCAGCCGGGATATCCACCCGCGAAAGCGCCCCAAACTGTGGCGGCATCTGAATGGCTGTAAAGACATCCGTCGGAGGCTTGTCCGAAAAATAAATCCCGACTGTTGAAACCTCTTTTTCCGGTTTTCCCGAGAGATGAAAATGCATGTCCAGAATCAAGTCCGAACCCGCCGGCAATCGATACGCCAAGCCCTCCGGCAAAAACCGCGCACTGCCACCCACAGCCCAGCCACCCAGACTGCGCGGCCCCAGCGCATTTCCGTCACCCATGCCCCTAAAGCCAGGCGTTGGACTCCGAGCATCCAGTCGGCGAGCCAAGCCCGAGGTGTCGTACCGGAATAAGCTATGATGCACCACCGCCGGCGCCCCCGGCTTGAACTCGACCGCCTTCACCCATTTCGTCTCGCGAATGTCCAGCGGGATGACAAAGCTCCGGTAAATGTCGCGCCCCGCCGCAGGCACCGGATAAGGCTCCTTCATTTTAACGACCAAGTCCGGCTTCCCCAGCCTCCAGCCTGGAGTAAAAGTCGGCCGTTTCGGAAGCTTTTTCGGATCCCCTTCCGGCATGCCCCCTTCCACCCAGCGGGTCAACGTCTCAATTTCGCCATCCTTCAATCCACGGGCGCCCTCAAACTGATAATCAGCCGAGGTCGCATGCCACGGCGGCATGAAGCCACTTTCCGTCACCCGCACAATCAACCTGCCTCGTTTGCGAACATCTTCATAGCTGATGAATTCAAACGGTGCACCCTCACCCTTACGATGGCACGAGGTGCAATTGTTGAAAATGATCGGAGCCACATGCTCTGAAAAGTTCGGCACTCCCCCCCCGGCGGCAACAAAGGCCGGCATGATCAAAAACAGAAACAACTTGGATAATTTATTCATAGGATTTCTGAGCTATATAAGCCAACAAACGGCCAGAGGTTACAATCATTCACCACTAATGCACCAAAGGTGGTTGTAGGTCCGGATAAACAACTCACCACCCGAAACCGCGATGGACGATTGCGTGGTTTCCCCCAGTGAGTTGGTCGCAACCAATTCAAATTTTGGCGCCGCCTTCAGTACAAATACATCTGCCGACTGGTTCATGGCATACAACCTCCCCCCTGCAAAGACCATTGAAGACCAGGATCCACCCCGCGCCCCTTTCCCCTTCAGTCTCTCCTCCCAGACCACTTTGCCGGATTTCACATTAATGCATTGCGCCACTCCGGTCGCATTCTGAATATAAACGTGCCCCTCATGCATGACGCCTGAGCCAATCCGTTGCTGCTCCTTTGGGCGTGCCCAAAGCCGGTGCGTTTTCGTCACATCCCCCTTGCCCCCCAACCGCGCTGCTAACGCTGTGCCGCCATAGCCGCCCATCGCCACTGCAATTCCCTCATCGAAAATAGGCGACGTGTAAACCAGAGAATTCAAACCGCCACACGACCACACTTCCTTCCCGTTTGCCGGTTCAAAAGCCACCAACCGCCCCGGATAACTCATCAACAATTGATCCCGGCCGTTAACAGAAACCACAATTGGCGTCGTCCATGAACCAATCCACTTGCCGCGTTGACCATCCTTCTTGACCCCCGAATCACCGCCCAGCTCATCATGCCGCCAAACTTCCGTTCCGTTAGCCTTGTTCAAAGCCACCAAGAATGTCGGATCGCCGGGGCCATGGTTCAAGATCACCAAGTCCTTGTAAATCACCGGCGAGGCCGCGTTACCCCAAATGTGCCGTTGCACCCCCAAGTCACGCCGCCACAACTCCTTTCCATCCATGTCGTAACAAACAATTCCTGCCGAGCCATGCGAAACCACCACCCGCTCACCATCCGTCGCTGGCGACGCCGAGCAATACGGATTCGTCCGGTGAGTCAACTCGTTCTCCCGAAAGAGCACACTACTGCGCCACAACTCTCTCCCATTCTTCCTGTTTAGACACAACAACATCCGCCGCCCCACCTGCTCAATCGCCTGAGTCACAAACACCTTGTCCCCCCACACAATCGGCGAAGAATTTCCGCGCTCCGGCAGCGGCACCTTCCATTTAACATTTTTGGTGGTCGACCATTTAATCGGCAACCCCTTGCCCATGCTCACACCTGTTCCCGCCGGCCCGCGCCAAGCCGGCCAATTGTCAGCAAAAAGTGAAACACCAGTCAAAACTAGCACGAGAGAGATACGAATAGATGTCATCCGGTGATGATAACATCCGCCATCACCTCGTCCAGTCATAGTATGCAATTCAAACAGTGCTGGCCTCACACCTTGCTCCCGTATCCGTGCAATACAAACTTTCAGACTCAAGGCGATTGACCTCAAACAGTCAATCAGGTGAACTTCTCGCATGTCCGAACCAAACCTTCAGACAAGCACAAAAACTCTGGGATTGAACAAATACCAACGCCACATCTTCCTGTGTGCAGATCAGACGGATGCCAAATGCTGTGCCAAGGAGGCTGGCTTGGAGTCTTGGGATTATCTGAAGAACCGACTGAAGGAACTGGGTTTGGTGGGTGCCAAACCGCAGGTGTTTCGCACGAAGGCCAATTGCCTGCGGGTTTGCCTGCGCGGGCCAGTGGCCGTGGTTTATCCGGAGGGTACCTGGTACCATTCCTGTACCCCGGAGGTGCTGGAGCGGATCATCCAGGAACACCTGATTGCCGGG